>Ga0099824_1002607_pt1 | contig 26391 bp, 20 predicted proteins | sample SiratrowhiteBW_FD_76837 | JGI IMG/M metagenome (GOLD analysis project Ga0099824, IMG submission 76837) | Root nodule microbial communities of legume samples collected from California, USA - Siratro white BW | ecosystem: Host-associated > Plants > Roots > Nodule | place: USA: California...
ATATATATATATATATATATATATATATATATATATATATATATATATATATATATATTACAAAATCAGGAGTAATTTGGTAAAATTTAACCTTTTTCTCGGTCAATATAATTTTCTTTCAATTATATTTTATACTGATTAAATCCATTATTTTCATTTTATTTTTTATTAATTTCTATTTTTTATTCTCTTTTCTCTACCAGACGAAAACTAAACTCTAATTGATTAGTGTTTTTATTTAACTTTAACTGCAAAATTTTCAAATTTATACTTGATTATGCATTTTTTTTATCCTTTATACTTTATAATAACATTTATTAAATGTTGAAACACTGATATTTTCTTATATTATTATATATTGAGTACGTGGATTAATTTAGTGCGATTATTTCAGATAATGTTTTTTAAAATTTAATTTTTCATTGAATTGTAATTGAACTATATCAATAAAATAAAAAAATAACTTGTATCTATTTGTAATCCCTAATAAATATTTTTTTTCTTAATACTGTCTAAAATTAAATTAAAGTTATATATATATATATATATATATATATATATATATATATATATTTATATAGAGAGAGAGAAAAAAAAATCCGTTTTGTATGGTTTCTTATAAAACTGAATAGATAATCAGATTAGTCAATCTCACCAAACTTTAAAAACTGTTATTCCAATTTAACAAGTGATTTTGAATTAATCTTGAGTTTGTGGTGATGGTAGATGTTTGGAGGCACTATTATTTGTATGTGTAATTTTTTAAAAAAAAAAAATTAGTTAGTATCTTGACATTTTTATAAAAATTATTTAAAAAATAAAAGTATATATTGACAAGTTTAAATTATATCTTATAGGTCATAAATGGAATTGCACGCTGATAATCTTGAAAAATTAGAACACATAAGTTGGCATGGTAGTTTATTAAAAAAAAGTCAAGAAAAAACCTTTAAAAGAATAATAGTTTTCGACAATAAATTCAAATTTCAAATTAAACTTAAATATTACTTTTTAATTAAATGTGTAAAATTAATGTAAATATTTTAAATATTTTTTTCTTAAAAATAAAGGTGTAAAAACTATTTTTTAGAATCAATAAAATATTAATAAAATTATTTATTTAAGATAAGAATTAACGTTGTTTTTACAATGAAAAATCAAAGTTACCTCATTAAGATTTTTCTGTTTTAAATAACAATTTTATATCAACAATTTTAAATATAAAGTAAGTATGAGACTTAATATAATAATTAGTAACTTTTAAAATAATTATTAATAAAATTTAAATTATTAAGTAAGTATGAAACTTAAAGATAATATAATAAATTATTTTAAAAAAATTATGTAGATAAAAATCTTAATTATCAATTGAGTAATCAATATTTTTCAAATAAATTTTTAATTGCCAAATAAATCTAAGATTTTACATAATATTTAATAATTTTCAAGATTATATAAATAAAAATTTAATTATCAATTAAATCTAGAATTAATATGATAATTAATAATTTTTAAAAATTATTAGATAAATGTGAATTTTAACTATTGAATAAGAGAGAGAAAAATATTATAACAACTCACCTAATAATAATTCTATCAACCCCGTTAAAATATTATAATTACATATGTCTTAAAGCTAATCCATATTTATACACATGTATAATCAAAATGTTTAAAATTTAAAACTTATTTTAAGATTAACCTGCATAAGTTTTTCAAAATATAATTAAAGTTGACAAAGTCTGCTCGACTCAAAATGTCTTCAACATGCTCTTCTGCAAGATTATATGTTCTCATATAATATACAATTATCACAAATGAAAAATAACAACATAACACATACATGGAAGAGTAAGCTAATAGTTTTTAAAATAATATAGAATAATTCAAATTAATCACATACTTCAACAACACGCAAACATATAAAATCATTTATAATACTCAATTTTAACTATATGACTCTGACACACATAAATAAACTTGATTATATTTTTGTAAGACTCGTGCATTGAATAGACTCCGAGATATGCACCTGTCATACAACTTCAAGCTATGAATCCATACGACTCTTAAATCAATGAATCTTCTATCTTATATGATAAGGTTAGTCCATTTGAGACTTTTTGACTAACTGTGTTTTAAGCTGCAGTCACCCAGTTCAGACTTCCTTCGACTCTCACCACCTAGTAATGATCATTTATCTGATTCCTATTACTGGTAGATTTAGGATATCAATTGCTATTGATAAGATCCTTAGACAATGTGCATCATCTTAATTGACCTAGACACAACTTCTTTCCTGAAAATACTATGTCTTGATTTGACCATCTCAATCAACACTTTAACAATATCATATCATATGCATATATCTCTACTCACTCATTCATTCACTTTTCAATCTCAATCTTAAATATCTCAAAAAATACCTAATAATCAATATTATTCAATCTTAATCATTAATCAATCATTTATATAAAATCCACAAACTGCATTATAAAATAATCAAACAATCAAAATAAAAGAAAAGAAAACAAAAACAATTAGCTTAAGCGAAAAATCCTCCTCACTTGAGCGAAAATGGACTCGAGAGCAAGTCCAGTTCCAATATTATTTTTGCTTGAGTGAAAAATCTTCTCGCTTGAGTGAAAATAAATCCAAGAGCAGGTATAAATTTACACTAGATTTGCTTGAGCGAAATATGCAGAAAAACCAAATGCATTTATAGTTTTCAAATAGATTTTGAATTCAATTACAATTCTAAACTTATTAGTTATTCAAGTAGTCATGCTTTCTTCATCAAGAATTAAAATTTCTCCGAAACAAACCATGAAATCAAATTTGACAACTTAACTTGTTCACATGCTTTCTAAATCAATTTTACATATAAAAAGTCAATACGGTAAACCCTTAGCATAATGGAACATGAAAATCCAAGACTATTAGAGAGTCTAACAAAACCAATTATAGACAATACCTACTAAAACACATCTCATTTAGTTCCTGTATTGCTTTTCATCATGTTCATCAATTTAAAGTTACATTATCATTCAAATTGGTTTAATGTCCATTTCTAAGCTAAATCAATCATTCCTACTAAAGTCAAAACAACAACTATAATGCACTTATCAACTCATCTTGATAACTAGTTAAATATAATTTCATCATCCTTCAACATTCCAGATTTTGAATATCTAAATAAAGTCTTTATACAAAAAATCATCACACAAGCAATTCTACCAATGTTCTAATGAAAATCAAATATGTAATACCAGTAAATTCAGTCTTCTAACTTAGAATTCTAAAAGAAAAGCTCTAAGTCAGCTTCCCTTGCCTGATGATGTAGATACACTCAAGAGAGCCCCAAAGAACCTAAAAAAAATAAGCACTCTAACTTGCATCACAGAACATCTAATCAATGATCGTACTACACTACACGAATGTTGGACCAACAGAGACTCCTCTTGAAGTCTTTGAAGATGCATACAACAATAAAATTGTCCTTACATTAATACCTTCTCACAAGTAGGGGAAAAATAACATTATATCACCTGGTAACAAAATCGTGCAAGAAACAAAGTCAAATACAAAACTGTAAGCAAAAACATAAATTGTAGATTCGAACATATAAGTTTTTAGTTGCTTCTCCAACATTCTCACCCATAACTCCGATAATTTCCTCAAAGCAAATAATCTCCATTCATTCATTGTGAGACACGGTGAAATCCATTAGTGGATTGGAACATGAAATACAAACATATACAACCCATGCGAGAAACATGGTAAATTGCAAAGGGTAATTGCTTCTACACCCCCGTCAAATTTTTGAAATCCTAGTTGTAGTTCTCGTTTTTTATTAGGAAGGGTGCATCCTGCATTCTGAAATACATGTATTGCCTTATGAAATAGGTTTCCGGAAGCTTAATATTACATTCTAAAAATCATTTGGGAGGAGTGTGCGTTGTGTTTCAGAATAAATATTTTGAAAGCTTAATTTTGCATTCTTTTCGAAAGGCAATTTTTCCGTTCGAAATGGGTTAGGCTCTGCTGTTTCCTCGGTCACCATTTTATAGAAAACCAACAAGGCATCCAAGAGCCTATCTTGGGTTTCAACAAGTATCCTTATCACAGTGTTACAAGCAACGCAATATTCTGGAATTTTTTTCTGGAAATATGTTCTTGAAACCTCATTTAGGAAATATGTTTTGAAATTAGTTTTCCGCAACTCAATTTTTTTTTTCAAATGCTTAATTAGAAATGGATTTTCGTAAGTTTTTGAGAATTCTCTTTTTGGAAAAAAAAAAAAAAAAACTACCACACCTGCACTTGCACTTGCACTTACACAAAGCTTAGTCGTAGACTGCCGAAATTTAATTGTCTAACACCACCAAACACTCTCCCAACCAAAGCAAAGTTCTCCTACCGAAATCTAACCTGAATCAACTTTAAATCAAACTAAATCAAATTTCACAACTTGGAATAAGATGAAGATAAAACGGTTAAAAAAAATATCAATTGATCCCAAAAGTCACCCAATAGAGATCTAGGGTTCTCCCAAAGAGAACCGAATTCCTCTAAGCTTGTTGCAAAGGAACCCAGAGAGTCCGATCCTGCTTTCCCATAATATAGAAATTGTAACAGAGTAGAAGGGTTATGAAAGACGAAGATTGAAGAGAGACGAAGGCTGAAAGAGAGAAATAGAAACCCAGGTATTATTTTTCTTATTTTCCAAAGTATGTTTTGGGTATACATATATAGGTATAACCTCCACCGCTTGTACCATTTCACATGTTTGGCACCGTTTTACTATAAATCCCTACTACAAAATTATCTGCTTGCACCATTTCACATGTATGACACCTTTTCATTATAAATTCCTAATACAAAAATAACTAATACTCTTTAATATATAACAATGCCTCCCCACCAAACATTCTTGTCCTCAAGAATGAAAATAGGGATATTTCTTCTTCAAATCATAGTAGAATTCACATGTAGCATCTTCTAGTAGTTAATGCTTTCACTTAATCAACACTTTCGTCACTGACATTCCTTTTCCTTTTATTGTCATACGGTCAAGTATAGTTTCTGGTTCTTTCTCTGCAGCTGTATATTGTGTGTCGTAAGGAAGAGTGGGATCCACTATTGCCAATCCTACATGTTGGGAAACATGAAAAACATTATGGATACATGAGGTCCTAAGAAGTTTCAGCTTGTATGCAACTTGACCTATCCTATCAATGATATTAAATGGTCTGTAAAACTTAGGAGACAACTTCATATTGACATGTTATGCTACAGAAATTTGTCGATAGGGATGTAGTTTAACATAAACTAAGTCTCCTATACTATAATTTTTGTCAGCTCTATGTTTATCTGCATTCTGTTTCATCTTGTGTTGGGCTCTTCTTAAATGAAACTTAAGAATCTTCAACAATTCTTCTCTTTTAGTAAGGCTTCGATTTACTAGGTTCACTTTTGACTTTCCTGGTATATAGGGAAGGTAAATTGGTGGTGGCTGGCCAAACACAATTTCATATGATGTAGTTTTAGTAGATGTGTGATAGGTGGTATTAGACCACCACTCTACTAAGGGCAACCAATTGCTCCACTGAGATGGTGAATCAGAACACATACATCAAAGATATGTTTCAAGGCATCGATTGACTACTTCTGTCTGACCATCTGTATGAGGGTGGTAATTGGATGACAACTGGAGTTGAACCCCTTGAAATTTCATGAACTTTGTCCAAAATATACTAACAAAAATAGAATATCTATCATTGGTTATTGTACTCGGAAAGCCATGCAACTTGAAAATATTATCCAAAAATGCTTGTGCTACCTCCTTAGTTGTGTAAAGGTGGCTAAGCGCAATAAAATGGGCAGCCTTGCTTAATCTATCAACAACCACAAAAATATCTTGTTTGCCTGAAGAGTTAAGTAAACCTTCTATAAAATCCATAGATATATCCTGCCAGACTTGACCTGGAATAGGCAAAGGTTGAAGTAATCCCGGTGAAGCCATTGTCTCATATTTTGACCTTTGGCAAATTTCACAATGGTTTATAAAAGTTTTTATGTCTTTAGTCATCCCCTTCTAGTACAGTATATATTTTACCCTCTGCATAGTTGTTGTGATACCCAAGTGTCTGCCTGCAGGTGAAGAGTGTAGCCACTGTAGTATAGATTGACGCAACTCCACATCATTTCCCACTACCAATTTACCTTTTCTTCTTAATTCCTCATTAATCCAGTGGTAGTACTTATGAGAATTTGGATCTGTTTTTAGTTCTTGCACCAATTGTTGTAGGTTGGCATCTCTCAAAAAAACTTGCTAAATCTTTTGTGACAAATCTAGTTTCATTTGGTGTATTATCATAAAATTGCAGTCCAGTGTAGTCATTCATGATAAAACATCAACTACAACATTGTCCTTTCCTTGCTTATATTCAATGCTAAAGTCAAACTCCATTAACTTGACTAACCATCTTTGCTGAAAAACTGTTGTCAATCGTTGATCTAGCAAATATTTTAGACTGTAATGATCAATCCTTACCACAAATTGAGATGGTAACAAATAGTGACGTCATTTCTGAACAACAAATACAACAACTAGTAATTCTTTCTCATAAGTAGGAAGGGCTTGTTGCTGGTTGTTTAGGGTCCTACTGATGAATGCTATAGGATATTGGTCTTGCATTAAAACAACTCCAACCCCCATACCTAAAGCATCTATCTCTACCACAAATTTCTTTTGAAAATTCGGTAAAGCTAAGACTGGTGCTTTTGTTAAAGCTTTCTTCAACTGTTGAAAGGATTCTGTTGCTGCCCCTAACCATAGGAACCCATCTTGCTTTAAAATAGTTGTTAATGGTTTAACTATCCACCCAAACCCTTTCACAAATTTTCTCTAATAAACGGCTAGGCCCAAGTAGCTCCTCAATTGTTTAATATTTAGTGAAATCGGCCAATTCAACATAACTTCTATTTTTATAGGATCAGTTGCTACTCCTTGCTTAGATATGAAATGTCCTAGATATCCCAACCTGTTGACAACAAAAAAAACATTTTGACTTTTTAACAAATAATGAATTTTCACGTAGAACAAGAAAACTTGCCTTAAATGGTGTAGATGAGCTTCCAAATCTGCACTATATATTAGTATATCGTCAAAAAAAAAAAAAAAACTAACAAATTGTCATAAAAATTGCTGGAAAATAGAGTTCATTAATCCTTGAAATGTTGCTCTGCACTATAGACAAATTCGTTAACCCAAACATAACAATGTATTCATAGTGTCATGCTTGGGTTTTGAAAGTTGTCTTGTAAACATCTCCAGAATCCATTTTCACTTGGTTATACCCTGCTCTCAAGTCAATCTTAGAAAAAATTAAAGACCTGTGTAGCTTATTTAAGAGGTCATCCATGAGTGGAATAGGAAATTTGTTCTTAACTGTATTTTTTTTTAAGATCCCTATAATCCACACATAGTCTCCAAGTACCATCATTTTTTTTTCTTACCAAAACCACAGGACTGGCATAGGGACTGCTACTGTGTTGAATAACACCATCTTTAAGGTAAACTTGCACTAATTTGTCTATAATATCCTTTTGAGAATTTGCATATCTGTAAGGCCTCTTGTTGATTGGATTTTCTCCTTGAATGAGAGGAATTTTGTGATCAAATCCTGGTTTGAAAGGAGGTACTTCTTTAGGAATCTAAAAAATGTCATCAAACTCAGTTAACAAACTTTTAATAGTTGCCTGTAGTGGTGGCATTTCAGCTTGGATTGTAAGTGCTTGGCAAATTCCAGTGTTGGTGGTACACAGCTGCAACATTGAAAAATAAACTCCTTCCTCCACTGCCTTAATAAAATTTTATTTGTTGTTGTTTTTATATTTTGTGTAGTAGCTCCACATAAAATATGTCTCTTACCATTTACCTTAAATTCCATGGTAAGATTATGAAAACTTATGTAGAGTTTTACTAAAAACTTATGAGTACTGCCATTGTCCAAGAGTATATGTAGAGGTTGTTTATTAACATAGCCAATGACTCTCATTGTTCGAAAATTAGCTACCCTTATCAATTCATTAACCGATATCTGTGGCTCAACTTGTTCTTCTTTATTACTTAATTCTTGTGATCTGAAGGTATTTTTTGAATTTCCATAACATGCATTTGGATTTTCTTGTGGGTCAAACTATGCTCTGTTGTATATGGTTCGTCAGATAAATAACAAAGGACTTTGGCCCTCCTTTCACTCATAAATGCTAGTGTTAGAGTCCTAGTAGGCCTCAATTGACTTCAGTTTTTATCAGGGATTTTGTGAAATTTCATTTTGTCTTTGTGAAATTCCATTTTGTCTGCACTCACTGGTTTAGGACCAAGAATACATTTATTTTTGGTAAGATACCAAGAAGAATCAGTATTCATAGAGGTGTTGGCTGCTTCATATATTCTGGCTAACGAGAAAGCTTTGTGGACAGTGGTGGGTTGAAACATGTGTACCATCATTTGTATGTCTTCCTTATTTCCCCTCAGAAACAACTCACAATATAAGATTATGAAAGATTTAACTTGTTTATGATAATGTCAAATGCATCATAATATTGATCTACTACTGTAGTTTTCTGACGTAACTACATCAAGTCAGTCATAGGATCCACGCAAACCTCTCCAAATCTTTCCCGAATCATTAAATTATAAGTCTTCCAATTGGTGTATTTGGCCATAGTTGTCCGCCATTGAGCTACTCTTGGTTAATTGCACTTGCATATCATCTGGGGTATTATCAATAGAAAAAAAAAAGTTTCATATTGATACAACCATTGGTCTGTGTTTTCATCGTTGAATCTTGGAAATTTGATACGGGAACATCTTGTTGCAGCAAAATATGGTTGTTGCTTTGAAGCTTTTTTGTCATTAGATGATTGACTATCATTGAAAGAAGATTGGGAAACCAATTTTTGGACTGTTTCTTTCAATGAATCAGATAACGTACGTTGAAGAGAACCTGCTAATTCCACCAAACAAGCGTCTAACCTAGCAGCCAAACGTTCCTCCACTTTCTTAAGAGCTACAAAGTTGCGCGTTGATTCTGCCATTAAGAATGAACAAAGACTAATATATCACTGTTAAAAAATTATCAATTGGCCCCAAAAGCCACCCAATAGAGATATATGGTTCTCCCAAAGAGAACCGAATTCCTTTAAGCTTGCTGCGAAGGAACCCAAAGGGTTCTATCCTACTTTCCCAGTAGAACGGTTATGAGAGACGGACATTGAAGAGAGACGGAGGCTAAAAGAGAGAAATATAAACCTAGGTATTATTTTTCTCATTTTCCAAAGTATGTTTCTAGTGTACATATATAAGTATAACCTCCACCGCTTGCACCGTTTCACATATTTGACACCGTTTAACTATAAATTCCTAATACATAAATAATTATTTGCACCATTTATGACACCGTTTCATTATAAATTCCTAATATAAAAATAACTAATACTCTTTAATATATAATACAAATAGGATGGGACACAACCACAATGCCAATGACACTACGTTACCTCCGATGAGCAACCAAACTACTTTTGACGAGCCAAGTGACTGCCCAAAAACCTAACCACTTTTATATTACTTTTGTTTTTTTCTCTCATTGATGAGATGCAGGAAATAATTGATGGAGTGCAGAAAAATAATTACGTAGAAAAAGATGCATACAACAAAAACAAACACTACCTCATTTTAAACACTATAAATCGACCACAAAACCATGTTTTGGACGCATTCTTTCTACAGTTTCATACTTTCTTCCTGCACTCTCATAGGCACAATAAATAAATTATTGACTATTTATATCTTTTAATTAAAAAAATTAAATAAACCGTATACTTCTTAATTTCTTTTATATTTCAAATTCTATAATTTGAAATACAAAAATTATATTTTAAATTGTATAATTTAAAAAAAATTATATTTTGAATTATACAAACTAGAATATATATATATATATATATATATATATATACACACGTGTATTTCATTAATGAAAAAAAAGCCTTTTTTATTTTGTTAAAGTTTAACAAATATATAAAATAAAACACTTTTCATTCAATACAATCTAAAATAATATATATATATATATATATATATATATATATATATTTAAATTTTTAATTTGTAATAAAAATAAAAGAAACAAAAATAGTTTTCTCCAAACTATAAAAAAATTATTATCAAAAGATATATATTTTATATTTTTTCTATCTTATCTCTTTTTATTGCTTTTTAATATTTTAGTTTTTCTTATAATTCTTTATATTTTACTTTAAATGGATTTAATTTAATTTAATTAATTCTTTAAAAGAAATTAATTATTCGAACGAAAATAATTGTTAATATATATATATATATATATATATATATATATATATATATATATATGACATAATAATGTATCAAGAATATTATCACTATTTTTATTTAAAATTTAATTACTTGTCTCAACGTATTTACAAACTTTGTATATTTATATGTAACGAATTAACCAGAAGAAATTGATTGTTTTACATAGTTTATTTATTTTTTATTCAATTCAAAAGTTTTAGATTCGTACCTCCACTTCTAAAATCAATTTTATAAAAAAAAATCAAAAAGTCCAAAACATTCATGTGAAAACAATGTATGTTGGTATTTTAGAAAAATATTTAATTTAGTTTATGTATATTATGTTTCATTTTATATTAGTCTTTTAAATTAAGAAAAAGATAATTAATGTTTTGAATTTTGAAAGTTTAATTTAAGTCTCTAATTTTCACTAGAAAAAATAAAAATTATCGACGAGATAAATTTATCGGAAATATTCAAAATTCGTCGATCGGTAAATTGATTGTATATAAATTTACCAACTGATTTCTGAGTCTGTCGGTAATTATTAACGGATTTTTGAGTTTGACGGTAATTGTCGACGGATTTAGGATAAATCTATTGATAAATTTAGCGACGAATAATATTCGTCGATAATGATATTTTATCGATGGATAAAGTTTCATCGATAAAATTCTGTCGGTAATTTAATTTTTTTCTTATAGTTTTTATTTTTGTTTTCATCTTGTCCATCAAACATAATTATCATTTAAACCTCAAAAATAAATCTACTAAAAATATTAGAAAGAAGATTTTGATTGATATTAATTATGGAGATGATGATTTGTTTCAAAAAATTAACTACTTATTGAATGCATATACTACTTATCAAATAAAGTATTCAAAGTTGCAAAAAGAATTTAGCTTAAATATGGTTTAAATTTGTAAAAATAAAAATACTTTTTTTCCTTACAAGTTTTCATGCTTTTTAATCCTTTCACATTTTAATTTTTTATAGCATAACTAAATTGAATTTTGTATAAATATTTTTCACTTTATATTTTTAAAACTTTTAAAGATTTCAAATATAAAAACTTTATCAGTAATGATCAAAATGAATATTTTGACCAAAAATATACTTAAATTATTTTTATTTCTTTATTAATAAAAATCATTGTGTAATATTTTGGCGTGCATCTTGGAACCGAGATTAGCCTGACAAGACAACATTAACTATCCAATGTTCAGCTAGCTAGACCAAGTTCTTTACAAAATTGAGACGTTTGATTAAGGAAAAGGTGAAAAATACATAAAGAAGGCGTTTCCGGGATTCTCTAAAACCCGTAACAACCTCGTTATCATCGAAGAGTTTCTCCTCTAGTGAAACCTCGCCGACACAAATCAAGTTCTTGAGGTTCCTTTTATTAATTCTAAACACATTTTGATTTTGTATACTTTATTTAGAATTTAAATTTCGTACACTCATGTTATTCTAAATACTGTATAGCACTAACCGAAACATGTTTTTGTTTGTTTAAGAATTTGTAAATTGATATTAATTTATGATCTTACGTGACTTGATCCAAATTGATTTTCATGTAACTGCAAATATACCATGATCTTGTTTTTTATGTGCTTGTGAAGGTGAATCATGCTTAATATTTTTTCCTCATTTAGATACAAGAATTAATATTTTATCCCATTTATATATTCCTGAATGTGCTCAAAATTTTAATTCTACAATTGCAAATCTGTATATCCGTGAATAAATTCTTTAATATTTTAATGTATTTATGTCTTATCCACAATTATTAATGTTCTTCTTTAGAATCATGACTCTTCGTTTAAAGAACTACAGGCAAACTGAGCCGCTTCTAGAACCCTCCATGCACAACGTCAAGATCTCTCATTGGAACGTCTCATTCTCAATCTTTTCTTATATTCTTTCTTTTGGACAAAACGCTTGCTCATACTGAATCTTGTTTTCTCTTGTTTTGCTTTCTTTTTGACTTTTTTCTCAAGGAGGAGGTCAATGGTTTTGATGATGATTGTGTAGATGGGGAGAAAGATTTTGAAGCTTTTACTGTGAATGTTGAAGTAGTTGATGCAACTGGCATGGAAAACACCCAAACATTTGACACTGTTGAAAAGAGGAAGAACTGTGTCTGAGGTGTCCTGGTTAGTTAGCGCAGACACCGTTCTTTCTTTTTTCAACAGTGTCAAATGTTTGGGTGTTTTCCATGCAGTTGCGTCAACTACTTCAACATTCACAGTAAAAGTCTCAGAATCTTTCTCCCCATCTACACAATCATCATCAAAACCATTAACCTCCTCCTTGAGGAAAAAGTCAAAAAGAAAGCAAAACAAGAGAAAACAAGATTCAGTATGAGCAAGCGTTTTGTCCAAAAGAAAGAATATAAGAAAAGGTTGAGAGTGGGATGTTCCGATTAGAGATCTTGACACTGTGCATAGAGGGTTCTAGAAGCGGCTCGATTTGCCTGTGGTTCTCAAAGTGAAGAGTCACGAATCTAAAGAAGAACCATTAATAATTGTGGGATAAGACATAAATATATTAAAATATTAAAGAATTTATTCACGGATATGCAGATTCATAATTGTGTAAAAGGCTTCGCAAGAACATAAAAAAACAAGATCATGGTATATTTGTAATTGCATGAAAATCAATTTGGATCAAGTCACGTAAGATCATAAATTAATACCAATTTACAAATTCTTAAACAAACAAAAACATGTTTCGGTCAGTGCTATACAGTATTTAGAATAACATGAGTGTATGAAATTTAAATTTTAAATAAAGTATACAAAATCAAAATATGTTTAGAATTAATAAAAGGAACCTCGAGTTCGTCAAGAACTCGATTTGTGTCGGCGAGGTTTCACTAGAGGAGAAACTCTTCGATGATAGCGAGGTTGTTACAGGTTTTGGAGAATCCCAGAAATACCTTCTCCATGTCATTTTTCACCTTTTCCTTAATCAAATGTCCTAATTTTATAAAGAACTTGGTCTAGCCAGTTGAACACTGGGTAGTTACTGTTGTCTTGTTAGGTTGATCTTGGCCCCACGGTGGGTGTCAAAATATTTTTACAAGAGGCCGGTTAGCTCCAACAACACTGTCTTCTCGTTCCTGATGCTCCTCTGATTTCTAGATCCACTATCCCATCCCAGAAGGGGTCCTACAGACTTCGACGTTCAAGTAGAAAATAGAATGTGCAAGTGATTTAAGTTAGAATTTAGAAATACCTTCATTAGTGGGTGATGGACTCATATTTATAAATATTATAATGGGCGTGAAGGATTTGGACTTATTTTGTTATACTCTAATAATCTATGTTATGATTATATACCAAAATCAGTTATGTTATTAAGTCGTTACATTATTTGGTTGTTTTGGTTAACGTATAGTACATTTATCGTAACGATCAAAATGAATATTTTGACAAAAATATATTCAAATTATTTTTATTTCTTTATTAATAAAAATCATTGTGTAATATTTTGTTAATTTTATAAAACTCATATTTTTGATGAACAGAATAATAGAGATAGAATTTTGTTTCTAGTTTATTTCTATGACCATGATGAGCAACGTAAAAGATTAGCGTAGTATTAGAAGCGAGGGACACGTGGGAGGAAGGAGGGTGATCGTCGTCAAACTGTAGCCCAAACCCTATCTAGCTTCGCGTTTGTCCCTTCTCATTCACTCTGCCCCAATTCCAAAATTCCCAACCCTAACCCTAAAACCGAATCTTCTGATGAAATTCGACACGCCATACTCCACGGTTTCAGAATCAGGTTCGATTCCCTAACCCCTCAACAAACCCCTTTCATCTCTTCGCAGTTTCTCCATGGAGGGCTCTGCAGAGGATCTCGGAGCCCCCGAGTCATGGGAGGTCGCCGATTTGGACGAGTCCATGAACCGCTTGAACCTCATGCTCTCTTCCACCAAGGATTCCAACCATCCTCACCAGCGTCTCTCCGACGATGACGTTCCGCCGCCGCCTCCTCCTCCTCCTCTCCCTTCGTCCAGTGGCGACAAAGTTTCCGATGACGTCGTCAACCAGGTCGATCAGTTCCTTCGCGAAGCCATTCAGAATCCTCGTGAACGGCTCTCAAGTAGGTTTACATTTACAAGCATCGATTAGTCTGGGGAAGGCCTTTATAAGCTCTTGTTTGTTTAAACATTCTCCGAGAAATTTATACTTTGTTAATACTTTGTTAATTATAATTTCTTTTGTTGGGTGTTATAATTGGTATATCAAGGATTTGATTTAGGTTCTGATTGCTGTTAAATTTTTTGGGGCTGTAATTACTACACTACTAGTTTAATTTTACGTTTGTGTGGTCTGGTCAGCAAAACAATTCCGGAATAGTTTCTGCACTTTCAAGTGTAGCTATCTTATGAAAGGATTTGGGTTTCTGAAGTAAAAGATTCTTATTTGGAATGGGCTTCTCGTTCTCTGCCCCCTTTTCATTGGCAAATATAATTCCTTATTCCTGACGTCTGTAGTGAATGCCTCATTTGAGGATTCAAATCATATGAAAACTCAACCAAGCTGCTTCCTGACCTTGATTTTGAGTTTTAACTATCTAATTTATTGATGGCAAGAGAATGTGTTTTGTTTGCCTGAATTTTTGAACAGGCCCCTGTTCCTTTCAGGTTTCGTTTTTCAGGGACTGTCTAGATATATTTCTGGGGAGACTAATGACCCCCTCCTCAAAATCAAAATTGAGGATGCAAAAACGGAGCTTGGTTATAATTTAAAATTTTACACTTAAATGTTCTATTGTTCTCATGTGATTCACTTGCTTGTAACTTTTCCAATGGTTTTATTTTATGCATGTATTATTTGTTTTGGATCTAATTAATAAGTTTTATTTTCTTAGAATGTTATATTGCACCCCACTGATTAAGGTTTATAATTTGATATATTCAGTCTTGAGGATGGAGCAAGACGTTGAAAACTTTATTCGTGATCCTACTCAACAGCAGCTTGAATTTAAGCAGCTTCCAACATCCTATTTAAGGCTGGCTGCACATCGGGTGGCTCAGCACTACTCATTACAGTCAATGGTTTTACTGGATAATAGTTTACCAGATGGTTCTGGTTCAAGAATTATTGTTCGTAAAACCTCTGAATGTAAGCTTCCAGTTATCCGCCTTGCCGACATCCCAGTGAAATTATCATCAGAAAACAGTGCTGTCATGAAGGTTGCAATCAAACAGAGGCCACAGAAGCGGACACAGATACATAGCAATGCAAATTCAAACTCAATGAAGAATAGTAATTCTAAAAGTGTGGAAGAGAGAAAAGAGGAATATAACAGGGCTCGTGCTAGGATTTTTAGTTCAAGCAATAATGGTGGAACTGTAGTTGGGAAGCCAGACTGTGAGTCAAGACCGCAGGATAACTCATTGCATGTTTCATTGGGGGTTCCTCGGGTTGAAGACAAATCGGCTTCGGTATCTGATATCAATTCTGGTAGGGGTCTGGTTGAGTCTTCAACTAATACCAATAGGGCTAGAAGTAGGACAGAGAAGGAGCCAGTTGGTAGGTACAGGCAAAATAATAGGGTGGCTATATTTCGGGACCGTGAGGTTGACCGCAAAGATCCTGATTATGACAGGAGCTATGACAGGTATTTGTGCCGTTTACCTTGTTTGTCACTCATTTGTTTGCTATGTTTTGTGACCTTGTTGTCTTGTTCCTCTTTTTAAAAAATTAATGGTTTGAGTTTGATTGCATGAATGATTTGATTTCCAAGTGATCATAAATTTCTGTATGTTTCTTCATATTCAGACCACAGTTTCATTTATTTTGTAGTTATGGGGTGTAGACAGAATACCTGATGTCAATTTATCATTTCTGCACAATGAGTGAATAATTAATAATTGATAACCAAGGCATTTGGACTTTGCAATTAGCACACATTAAGATATACTGTCCTATGCGTACTGATATTTGCTAGCGCCTCCTTTGTATTGAATTTTTGATTTGGTGTATTATTGTATCTTCTCTTGTATGAACGAATATTTGATAATTGGCTTTGGTCAACAAAATATTCAGATTTCCCTGTTTGTTTGCAAGTGCTCTTCAAATCTAGAAGATTTGAATGGCTGTTATGTTATTTTTTTATACTAAAATATTTTTATGGCAGGAATGTGAAATATTTCGGGAGTTATTTGGAAATAATGTGGTGACTATTGAATATTGTTTGTATTCTGGTTGGGGGATTCAAGACAGGCCAAATCATTCTATCCCAACCCTTCAAAAATGGTCGGGCTGGGTTGAGCCCATGTTGATAATGGGTTGAAAATTCAACCCTTGGGTGTGTTGGATTGTCTCACTATAATTTTTAAAGAATGACTTATATAAGGTTGACCCTTGGGTTGACCCTTCTACAAAAATAACAAGAAAGCCTTATCCCATCAGGCCAGGTCGGCTATGTGGATCACATGAAGCCATCCAGCTTGGCTATAGACCAAAGTTTAATAGAAATAATTTTAATAATAGAAAAAAATATAAACCATCCAAACATAGCCCTTGATTATTCCATCAAAACATCCTAATTCTTGAAACATCACCAATGGCATTACGAGGTCAAAAATAGAAACATGAATACTATAGTTCATTAACGCAAGAAGTCCATAGTCACAAATAAGTCTCAATTCACCAATAAGCCGCAAAGCATTTACCAAAGGGCTTACTCAACTCGAAATGAATTAATAATGGGTCAGTGATTAGCCCAATCCAACGCATCTCAGAGCCATTTACATGTGGGTTATAAGGGTCAGTGGGTTGATTGATCCAACTCTCCCTGCCTTGTTTAACCAATGAGTGATATTTCGTAAGTTATAACAGGCCAACCCAGTGGGTTGAGTCTATTCAATATGTTTGTGTCTATTACATGTCATAATGATGAACTTTTTCGGCAAGCTGAAATCCCAAGGAACTTGTCAGTTTCTTTATTAATTTAGCTTGTGATTGTATGTAAGCCAAAAACTGGGTTGTATTTGATGTATGAATTAGTCTAATAATCTACTTATATAACTTGTATAGCAGGTACATGCAAAGATTCGATCCAGGTTTTGGGTTCAATGGAGGGTCATATGCTATACAGCCAATGTATACGGCAGTATTGAATTACAACACCGAGTTTCCACAACTTGGATCCACTCATAGACCCCAGCTTTCTGCTGAACACCAACCACGACCTCCTCTGCAGCATATACCTGGGCCATGGGCTGCACAATCGACACCTGCTGGAATTGGATATGGACATCCTGAGACCATGATGCCACCATTTACTCCTAATCAAGTTGGTCCACACTCATCATCAGCCATGTATTTGCATTCATCTCAGTATCCCTGTCAGCGCCCTGGAATGCCTTTTATCCATCACGAACATGTTCACCAACCTTTTGCACAGGTATAAACAACAATAAAAACCTCCAATCTACAATCGGTCAAGTCATGTGCAGTGTTTTAAAAAGTTCCATAGTTTCCATGTTAGTTGCTTAATGTCTTATGGTACGTTTTTTACTAAAATGAATGGAAAGGAAGCAATTCCAAATCGTTGTGTAAAGCTTTAGGTACGTAAACGCCCTTGTTGTTTAAAGCCATTAAAGGAATTTGATGGCAGTTATATAGAGATGTAGATCAGCATTCTAATAGAATAAAAGGGTATCTTCAAAGCCGTGAGGCAAGTCGTCTTTCCTAGTCTGAAAATTTGATTGATATTCGGGTATGGGCATAATTATACAACATTTGATCAGTCATAGAGAAATAAAGCTCTATTGAAAAGTAATACCATATTTTTTAACTAAAAGAGTAACCTGAAGATGTTGAACTTACATTTCAATTGACAATTTATATTACATAAAAATATGAACCGATTGAACCTTTTAAAATAAAAAGCAAATTTCATATACAGATGTAGCACTCCAAAGTCACTATGCTAGTGCAATTTTTGTATATTGCATTTACACAAAGCTATCAATCACAACATGACACTAGAACAATAAAATTAGCCACGTATGTTAGTAATTACAAAACTTTCAGTACTAGCATATATAATTTCAATCACACTTGTCATTTTTAAACTTTGGAGGTGAGTCCTGCCAAAGGCCTGTTCAACCGAAGTCATGAAATAATAGGTGGTTATTTGCTATGAATTAATTGTTTTTCTTTTATGTTTGCTAACTAAACTCAAATTAAAGTAAAAATTATGTTCATAAACTTAGTCAAAACCTAACTAGTACTTATTTGAATTTTCCCAAAAACTACAAGGATTTACACTGCAATTGAAACTATGCGTTATCTTGCATTACAAATTTTTGCTTTACTTTTTCTTGGATTACACTTGAAAATTGTCTGTTTAGTCTTCATAGTTGGTGCCCTTTTAGGTAGTGTATTGAGCAGCGCCTCTCTGGCAGTTGTGGCTGGTAGCTATGTGTTGTAAATTCAATTTAATACCATCTACGCTACTTATCATAATGCCATGTTTTTATAGATTTTTGACTAATATAATTATGTATGTGTATGTTGCAATCTTATGTCAATAGACTAGAAATCTGTCGTTTTATTTTTGCTTTGTTTTGGATATTGAAAGCTTGTGAAATATTGAACCTAATTGCACTCTGTCATTTGCTTGATACTGTAGTCTCATCAGCCCCCACCCGATGCAAGTTTTGGATTGGCCCGGCCCCGTTGAGGGGCATGGGCTATGCCTGCACCCAGTCAGCCAGAGGTACAAGATGTAAGATCATGGGCTGCTGATGCTCGTAATTTCTTTTAGCTGATTGGAGTGCAGGCATATATGCTGAGTTTGGCTGGAATGGATTTGCGTATTTCTGAAAGATTATTCCACCAGCATTGATCTATCCCTCCAATCTCGGCTTTGCAGGGATGCTTCCTGCATCTTCCACCAGTCCGTGAATATGTCACTTGTAGACAAATGAATTTTTTTAGGAGCTTTAAAGCATCTACTGTTGATCATGAGGACTTCTTCACAGGAAACGGAGCCAAAAAAGTTTGTTCTTGACTTGGATGAAGGTATGTGCTAGTATATATTAAAATATTTTATTGTATGTTTTAAATTCTTAGAGTATTCTAAGTTTCGTTACTTCCTCATAATCTCTCAGGATTGGATATCATATTTCCTTATCGTGCCACGATTTGCTTTTCTAAGTAATTAGCTAAGATTTGATTTTATGAACGCATCAATACATTGTAATACATCTGAGTTAAACATCAATTAGTATTTCATTCTCTTACTCTCTTTTAGTTAATAGGGCAAAGCAAATTTTACATTAACTTAGCGCTTTTCAAGCGGAGAATGTATTGCAAAAGCATTTGTTAAAACGACCTTTAAAGGAATTTCTTAATTTTATATTTTGTGATTTTGTTGTTTTGGCTACAGCTCCCTCGACAAGCTTTAGGGGTTTCAGTTAAAGACATCAGTTCGTCATTTGCCTTGAGGTTGCAGCAACTTTTGATGCTGAGATTTAACTGAATTTTCCAAGCTTTAGTCACGAGTCGCTATACTTTACAATATGGTCTGGTGAATTATCCTTCACCACATGTATAATACATGACTAACTATAGATTTGAGTTTGTATATTTCACTCAGTTCTAACATTTCTTTTTCTGGATTTCCTTATATCTTAATATATTATCAATTTTTTAGAGTGATCGCGTAAGTTTATAACTTCTTTTTGTAAAGATTGGTGTTGCATTCGGTGATAGAACCGATGTCTTATATTGGTGGGAGTGAGGGGTGGTGAGTGGTGAACTAGGCGATGTCTCTTGAAAAATATTTATTCCCATCATTCCTTTAAATCATCCAATCCCAAACCCACCAAAAGAAACATCCAAATAAACTTACTCATCACCCTCAAAAGTAAAATAAAATTGAAGATAAAAACCTTGATGGAATGCAGAGTGTGGTTGGCTCAAAATGTTGGATTCCCGTCAAATCTGCCACAGCTTGCAGAGTTGGAGGTGTAACCAGGAGCTGTCCATACCCACAACCAGGTGTCATAGGATTCCGCCACGTGACGGGAGGAGCTATGGCTGTGTTTGAACGGATTAATACTAGTTTTCCGTAAGTGTCTGATGTAGGTTATTCCAATGTTTCATTTTACAGTGTCATGCTGAAGCTGGAACGTATATAGGATTAGCTGTGGTCTTAGTTCTGCGCAAAAAAGGAACGAATTCATAAAACTAGGAAGTTTGTTTTTTGGTTTTATAATGAAAGGAAAATAAGAGAGCATGCCTCTTAACAAATTTTTAAAATTTCTTGTTTTATTTTACTAATTTCTCATGTTTTTCTTCTCATCGTTCAGACAAAGGATAGTGTTGCCGGCTTGATTGCGAGTAGTGACTTGTTTGTGCGGTAGCCAATATTTAAAGTCATTTTACTATATAAAATGACAAACCACCAATTGCGTTTGGTCGTGGTTTAATTTGAAATTAAGTGTGGTAAGTAAAATTGATTATAAGTACATATTTTAGAGTCCATGTGTTTGGTATTTTTTCATAAACATTTTATTTTGAATATTTCATCGTATTATGAAGTTCAAAATATTTGAGGTTTTAAAAAAAATTGAAAAAAGTATTTTTAATTATTTTAAGCCTTATTGATCAACTTCTCAAAAGAATTGAAATTCTAAACACCATTTACATTTAAGTTTTTCTATAATTATAAGTAAAATGAAACAGAATTTCTAGTTTTCATAAGAAAAAATAAATTACTAGCCACATTTCTATTTTTTCAAGTGAAAGCCTTTAACTTCTAATAATTTAATTATTTTTACGCTTTGAAAATCTGGCAAATATTGTTTTAGGAGAATTTTCTATTTTATTTTGATAAAAGTGTCCGCATAAAGTATTTTTGGCTGTTCATAGAGACCAAAAATGTATCTCAGGATTTAAACATAAAGAAAAAAAAAAAAAAGTGAATCTGAAAATACTAGTCTCAGTTAAGAAAATTTTAAAACTTAAATACCACATCAAATAACTCACTTATCCTAGTCAATGTGAGAATGTGATTCCTAAAATTGATCTCAGCAAGAAAGTTAAACCAGTGGTGATAAGGGACAAACAACGATCTTGTTAGGGGATTGTCCCAAGTTTTATGAACGACTGAGATTAGAGCAATGGGGTTTGCACTTAATTGGGCATGACATAAGAAATAGTAGCTTCCAAGTCGGTAACTCTTGACATGCTCACATGTCTGTAACTCTTGACATGCTCACATGTCTGTAACTCAGGATATCATGACGTAATTGCCTGTTGGATGTGGTCGATTTAGAGGTCTGAGTTAACCGGTTTAAAATTGCAATCTCCCAAATCGGTAGCAATTTCAACAAATTGACTTCATACCTTACCTTTCACTAGTGTCCCTTATCATACATTTCAACGCATCATTTTAGAACCCTTTTTTATACTACCATCCTTTTCTTTGTGAGGGGCTTGCCAAAATAATTATTTATTTGGGAAAAAAAAATAAATGTAATAGTTATAGTCTAATCTTACGAATAAAATAGAAGAGCGTAAAAGTAGGTTATAGTCTAAACATATTAAAATTCTACCCGCAAATAAAGATATCCCTCACCACACATTAATATTATGCATTTCATAGGAAAACAATTACTGACTAGGCTCCGAGTGAAAAACAGGAGTAAAGTATTTATTTCAGTTTCTATTCCATCCTAATCCTGGCACCGTGGCACGTGCCAATAACTAGCGTTAAATATGAGAATGGACTTTAAGATTTCATGGTGCTACTCTAACCAATGTATTCCAACATTGTAAGAACCATTGAAAAGAAAATCCATGCTTTAATTTAACGTATTTACAAGTACCCTTCGGGCAAATAAAAAGAATTGCAAAACAAAATCCTGGCATAATCCATCTAAAAGTCTGGTAAGAAAGTTCATCTGCTTGAGTTCAAGGAGGAAAATCAAGTTTTGTGCTAAAGCTTGAAGCAGGGATGCAAAGCCATCGTAAAATATAGTGCTTAGCACTTGCTCGGAAAACGTTACCATAGAACAAAACACAGCTCAGTTATCCAGAGTCAGCATCTTGTCTACGCTTGAAAAGCTTTGATAGAAAGCTTTGAAATGCTTGTAAGCAATGTCGATATCTTCCTTCCCACACATTTCCCTTATACTGCAATCCAAGTAAAAGCAGACTCCACTCATAATATTCATGTAGTGTCAGAGATGAACAGAAAAGGAAAATCAGAATATTTGCTTCTATTCCACTCCATCATGACCTTTTGTTTACTTATTTGTAAAAGAAGGATTTCAATAAGAGGAAGGCAAGAATCTGACCAGGATAACAGCTAATGTGCCCAGTGATGATAAGAAAACGATAATAGAGGCAACAGAACAACAACTTGCACTTAATTTAAAATAGAAATTTAAGCCTTAAATGTCAATACTGATTTTAAAATACTAACAAATCCTATGGTTTGTTCACTTTCATCTTTGCTCATTTCATATGCAACATGCATTTGAACTGACAACCATACTTGTTCGTATAACCTTTTTGGTAACAAGGCTGACCGGCTGAGCATATGACATGGTAAAAAAGGCTTTGGTTGACTATAGGCTTTATTTTATTGTCCCTCTGAAAGAAGTTTTCATGCAAAAATCATTTGATACCTGTGCATTGAAAGTTGAGCAATTCCACAGTCAACAGTTCGGATGCCAACTCCAGAAGCAAGTATTGGACCTATGGTCGATCCACATCCCATGTCATTTCTAACAGCAAAGTCCTACAATTTGAGAAAACAAAGTTTAATTATTTAGGTGGCTCAATTATGTAATGTAACGATCAAATACCAGAGAAAAGAAGACACAAGTCGTCTACACACTAATTTCCATTTTCGATCATTCATGCGCTTTACTATCTGTTCTCCTGTAATGATTCAAAAGTTCCTTTTGCAAAGAGAAAGAGGTTCCTATAGAAAAGTATACTAACACAGTAGCATTAGTAAGTTATCTCCAGTGGAAACTGATATGCTAATTCATAAATGGATGGTAATCTCTTGCTAAGCTGTGATGCACATAGAATCTCTCCACCAAAATGCTAGTGACAAGTGCAGGAGTTGATGCAGACCTACAAATTTGTTCGTATCATGAAGTTCTAGATATATAAAACAAATTAGAAGAGGGAATATACTCCCCACGAAGCATCACTGGAGTCTTTTTATTTGTTGTTTTTATTTCTGTGCATTGTACTTGTAGATAAATAAAATTACTTTAATTTTATTTAATTAAAAAGTAATTTTTATTTTTTATATGTTCTATATGTATTATATTTTTTTAAAAAAAATTGTGTACATTGTAGATATAAATAAATAATTGAGTAGAATCTCTATAGTAAAATATATGACTGATTCTTGTATTGTAATGGATGAACCTTTAAGTTATATATCGAGAGATTAATTCTAATCAACAATGAGCAAAGTACAAAGATTGCTAAGACTAGCGATGGTGGTGGATATAATAAGATAGGTAAAAAATACTCTCTGATCCTTTCATTGGATACTTGTTGTATTATTCTTGGCGATGGAGTAGGTTGTAATGTGAAAAGGTTTAAATATAGTAACTCAATTAAGATAACTTAAACAAATCAAATTAATCCAAAACAGTAACTCAAATAACTAAGATAGTTTAAGAGAAATTTAACTAACGTTGAGAGAAGTAATTCAGGAAAAAAATAACTAAATCGAGGAGAAGCTAATAGAATAGTTTGATGCGCCTATATTTCATATTGTTGACATGTCAATAAAAAATTTGCACTTCAGAGTTCAGACTTTCTAGATAGATGTGTCATGGGTATAAATTAATGCAAACAAAAAGAAGAATAACCTGATTAGGAAGGTTGTGGATTTTTCCAACTTCTTTAAAAAGAAAAGATGTGATTCCACTAGTAGCATAGCGCTGGTTTGCGTTGTGCTTTATTACCAATCCTTTCTGCAGCTCTGGTCGGTGGAGTTCTTCATGCTTATCCATAAAATTTGGATGAACTCCGTGGGCCATATCCGCGGACACTATTTAGGATACAATACAAAAGATACTTTAGTGATCCCTAATATAAAGCCAACAGATTACATAGTCAATATTTTACTAAATCACATAAAATACAAATTATACAGCAGTAGTCGCTGTCCTAGAGTAGCAGACTCCTACAGAGATTAGTTCCCAGTCCATGCTTAAAGGAAATAATACACATAAGTGACATAACTAACTCCCAACTACACACACAGACATATATAACTGATTAACAGAAACTGTCAGTATATTAAGATGCCACAAGCCCTCTTCTGATATACACTTTGCAGATGGGTGATTTATTCCTTGAGACAGGATCTAACAATGGATCATTCCTGTCTACTTGGATCTTGATCCCATAAGCCCCTTTCAAAATATTACGTTAAACAATGACTTGAAGAACAAGGACGTCAAATTTACTATTTCTTATTACTATTTTCCATTGAGTATGATCTTTTACCCTAAATAGAAATATTATATTATTACCACATTTAACATCTAACTAAAAGGTAAATTTTTAATGTTGGAGGATAAAATCATAAGCACATATTCATTAAATCCAGAAACAAATCTATGCTTAACCTCTTTTCCTGTTTTTGTTTTTCAAAAGTTAGGTTTGTTCCCAAAAAATCAAATTGGCATTCTAATAGATATAGCAACCAAAAAAGAAGATTCCACACCCACCATCCTTATTTTACATTTACAAATTATAAACTTTCCAGCCAAAGTCCATAATGTTTGAGCCTTAAGCCTTTCCGGAATCCATTGTAATTAGGTATTCTGATCAATCTATAACACATGATGAACAACTGAAAGTTTGCAAACAATCCATAACCGTAATATTATAATCAAGCTGATGCTATCAACCCTTGTGTATGATTGGCCTCAAATTTACTTTAGAAAAAGACAAGTGGATGATATACCAAGAAATGATTGACGAATAGTGCGCTCAAAAGTGCCTTCACCAACATAGTTATTTGCCAAGTCACCAACTATACGCCTCATGGCCTGAAACATGGTGGGTGCTCCAGCTCCTTGAATAGAACCTGAACCCACCTAAATAGCAGCAGTTAGACATATCATTGAAAAATCAATGGTGAAAAGTCATATGATACTTCAATAAGAAATATGCAATGAGAAGTTCGGCATATTACTCCTTAAATCATAAAGGACTTAATTTTATCTACTGTAAGTATGAAGAGCAAGGTAGTTGAATCGGGAAAAAACTCATGAACCAGAAAGCCACTTTTCCAAATCACAATTGAAACGTCTTCACGATCAATATAAAACATAGCATAAATATATGCATAATATATTAAAGCACAAATATAACATGTATAGATATACAAGACATAAAGAAACGTATACAGAATGAAAACAAATGTATGTATATTAGCATTTTGTAGTCAAATAGCTAACAGAGTCATATCATTACAAAACAAATATTCCACAAACAGCCAGAGTACCAAAAGAAGGGGCTGCCAACTGCACAAACTCAGCAAACAATTGTTGTTTGCTGCTGCACAATTTGCAACATATACTCCCAAAAAAAACTCACGTTGGTGCATTACAGAGGCTGTTTTCTGCCGCACAATTCACTAGCATAGCCCAAAATAACCTGAAAAAAGCTCAACATCATTCATCATCTTCTAGATCAACTCAGTCAATTCATCTTCGTCTTCAGCTATCAAAGCTTCATCACCTTCCTCAATGTCTTCAATTTCATCCTCATCTCCTATTTTGATTGTTCTTTCATGTTAACCTTGAGAGTCAAGTTTCTTGGATCTCTTTTCCTTTTTTTTTTTTTTTTTTTTTTGGGGCCCCCCTTTCATCATTAAAAATTTTTTTTCATTCCTTCCTTAATGCTTAAAATATAAAAAAAGAACTTTCCTTTTTCTTTTTTTTTTTATATTTTAAAACAATTTAGAAAAAAAA
>Ga0099824_1002609_pt1 | contig 26382 bp, 11 predicted proteins | sample SiratrowhiteBW_FD_76837 | JGI IMG/M metagenome (GOLD analysis project Ga0099824, IMG submission 76837) | Root nodule microbial communities of legume samples collected from California, USA - Siratro white BW | ecosystem: Host-associated > Plants > Roots > Nodule | place: USA: California...
TATATATATATATATATATATATATTATTTTGAGAAAGTAAAATATATTTTAAAAAATAAAATTCCCTTTTAGAAACTCCTTATTTAAATACTTTAAAAACACATATATTTAAATACTTCAAAGAGCCACACAATCTGAGCTGTAATATATTATTTTCTTATTTAAAATGTAATAAAAGGAAAATCAAATAACATATTGTTTGATTTTGTACACTAAAAATGTATTTGTATTTTTTTTCTTTTGTTTAAATATATTAACACGTTGAAACAGATGAATAGGTGGTAATAGTGATTTGACTACTTTGCAAAGTAAGTTAGATGAGATTATATGAGATGTAACAAGTAAAGAAGAGGACATTTAGGAATTGTTGGAGTGACATGACGATAAGCGCAAGAAAGACTTTGATGAATGGTTGGACCAAGTGCAGGACATGAAAGAAAGAGCTATTGGGTGCTCTAACTTCAATGTGCAAGAAGTAGAAGTGTATTTGGTTGAAGAATCACAAAAACCTAAGGAAATACACCATTTGACTGAAGAAATGCATGAGCATTGGGAAGAGAAGCCTCTGGTGTTGTCAAATGAATTTATTGGTTCACAATTTGCGGAATATGTTGAGACGTGGCGGGGGATTCTTCGAGATGATAAAGTTTTCATTGTTGAGATATGTGGAATGAGGGAGTGGGAAAAACATTCCTACTAAATGTGTTATGGGTAACTGTTTCCCATGATGAGATAAAAAGAGCAATAATTTTGGCATCATAATTGAAAAAAAAAAAAAATAGTACTTATTTTAGATTATGTTTATATATTGATGTAAAAAGGATGGGAATTTCTCTTAAGAGTAAAGGATATTAAGTTGTGTCAACAGATGGATGGAAAATATGATACAAGTGTGCATTGCTACCTAATTTTTTCGTAAGAGATAATTTGATTACGAAGCTTTGTAAAGCACTCCCATTTGAGACTATTTCTCTTCTTTTTAAATTATCAGGGCTAATTAAGTTTTTAATTACTCAAAAGTTTAAATTTCTATTTTAGTTCCTATAAATTCTTTTTAACCATTTTCAAACTCTCGTTTTTTTACAAGTACTAGTTTTTCTCATAGCTAGTTTTTGCATATTTTAAGTATCTCGTGAGGTAATATTGATCAATGAAAATCAACAAACGACAAAGTAATAAGTAGAAAAATAAAAATAAAAATCTATTAACCTAAATCATAAAATTTAATAATTTTAATTAAATATTTTTTTTATATATATATATATATATATATATATATATATATATATTATTTTGAGAAAGTAATATATATTTGAAAAATTGAATTCCCTTTTAGAAACTCATTATTTAAATACTTTATAGACACTTTTTGTTTTAATACTTTAAAGAGCCATACGATCTGATTTGTAATATATTATTTTCTTCTTTAATATTAATAAAAGGACAAGCAAATAAAATACTGTTTGATCAAATTTTGTACTTCAAAACTGTATTTTGTATTTTTCTTTTAAATATATCAGCAGTCTTGAATGATCTAAACTTCACAAAAAAAAATGAAACAAATTATGAAGGTGGTAACGGTGATTTGACTACTTTCCAAAGTAACTTTGATGAGATTATGTCCGATCTAACAAGTAAAGAAGAAGACATTTGGGGACAATTGGAGTCACATTACAATAAGCGCAAGAACCACTTGAAACAAAGAGCTATTGATATTGAAAGCTCATTGAATCAGATTGGGTGCTCTAACTTCAATTTACAAGAAAAAGAAATAGGAATTTTACATGAAATTATTGATATAATTTTAGGTTAAAAAAATAACTCCTTTTATATTTCAAATTTGTTTATTTTCTCAATTTTTAATAGTTTTTCTTTAAAATTGTTTGTGAGAATCAATAGAAGGATTTGATATTAGTTTAGATTATTTTTCATAAATTTTATCAAGAAAATATTAGATAAAAAGAATTAAGATTCAAGTGTTGATGAACTAAGAAAAAATAAGTAAATAAAGTCAAGTCCAAGTCAATCATGTACGTTTAATTGGTAGAAATCCTACAAAAGAGACGGTGGTGGTGCCTGACGTAGGAAGATGGGTCCAATGCAGATTGAGTCACTATTGGGATAGAAATAGAATCCAATAGGTGTCTGGTGTGAGTGTTGATTTCGTGTTTCATTTAATAGATTTGTAAGGTTTAAGGTTAGACATCTTTGGCTAGAACAGAGAATCAAATTGACTCTTTAAGGCATCTTTAAGCTTCGTTTGGAATAATATTCTTATTCCATCATTTATCTTCCAATGTTTGGTTTCTTCATGTCTATGAGGAGCTAAATTTCTTATTGTTGGGGTTAGGTCAAATCCTTTGTCAATCATCAGTTTTTTTAATTATGTGCTTATGTTTGTTGCACGGATCTATAACTTGATTATTGAAAAATATCTTTTGAATCTAGATCTGAATTAATTTATCGGATCAAAACTCGTGTCTAGGAATAGAGTCTGGTTCATGAAGGTGTAATCGGCTCTAGAAGGGGGTTGAATGGAGCCTACAAACTCAATTCACAACGGATAATAAATAGGCGAAAATAAAACATAATTCTGAGGCACACAAGAGAACAGTAAAATTAAATCCAACTCATACAAGATTTATCCTGGTTCACTAAAACTTGAGCTACATCTAGTCCCGTTAAGCAACTGCTTAAGAGCTTTCATTAATCTACTGATTAGAACAAGTGTTATCACCTCTCCAAGTTACAACAAGTACACAAACCTCTCTATGTTACAATGAGTACACTAACCTCTCCAGGTTATCCGAGTATGCAAAACTCTCCAGGTTATACCAGTCTCAATCTCCACTTAAGATCAAGACCACTCAAGATTGAAAGAAACACTCTCAAAAGAGAGAACAGTGAAAACTTACAAGGGTTTACTTCACAATGGTGAAGAATTACATAATTTTCTCACAGCCCAAAACTCTAGATGCTCTCTCTATAGCAGATTTACAATAGACACTCAAATATTTAGATTCTTCAATGCATTTTATGATGTATTTCTCTTTTTGCTTCTTGTTTTCTTCAACCTGAAATTTGTCCTCTATATGTAGCTTTGTAGAAACTAGTCATTGGATACTTGAAAGGAAAATCTTAACCATCTAATGTTGAAACTAGTCATTGGAAGAACAACTTCTATTCTTGATTGTGCATTAAAACTGACTTTATCTCCATATAGAAACAATTTAAACAACACAAGATATTTTTTATTTGAAACAATTAATCACGTTTAAATATTCCATAATAATTTGAATAATTTCCATTATGAGCAAATTTGAACATTAAAGCACAATATGTTATAAAATCTGATTTTGATATATATGCTAAAATGATGGAAAAAATAATTATGAATTAATCTCCCTTGTGTAAAATACACACATAGGGGTTGTTTATTTATAGATAAAAATAGTAACGGACTAATAGAAAATATGGGCTAAGCCCATTATATTCAACACTCCTCCTCAAGTTGGTGCATATAAATCATATGTACCAAACTTGTTACAAATATAATCATTTCTAGGTCCACGTAAATATTTAGTGAAAATATCAGCTAACAAATCATTCGAATTAACAAATTTTGTCTTGATGTCTCTAGATATAGTTTCATCTCAAATGAAATAGAAATCAATATCAATATGTCAGTTCCTTTTATGAAAGACAGGATTTGAGTTAATACGAAGAGCAGTCTGATTATCACATATGAGTGTCATTTGAGTGGCTTCTCCAAATTGTAATTCTTCAAGTAAATGTTTAAGCCAAATAAGCTCACAGATAGCTAAGGCCATAGCTCTATATTCTGCTTCAGCACTAGATCTTGCCACAACATGTTGTTTCTTGCTTTTCCAAGAAATCAAATACCACCAATAAGAACACGATATCCAGAAGTAGATATTATATAGACGGAGATCCTATCCAATCAGCATCTGAATAACATACAACTTTACTATGGTTATTATGACCATATAATAAGACTTTTCCAGGAGAACCTTTAATATACTTCAATTGCGAATGACTGCATTTCAAAGATCAACACATGGAGAATTAAGAAATTGACTCACCATACTGACTACAAATGAAATATCAGGATGAGTAACAGTAAAATAATCCAATTTTCTAATTAATCTTCTATATTTCTCAACAAATTTGACATTAATGTGTATCAACAAATTTTGAATTCATTAATCCAGTTTCCTCCAAAATGTCCAATACATACTTCTTTTGAGAGATAACAATATCATGGTTAGATTGTGCTACCTCAATCCCCAAGAAATATCTGAGTTTGTCAAGATCTTTGGTCTGAAAGTGGTGACAAATATGTCATTTTATCTAAGGGATGTCATGGTTATCATTTCCTGTAAGAACAATATCATCAACATATACCACTAGATAGATGGATCCAACACTTGAGTGACAGTAAAAAATTGAATAATTTGCCTCACTGCAAGTCATACCAAATTGTTGAACAACACTACTAAATTTTCTAAGCCAAGACCTAGGAGTCTGCTTAAGACCATATAAAGATTTGTGAAGATTACATACCAATCCAAAAGACTCCTCCTAAACAACAAAACCTGGAGGTTGCTCCATATAATTTCTTCCTGCAAATCCCCATTAAGAAAAGCAGTTTTGACATCCAATTGATAAAGAGACCATCTTTGAAGAGCTGCTATAGGTATGAACAAGCAAACAAAATCCATCTTTGCCACTGGAGAAAAAGTATCACCATAGTCTAAACCAAATATTTGTGTATAATCTTTAGCAACAAGACGAGCTTTGAGGCGATCAATAATACCATCAGAAGCAACTTTGATAGCAAAAACTCACCTGTAACCAACAATAGATTTCCCATAAGGTAAAGGAATGAGTTCGCAAGTTCCACTATTCTGAAGAGCACATCAAGCATTGCTTCAAGCCAACTAGGATGGGCTAAGGCATCACCTACAATTTTTGGAATGGACACAAAAGAAATAGATGAAAGAAAGTATAAAAAAGGTTGAGACAGATTATTATAACTTAATGCATTATATGTGAAGAGGGATTACGAGTAGAACGTGTACCTTTACAAATGGCCATGGGAAGATCAGGTTCAATTGTCGGAGCCGGAGGGGGCGGAAGAGCTAGCACAAGAAGAGAGTCATCGGATGGACAATGAGAAGTTTGATGATGACTATAAACTTGAAAAGGTGGTGGATGAAAAGAATCTTTAGGTGCACTAGACACAACTAGACTATCAAAGATGATTGGAATATGTACTTGATAAGATGGAGACACTGGTGGAGAAGATAAAGACTTAAAATAAAAAGAAGACTCAATAAATGTGACATTTGTAGAAATGAAGTAGTGGTTAAGAGAGGTTGAGAAACATTTATATCCTTTTTGAGATCTAGTGAATCCTAAAAAGACACATTTATGTGACTGAGCAAATAATTTATCAAGATCAAGACAAAAATTATGAACAAAGCAACTAGACCCAAAAACTTTAAGAGGTAAGGGATGAAGAAGTTCATGCGCAAATAAAATAGAATGAAGAATTTTATTCTATAAAATTGAAGATGACATATGATTAATTAAATAACATGCACTAAGAATAGCATCGCCCGAAAACCGTTGAGGAACCCCACCATGAATTAAAAGAGTGCGAGTAGTTTCAACAAGATGTCTATTCTTGCGCTTAGCCACCCCATTCTATTAAGGTGTATAAGCACATGAAGTTTGGTGCATAATGCCATGAGATTTCATAAAAGTGTTAAAAGAATGAGAAAGATACTCACTAACATTATCAATGCGTAAAATTTGAATTGAAACTCCAAATTGATTTTTAAGTTCATTAAAAAAATATTAAAATATAGAAAATAACTCAAAACGATTTTTCAATAAAAATAACCAAGTGCATCTTGAAAAATCATCAATAAAAGTAAAAAATATTGAAATTCTAAATTAGACTTAACACGACTTGGTCCCCAAATGTCTAAATAAACTAAGGCAAAAGGGGACTAAGCACGTAGTGAAACATTATTAGGAAAAGAACTGCGACTTTGTTTTCCTAAATGACAAGACTTACAAGACAAATTGGTAACTTAGACAAACTTAGAACAAATTGTTGCATCTTGGCAAGACTAGGATGACCCAACTGAGCATGAAGGAGAGATGGAGAATTCATAACCGTACCAACATGTGCAGATGTTCGTAGGTGATAAAGACATGAGACTCACATCCGGTGCAATTATTCGTCCCAAACTTCAGTCTTGTAAACAAACAAAATCTTTAGTGAAAGAAATGACACAATGAACAAAACGAGTGAGACAAATAATAGATAATAAGTTAAAGGGAGACCCAGGGACATAAAAAACATTATCAATAATAGACAATGAAGGAAAAAGATTAATAGTACCAACATCATGAGATGAGACATTAGAGCCATTAGCCATGGTAATGGAAGGTAAACAACTAGAGGTAGATATAGAAGAGAAAAAAAATTTATTACCAATAATGTGATCTGTGGCACTTGAGTCTAGAACCCAAGGACCAAAAGAATTCGAATGAGTAATGCCAACAAAAGATGTACTTGTATGTGTTGTATGTTCAACAGATGTAGTGAAACCAGAGTTTTGACGATCCACATACCATTTAAGAAATTCATTGAAGGCACCAGAAGAGGCCATAGATGAAGTGAGAGAAACCACTTTAAAAGAGAGAAAATCCTAAAAAATCAAAATGAACTTCGATCAAAAAGAGCAGCGGTGGACAATAACGGAGTAGGGCAGCGAAACAATGTATAAGAGCATCGGAGACGATTGTGGGAAAACAAGGGTGAACAGTAGGTTCACCAAAAAAAAATTAACCTAATCCTAGGCTCTTGATACCATGTTAAAATAGAGGAGAAAATAATTATGAATTAATCTCCCTTGTGTAAAATACACACATAGGGGTTGTTTATTTATAGATAAAAATAATATCAGACTAATAGAAAATATGGGTTAAGCCCATTATATTCAACAATATATATGAAAGACACTTTAATTTGTTTTATAGATTTAGAAATAATCAAATCAAAATTGTCTGTAGCAACATCATTTTGAATTATTTATGTATTTCGCTATAGCAACATAACAGTCCAATTTTAATTTCAAAAAGTTTCTGCAAATACATATAGATAAATGAAATATGCTAAATCAAATCAATTTTATTGTAAACAAAACCTGATAAAATCATAGACCAAGAAGGTGTACAGAATGACTTGATCTCAAAATAAAATTGAAAGCAGATTTCAAAACAAATTTAAAACATTTACTATTTTTATATTTAAAAACAAGTTTAAAATATTTTTATCTCTTTTAATTTTAATCAAGGTTAATTTAATAAAATAACAGTAGATAAAAACTTATCTGGATTTACAATTTGTTTGTACATATTCCTGATGTTTAGAGACCTTTGAATATTATTGTAATAGACGCATAGATCATCTAATACAAACACATACTTGGAGCATGTTATCATCAAAACTTTATTAGATTATTAGATCATCAAAACTTTATTAGATGATTAGGTCATCTAATGGGGCTTTGGACTATCTAATGATTCAATAGTTCATTTATTGTTATTAAGATCCTTGTGTTATGCAAGATTCATCTATGTAATTGATCAAGGACTTTACCGTTAATATATATTCCTCAGTCTCATCCGCTAAGGAATCAGGTTTGAGTAATTTCGTGGATTGACATTGATTAGTTTTAGGAAAGACGGTAATTTTTGTAATACATGAGAGAGAAGATTGGTGAGATCTAACCCTGGCAAGTTCATCATATTATTGTTAAACCTCTTTAAGCCTTTGATTATTGATAAAACTTATTTTTAAATTTTCTTAATATTCTATCAAATCTCTAATTCATTCTGAATCTGAATCTATTATAATTGGTTTAGTTTTTTTATATACACAAATCTTTTGGATTGTTACAATACGACTGGTGCACTTGCCATCATTACAAATTTTGCTAAACACTGAAAAATCACAAAAACCTAAGGAAATACAACATTTGACTAAAGAAATGCATGAGCATTAGGTTGAGAAGCATCCGGTGTTGTCAAAAGAATTTTTTGGTTTACAATTTGCAAAAAATGTTGAGACAGTGTGGGGAGCTTTTGGGAGATCATCAAGTTTTCATTATTGGCATATATGGAATGGGGAGAGTGGTAAAAGCAGTCCTAGCAACTTATGTGCAAAGTGAGATAAAAAGAAACAAAACTTTCAAGGATGTCTTATGGGTAACCATTTCCCATGATTTCACCATTTTCAAATTGCAATAGCACATTGCAGAAATAATAAAGCCAAAGCTTTACGGGGAAGATGAGAGAAAAAGAGCAATAATTTTTTATCAAAATTGGAAAAAGGAGAAAACTTAGTACTTATTTTAGATGATGTTTCGAAATATATTGATCTAGAAAATGTGGGAATTCCTCTTAGAGTAAAGGATGTTAAGTTGATCATAACAAGTCATTTCGGACATGTGTTTCAAGACATGGATTGCGTAGAAAATATGATACAAGTGAGTTCTTTGTATTACAATCATGATGAAGCTTAGAAGTTTTTTTTTTTTTTTTTGCTAAACCTTGGACAATGTGGGACACCTTCAACACTTCCCCCAAAATTGAAGGGTATTGCAAGATATGTTGTAAAGAAATGTGAGGGTTTAATACTTGGTGTCAATGTGATGGCTCGAACCATGATTGTGATCCAACAGTTCCTTAAGAGCATTTTACTCTCTAATAGTGCAATAGGCATTTCCTTGATAATTTTGGATTGTTTGATCATCCTTCTTATTTTCTCCATTCAAATTAATATTCTTTGATGGGTACCTTGTATAGATTTCATATGGAACTTTGCTCTGAATCCCTTTGATGAAAAACTTGTCTCCAAGACTATAAGAATACAGAGGTCACTGAGATAGAGCTTTCATCATGAGATTATCAAGAGATTCGGCCTAATTTGAATTATTTGGCCTTCAAATAAACTTTTGGACCCAGGTTCAAAATTAGATAAGATCACTCTAGAGAGTTTGGACCTTCAAGAGTATAAGACCTCTACTTGTAAAAATTGTATAGAGTAATGTAGAATTTATTTTAGGCCTTGTATTTTAGGTCTAGTAGAATAGGTTTTGGGCTTTATATTTTGGGCCTAGTAAAATAGGATTTTGGCCTTAGGTCATGTATCAAAGTTACATAGACATCCACTTTTCGAGGCTTGCAAAGACTCCAAGAAGGTGTTAAACAAGCTTATGAAGGTGCCACGTGTGAAGCAAGTAGGCGCCACGTGGAAGCTTGCCTTCTAAGCTTCTTTTGCCACTTGTCCTCATTTCGTTCGAGAAGATATGAAGCTTGGGCTTCAATTCACCTTGGACGCATGACACTCTCTCAATAGAGAGCATACTCTTCGCTCATGGCTTGGCATTGTCAAGCATTAGAGAGTTTCTCATAACATGCAAGACAGATCATCTTTTAGCCTATATATAGGTGACTCTTGTAATTGAAAATTTAGCTAATGAATGAGAATTGTTATGTTGTCCAAATTTTGCCTCTTCTTGCTCTAAAGTTCTCCTTAGAGTAGTCTTCAATTTCAAGACTCTACTATTACTTTCTCCAAAGTTGTTGGCCTAACCTCACACTAAATTCACTCCAAATTCCATCTCAAACGCTTCAATCAACTGCAAACATCAATTATTTTGTGCACAACTCCATGAAAAAAAATTCAACCTCAAAGGAAGAACACAAGCACTTGGAGCATGCATTTCTACATAGAAATTGCATCATTGTTATCTAGAGCTTTGGTCTTCATGAGATAAGTGCTTCTTCCATTTCTATTTTTCAAACCGTGTCATGTACTTGCTACTTTTCATATCTTGAACTACTTATGATTTTATAAATTTAGATGTGTCTTTTTTTATGGTTTAAATTGTTTGTCCTAGCTTGAATCGTCACTAGTTGTGCTTTGGTTGTTGTTGTTTGTGTGCTAAAACTATTTTTTGTGTTTTTGTTGAGTTTCTTCAATTTTAATCAGTTGAATCTTCTTATTTTGAGTTATTTTTCAAGTTTATAATATATTCTTGTTATGTTTTAAGTCATTTATTTCTAAATATGTTATAAACTCTAAGTTTAGAAACTAGTTCATGAGGTGTTTGCTGAAATGCTTATATTGTGTCCACTATGTGTTTGATAAAATGTCTTGTGTAATCTAAACTTGTGGTAAGTTTTGTGTGCTTTTTCTTTTATGCTTTGAGTTCTTAAGCTTTTTATTAGATCATCAACAAGTTTCTTAGATTTAGGTTTCTATTATGTCTTGATGTTGTTCCAAACCATTGGAATCCTATACGTTCTCAATTTCTAGAAGTTATTTTGTAAACTACCATGTTGGAAAAATTACTGTGAATAGTATACATATCATTTTTATGTGAAACTTTTTATGTGATCACCTTAGAGGAAGAAGACCTTGTTAAGGAAGATTCCTTCGAGAGCCTAAACAATTGGGAGGCTAAAGAAAAAAGTGAGGAACAATAGAGTGAAACATCAAGCATGAACAAAAGTGAAAGCACATTCTGTAAATTTGCCATAGAATTTTGAAGTTTTTAACTTTTGTTCAAATTTAAAAAAAATTTTATTGTTTTTTGTGTTGGGAAAACGTATTAAAAGTAATCCCAACTTGAACTTCGTAATAGTGAGCATTTTAGAAAGTAAAAGTGTGTCAAAGGGCTCCAAATGTCACTTGCAATTTCACATAGCAACATGTCCAATTTACCTGCTTTTCTTACTTGTCTTTACTTTATTGTAACTACTTTTACTTTGGTATTTTAATTTTCTTAGGTTTGCATGACAACTAGGAAGCAAAGCACTTAAAAGTAGTATACCTTTCTTTCACGAGAGCATATACTGTTAGAAAAAAAATATTGTTTTGAGGTTTCTTGTGAGAGATGATATGGAAGAGGACTGGGAAACACTCTGGCTAGGAAAGACTTGGTATTTAAGTTGTCCAAGTGTCACACTCTCTTTCTTGGTAGTCTACTCAGAAGCCTTGTATTTTATTTCTTACTAGGAACTTCACCAAAAACAAAAAAAAAATCATTTGAAAAAATCTTTTCAAATAAATGATGAGTGATCATGCTTCTTCTAGTGTTCAAGCAAGTATGAAAAATAATGAGGGATAGTGGGTAAGAGAGGAGTTGAGGGAAATAGAGAAAAAATAAACTAAGATAGTGGATAATAACATAAATAAAACTTTGAAAAAAAAATGAAGATGATGATGGAGAGAATGATGGCAAAGAATGATAACCATAGTGAGGGTTCCAATAAAGAAAGAAAACATTATAGGGACCTTCAATACCAAAGAGAAGAAGGAGGGTATAGTAATCCTTACTATAGTAATTCCTATACACCAACCCCTAAACATCATCATAAGTATAGAACTCCAACCTATCCCAACAAGCCTAAGGTTGACCTTCCCTCTTTTTTACGGAAAAGACAATGTCGAAAAATATTTAGATTGAGAGATAAAGGTTGAGTAGATATTTGAGTGCCACTAAATAAACCATGAAAAAAAAGTGTCTTTATCTTACTTAAGCTTTCAAGGTTCAGTTTTGGATTGGTAGAGATCTTTTGTTCACGACCTTAGGACCCTCCATGAACCCCAAATTTGTTATTGGAATGAACTTAGAGTTATCCTATGAAAAAGACATGTTCCCTCCTATTAATATAAGAAATTGATGAATCAACTTTCTCCACTCAAACAATGGAGCATGAGTATGGAAGAGTATAGACAAAAGATGAAGTTACTCGTGATGAGTGTGAATATTAAAGAACCTAGGAAAACAATAACTAGGTTTTTCAACGGCCTTGACTCATATAATAGGAATAGAGTTAACCTCCTACCCTATAATGATTTAAATGAACTAGTTCAGCTTTGTGTGAAGGTGGAACAACAATATGCTCAATATTATACCCCTTCACAACCTAATAATGAATTTAAGAGGTAGGGATACCTCTCAAATTCCATATCTAAGTTTAAAGAACCACAAGACAAGGATAGGGGAAAGAAAAAGAAAACAAGAAAAAGATATAGAGAAATAAAAGATATTGTACAAAAGGAAAACAAATTTATTGATGGAAAACAAATTATAAGAAGAGAAAAAGAATTTGGAGAAAAATTACAAGCTCTTATCATACATAAAGAAGAGAAAGTGAAGAAAGAAAGGGAAGAAAAAGAGAGAAAGGAAAATTCTTTGTCTGAAGCTAAATCAAACACTGATAAAATTTTCTATAAACCATGTGAGTACTTGTATAAAGTAAAAACTTTTTTTGGAGCTGAATCAGACAATGACATAAAATCCTCCATAAATAATCCTTGTGAGGAAATGCTTAAAGTAAAATTTATGCCTAGATATGAACTAGACATTGATATGAAACTTTCCTCCCCAAAAAAAAAAAAACTATGAAAGGTTTTTTGAAAAAGACAACAAAGAAGAAGGAGAAATAGTTGAAGGATCCAAAGTAAAAGAAGAATCTCTTATAACACTCCTTACACCCATAATTGACAAAGAATCTTCAAAGGGGAACAACAATATATTGAATTCTTCTTTTCATTCATATTTTGATACTATTTCTTCTTTCCAACAATATCAAAAACATAATCAAGGTTTGTTGTTATCTACTCCAAAGCAACTACAAGAACAAAGTGAAGAAAATATGTTTTGAAACAATAACCCTTAGTTTTTCACAAAACTTTTCCAAAAGTAAAAGGCATTTCCTAGTTAAATTTTCTTGTAAAAATACAAATAATAAACGTACAATGTGGGTTAACTATTTCTTATCAGCAAGAGGTACATTAACGTTGGAAGAAACTTCTTTTCTTATATTTTTCTCCTTAAATTTTCTATACAAATACAATCTATTTTACTATTTGATTCTTTCTACAAAATGATCTTTGATCTTGGAGGGAACTAAAAATGAACAAATAAAGTCTACAGTTGTTGAACTTCATACAAGATCTGAAGACAAATCCTTTTCAAGAGAGAGGTATGATGCAAACCCGTTTCTAAGACTGCGGACAAAAATAAAGAGGTCACTGAGTTAGAGCTTTGATTAAGAGCTTATTAGGAGATTGGGCCTAATTGGATTATTTGGGCCTCCAGACAAACTTTTGGGCCCAAGTTAAAAATTGGAGAATATCACTCTGAGACTTTGAAGTTTCAAGAGTATAAGTTCTCTACTTATAAAAAATTTATAGAATAATGTTGATTTTATTTTAGGCCTTGTAGTTTGGGCCAAGTAGGATAGCTTTTGGACTTTGTATTTTAGACCTAATAAAATAGAATTTTGGACCTTAGGCCTTGTATCAAAGATAGGACGTCCACTTTTTTAGGCTTGCAAAGAGGGTGATTGTTATTTTATTTATTTTTTAATTGATAAAAGTGAAAGATGACAAATTTGCCTCTGTAGAAAAAAAATAATTGAAAATTAAATATGATAAATTTGTTTGATATGATTAATGAGTTATTTGTTTTTAGGAAGGTATAAAAGTGTGAAATTACACAATTCCCTTGTACTTAAATTTAATTTATAATGAAATTTGTTACATCTTTTTTTGTTTAGGGTTAATTAATTTTTTTATATTAATAAAATTGTAATATTACAAATTTTGCATGAGTAGGGTTAAAATTAATTTGAAATGAAATATAAATAATTAGCGTATATGGCATTTGCATTTTATCATTAGGGTTAGAGTAGTACAGCTAGGGTTTTAATTGGGCCCCTCAAGCCCAACATAAATCATAGGTTGTTCAATACCAAGGGAGAAAGCGCATGGAGTGTACAAACATCACACAATAAGCGTGAGCATGCATGAGGAAAGCATGAGTATATTGTGTCACTCTCTCTCCTTCTTTTGCACCAAATTTTGTTAGGTTTGAATTCAAACTTCCCTCTCCTTTTGGATGTTGATTGACGTTGTTTCACAATCAAATTAAAAGAATTCCAATATTGACCGTTTAACACAGTGTTAGACCATCTATCACCAAAGATATGATAGTATAGATAACGAAAAGTTAACCCCAAGTCGTCTCTCAATGAATCCAATGATAAATTCAATCAATCAATTTTAAAACTCCTTTGTTGATACATATGAGAATGAGGATAAACTTGTTGAAGAAAAAAAAGAGAAGAGGTGAAGATTAAATAAAAGAATCATGACAAATGAAGATGTAGATGAAGAAATAAATAGAGAAAGAGACTTAAAACTTTTGGAGAAAGAAATTAGAAAAATAAATGTTTGTAAATTGTAGAAATTAGAAAGAACGTGAGAAAATTACAAACTTAAGAGTAGAAACTTGAGAGAATTGGTCTTAAATTAGAAGTGTCTTTTGGAAGGTTTAAGTTGACACATGCACCTCACATGAACTATTTAAGTCATCTTTAAGTCTTCAAGTTTCAAGACACATTCGTAGTTTCCACCAAGTGCATTATAATCATTACATTCTTTGTATTTTAGTAACTACCTAGTGCATTCTTCCATGTATGCATCCTAGTCATCTTAGAGTAATCATTACATTCATGTATTTTAGTAACTACCTAATGCATTCTTCCATGTACATGCATCCTAGTCATCTTAGAGTAATAATCATTACATTCATGTATCCTAGAAACTACCAAGTGCATATCCCTAATTTCAAGGAATTAGTTTAGCTTAAACTTAGTTAAGTGTAGTTAATCTTGCCAAGTGTAGTTAACTCATTTTGTCTTTTGAGACTCTTTGCTTGGCCAAATTCCATGGCTATAAATAGGAGTACTCTCTTTTGTAAAATCAGAAGTTGAATGAAGAAGAGTTTTTTTGTGAAATTGTAGAGTTTTGAGTTTTTTGTCTCTACTTTTTCATTGATTCTTATCTTGAGAAGCTTTCACAAGTGGGGGATCCTCCTTCACTCATCCTTGAAGGCTTTGGACATTGGTTGCATGTTCATTTCATCTTCCACCTTAATCCATTTTATGTTTTATTTCTTTGAAGATTTCTTGCTTCCAATACTTGTTCATACCTTGTTTCTACTTTCCCACAAGCATCATGGTTCTCATGGCTTCCTTGGTTACGCCAATTTAAGTTCTCTCTTGGGTAATACAATCTTCATCTCCTTTTGGACTGGTCTACGTCCTACAAACCTTCAAAGGTTCACATCATCTGCAATAATGGAAGTTAGTAATAGCAGTCAATTAAAGGGGGTTGAGGATTGTAATGCAAGAAATTAAAGTAGAAGATGTAAAAACAGTAAAGAAAACATGTTAACTCTCATGTTCATTCATAATGAATTCTTCCTTAGTTTTCTTAAGATTGTTATCCTTCAATTCTCTTCACAAAGTTGAACATAAATCAAACAAACGTCAATCAACTTCAACAAAATCTTATCAACAAAATAAGCGTCTATTGACTTTCAATATCTCACTACGTTCCAACATCTACTAAATGAAATGTTTATCTTTTACCTCTTAACTAGCATACAAGAGATTGATTAAAACTAGGAGAAGATGAGGCTATCCTATCGAGTGAGCAAAATTGTGATCATTTGATAACTAAACCTCTACAAAAGAAGCCCAAAAAGTTGAGGTAACATTTGATGTTTTTGAAGGTTCAGCATCCTCAGCTATAGGAAAGGATTTCTTGAGAATAGATGCTACAAAAGAAGCCCTTCCTATGGAAAAAGAAGCACGAGAACACCTCAAGCATGTTGAAGAAAGCTCTCAGATGTTTTACATCATCACAACAAGAGCCTATGGAACTTGATGATTACAACTTAACATCACTTTTCAGAGAAAAAAAAAGTAAAGAGGCACACTGATGAAGAAGTGAAGAAAGTTGAGCTTAAACATGGCCAATCCATCATATTTGGCACTTCAAAGATGAAAAATTATTTTCAAGAGATGGAAAGCAAAATGGACAAATCTATGGATGGTCAATAAGATCAAAGATGATGGAACTATGGAGATAGAGAATCCATATCACAGGAGAACGAATATTGTCACTAAAGAGATGTTGCATCCACGGATTCTTCCACTTTGATTTGCCCATCAGGTTCAGATGTTAAAAAAAGCGCTTCTTGAGAGGCAACCCAGAGTTTTTTACCTTTCTTTCCTTTAACATTTTATTGTTTTTATTTGGATGTTTATTGTGTTTTTTCTTAGTTTACTTTATGATTGTTTGTTAGTGTTTGTGCAGGATCCAATTAGCTCTAACTAGTATACCGCCTTACCACTTGTGCCCGACTCAACAAGAATGGAGCCTAATGCCAATTTTTTGACAATCGTGCCTAGCATGACATGAGTGGCGCCCAACACGATATCATAAAAAAAAATATGTACAACAGTAGTACTAAAATGGCACCCGACTTGGAAATTTGGTGTATGATGTCATTACTTACGACAGATGGATCTCATTTATTGTTGTTCTAGTGCTATGCTACTTGACCGCGGAAGCAGGGCCATTTCAGAGAGGGGTGAGCCTGCAAATGATGATGTAGGAGATTATGCTGAGGAGGAGGAGCAGATGTTCAGAGACATCTAGCTAACTATTGGAGGAGTTTATTTTAAAGTTTTTGTTTTGTTTTTGTTTTTATTTTTTGTTTTGTTTTATTTTCATCTTACTTGTTTTAAATTTCATTGTTATTTTCTACTTTGTTTTTTGTGTAACTTGGCCATGTGACAATTACGATGTATCTGATTTATGACTTTAAGTAAAATTTTACATATGAGAAAATTTTGCATGTTGTTGCTCAATCTGTAAACTGACCAGGTGGTTTTTATTGAGAGTTTAGTTTGTGGTTGCTCTTGTGTTTTTGTAATGAAAAATGTATCTAGCATATATGTTGTGGCAACTATTTGGACCAATAATACCAAGATGAGATTTTGGGCTTCAGAGTTTAATTCAATAAGTATTATCACTTTTGACTTATAATTAACTTTGTTTGAGTTTCTTTGCTAATCTTTTCATCTGCATGCTTACATGATCAAGGATATTTTTGTTTATTGATTTTAGTTTGATCTAAAAAGCTAGCCTTGTTTTAATTAGATAAAATCTTTGTGCACCTTTTGAGCTTTAAAAGAAATTATTTTTCATCATTGAACCATTTACCCTTGTAAGAATGAATTGACTACTTCACTTTGAGTAGAGAGAGCAAGAAGATCATGATTCCTAGTACGATTCAAGTTTTGAGTAGTTATTTAAGGGAATACAAAGTGTAATTCAGAAAAGGTTAGAGATTTGTCATGCAATGTCAAAAGAAAAAAAAACTTAATTTGAATAAATGTGAGAAAAAAAGTTGATATTGGATAAAGTATGGTTCTAAAATAAAATAGGGTAGAATCTTCTGAGATTTTGAATTGATTAAATTGCTTTCTTTGCTTGAAGTATTTTGATTATCCAGAAAAACCAAATTCTTTCTTAGTCCAACAACACTACAACCAAATAAAAGTCATTGAGATGCTACATACTTTTAAAGATTGTTGGCTCTTGAAATAAAAAGCAAAGTTAAATTGTGGGGAATTAGTGATAAAAGAGAGACAACATACCTTGAGACACTAGTGTGCTTGAGTGAAACAATTTTTCTAGTGAGGAATGATACCTTTAGTTGTTCAGTAACACTGTTTTGACATTGATAAGGTTGAATTACTATTTATTACATTTGCACTGTGAGCAACATGACTGGTTCTTGGCAAGGAAACACTTTTCCTTTCTGTGATTGATTTGAGCAAGAGTATACATGTCTAATATCTGAAGTTCAGTTGAGTTTGTTTCCAAGTTGCTATATCAATGTTGAGTAAAGTTGATATGTGCCAAGTTACCCTTGCTTTATGACAAGCAAGGTTCTAAATTTGGGAAGTTTGATAACATTTATTTTAATCACTTTTTCTGGAGCCAATTTTTATTATGAAATAAACTCTTTCTAAACTTGAACCCTACTTATTTCTTTATTTTATTATGTTTTTGTTAATAATTGATTATTGGAGTCTAAAAATGGAAAGTTACACTAATTTTCCTTACTTTTGCATAAAAGTGAATACGAAACACTAGATTTAGAAGAATAGGATTGAAGTCCATAAAGAAAGATATAGATAAGAGAAGTTGATAAACGAAGCCACACCCAATTTTATTGGAGTTGAGTCAGGCGTAAGTTGGGCCTTAAACTCCTGTAGAGGAAGTTGAGCCTGAGATTAGTAAAATTAGACCAAACACAAATGTTATAAAAAATCTATTTAATGAGTGTCTATATTAGAGTTTAGACGCACAAAACTAGAGGTGAAAAAGATTAATATTAAAAACAACTTTAGATTTTCTTAATATATAAAATTTATTTTTTAATCTAATTTTAATTTAATTATAATTACTTTTATGTAGTACACAAATCCTTTAAAAGATAATTATATTTATTAGGTAGTTATCACTAGAGATACCGTTAACCGTTAATATTCAAAAGAAAAAAAATAGATGATATGTGAGCTTTCAAATATGCTTAATGTGAATTTTGTGCAAAAATGTAACCCAAAAATAACTGCTAAAATATTTGTCCATATAAATTAGTTGTAAATTAAAAGGGTAAGGGTCAAACACTACATTGTTCTCAAATTTTCTAAAGCTGAAACATATAAAATGACAATGAGAAAGTAAGTACTTGTGTACTTGAGATCATCAGCATTTATAATTTCTTTTGCAGATTTTTCTTTTGTTCTTGGGAATTGTTCACTTGGTTTTCCTCATTTACCCTCGCTGCATTTCTTGATTCTTATTTGGTCTTTACGTTTACATCTTATTTTACTTTTTACTTTTTCATCTATTCATTTTTCTTATTCTTTAATCTTCCAAAACTTTCAAAACGCTCATTTATTTACTTGTTTCTTTTAATCTTCTGTAAGATTGTTTAGTTAAACTTAATGTCCATGCGTTACAAATGTTTTCGTACATTTTACAATCTTTCTTTTCCGAAATTTATTTTCCATGAAGTTACCATCTTGTATCGTTTTCATTCTAAAATATCAATTTTTTAAAATGTTTTAAATACAATTTGTGTTTATATTAAATAGGGAATGCAATGTATATTATTATATGTGTAAAATTTATATTAGTGTATCAATAAATTATATTAATATAATCAATTTGTTTCATAAATATATTTATCGTTAGTATAATTTAGTATGTTTAAATTGAAAAATATGTTTGATTGCTACTCTAATAAAAATTATTTTATTCATTTTTTTAAATTTTATTAATCGATTTAATATTTTCCTCGAACATATAGTAACCACATAGGTTACACATTAATATCTCAGCAGGGATACTCAACTCAAAGTTTCAATGAAAACTCCATAACTCTTCTAGTACATGCTCCACCTTATTGTTATTTAAATCTGGCCACATATACTTTAGATGATTAAAAAATAATTTGCTATCAATTAATTTGCTTTTCGTATAACTTATTTATTGAAAAATAGAGATAACAAACAAAAGAATCTTTAAATATGAAAAATTGATAGCTACCACTATTACAAATTATGCTTCAACGAACTTGTTTTTGTTAGAATGAAAATGTTAAATTATAATTTTTAACTTGCTAAAAATAATCCTAAATATATAATTTGATCATACATACTCTTCAATAGCAAGATTATATTTGCAACTCCTTAGGAATGTACACTTGGTAACACATGTTACAGAATACATCGGTGATAACGAATCATAGAAAAAATAATGTGAATAAAATACAAAAAGCAATCATTTTCAAAACAGATCAAGAATCAGATAGAAACTTCTTTAAAAAACCCTATAATAATGGAAAGGAGAGGGGTGGGTAGGATGATGCAGGACTAATAGAATAGGGCAATCAATCAGTCTTACCTTTGGCGAATAGCTTTGGCCAAAGCCAACCTTATGCAAATAACCCATATTTTATACCTCAATGCACTTAGATGATAATTGTTGTTCTAAAATAACACAAATGATTCCCTAATAATTTCTGAATTGCGCAAGGCCATTTATATAAAAATTAAAATTATGTTGGTGAATTTGGGAATCTGACCATAGCATTTCAGTGACCACTAATTTTGTTGATTGGTGGCATCTTACTATTGAAAAAGCATAAGCATGTACAGTGCAGCATTAATTCATTAATTAGGGTTTACCTTTAACTAGGAGAATACAATTTCAAAGAAAAGAAAGAGCAGCTAGTATGAGTGGACCTACATAGTTCTACTCTTTTCCTTGTGCTTTTTCTTTGGAAAATGGAGTCAGCAAACAGAAACCTAATATTATATTTATTTCATAGTTTGATGATCAGAGAGTATATCAATGCAATTTCTTAAAGTATACACAAAAAGAAAGTTTAAAAACAAACGCAAAAACGTACTGTGTATGATTCTTGGTAAGTCTACAAGGTCATATTCCTTCTGCACTATCGTTAGTGGGACTTATCTTTACACCCTCAAATTATGTGGGGAAACTTGATTAAATAATTAAATGGGGTTTCATGGATTTTGATAACAAAATCAATATTTTATGTCATGTGTGTACTAACTGGGATGGAACACAGACAAAGATGCTTTATATTTTTAAGCACACTTTTTTGTAACTAGTTAAATCAACTAATATATAATTTCTGGCACACCTACTCACACCACAACAAATGTCCAGACAACATTGATGAAAGAAAATTATATCTCTTCAATTGAGGAACATTACAAAAATGAAATGTAGAATACAAAGATGTAAAACAGTATGTATATATTATATAAAAGTATTGTTACTATTCTCTATGCCAGATCTAAGCTAAAGTAGACATAAAAGAGTTAGTCCTTTCCTGCTGCCACAGTGACTTGTGACTATTGATTTGGTGGAAAAACTAGTTCCAAGGGAATTAACAAAGAAGAGAAGTACCATATGATGAGGTGTAAACCTAAAAAACCAAAATAGAAAAACAAAATGGAAGCTATAGAAAGGAAAGAAGAACAAATCAATCTTAGAAAGAGAGTTCGAATGTCAGAGATTGTGCGCTTATTTTGAAAGGATTTGGAAATCTCCATTTGCCACAAGACAAACTATGCAAGAATAGATTTTAACATGTTGTGTATTTTACTTCATATATATTTATACCCTTCAAATAAAAAGTAATTAACTCATTTTATCATTTCTTAGTTCATTTTTATCTTAACGGCTACATTAGTAATAAAACCTAAAAATGGCTAAGATTTTTTTTTTTAATTATGATCTCTGTTTATTGTGAACAGAATCCAAATTCATGGTACAACTATTTTCACTTGCATAACATAAATAACAATACTATTATTTATTCAATTTTTCAGTTTACTATTTTTACACTACTTTTTATAATAAAACAACATAACCAACATATATATGTTTTAATATTTTTCTTTCAAATTTAAAAAAAAAATCTAAATATAGGTATAAACAAAATTGTAACTAGGAGAAAGTTTCCTATACATTTTTCTAACAAATTATGAAGTGATTTTCATACCAAAAAAATACTATAAGTACCTACACAGATTATATTTATCATTTAAAGTGTTATATATAAATATTAATTAATGAACTTATCTTTAATTTTCAGTAATTTCAATAACAAAACTAATCGATGAACTTCGTGCCGAACATGAACATAATGGCGTCAGGCATGCATAGCATTGATTTACTAAAATTTCTCGTTTTTTGAGGTCCTTTTTATTGGCGAAGTTCATTTTTAATTTATCTTTGAATCATTAAATGGTTTGGTTAGTTACACAAGCCAAGCCCACTAATAACAATTATATTATTTATATAATACTGTATTGCTTATAATACTAAAAGTTTAATTCTAATTACTTTATGTCATATTTTTGTATTTCTTTTGTTACACAAGGTTTCATAATTTATTCACTAAAAAAAAGTTGAGTTTTATAGCGCGTACTCTCTCTCTATACAACGATACAATCAATGGTATGGTAGTTATGGGATGATATAAATCATTGAAATTGACATTTAAAATTTGCATGAATAAAGTAAGTAAATTCAATTATTGACGAAAAATAATTATTTATAATAGCGGAAACGAAAGTAGTTTTCGAGCTGTTGTATCTGTTATTATTCTATTTTATATTTTTTTATAAATATATATGTATTATTCTATTTGACGTCATTTTCTATGTATAAAAATAAAATAATTAAATATATTATTTATTATATATTGTAATAAAAAAATTAATTATACAAATAAACATTTTTAATCTTACGGATTCTATGTGAGTAATAATACTTTTTTTAATTCAAATTAGAGTCTTTACAGTATCTAATTTTAGTTTTATTTTTTTCTCTATCATATTTTAATTTAATTTTTATTTTGTTTTTATTTTCTATAAATAAATGTTCCGTGACCTTAAAATATTATTAAAAATAAAATAGGAAACAATTTATATAAATCAAATGGGAAATTTATTTTTTATTATAATTTTAAAATATTATTTAAAGTAAAATAAGCAAATAGTTTGTATACGTGAAATTGAGAGATCTCATCCTATGTTATTATACATTTTAATATATATCTGTGATATGTTAGTATGCTTTATGCATTGAGACTATCTCAACAAACATTCTTGTCAGTCATTCATTCGAAGTGAAAGCAAAATTCCTCACTTTCTCTTTTAAAATCATTCAGACATTAATTATAGAGGAGTTAACAACCTAATTATTCTTTTTATATCTTTAATAATGCTAAGGATGTGTAACAAAACTATACAAAATTAATAATAAACTAATAAATTTAATTTTATAAAATTATTATGTGGGTTTTTGCTTCTAATGTGAAGTGTCTGCTTTACATGTGAAGCATTAGGCATTAGATGAGTGGTGACAGTAAAATGCAAAAGCTCACATCATTGCATTTTAATCCTTTAAAGTTAGACAATGTCAGGCCATAGAAGTTATTGTAATTGCAGAGGAGAATCTAATCATGATCTGTTTTGTGTGCTGTTTTTTATGCTTTTATAGTCTTTCATATATGTTTTTGCTGTCAAGTATTTGATGGACATGGAAAGAAGAGCACTAACAAAAAAACTAACTTTTGTTAACTAAAATAATCCTTATATTTTATTTCCTCTTCACTCATATTTTTTCAGTATCACCTGTATCTCTCTTTCATTTTTATTTATTTGTCATTTTATTCTGTTTTTTTTTTCTGTTCCTTCTCATTGATCCTCCTGAATTATAAGTTCTGATTTTGTCTTTTGAACTTGATGTCAATTTTCATCCTCTTCTGCTTTTTTTTGTTTTTCAATTTGATATTTTACTTCTTCATTGAAATTGGGGTGAAACTAAATAGTGTTATGCGCCCAGAACCATCCTCTGCCTTTTACTGTCAAAGCATTTTTCTGGAAGTATAATTTCCGACTGTATTACTTACGGTTTGAGGTTTTAAATTATTAATATTTAAAAATAACAATAATAACAACAACAATAAATAAAAAAAGAAATTAACAGAATCATGTATTCTATACAAAAATTACTTCCCATAATATAGACACATGATTTCAAAAATTAACTTAGCTAATATATTTAAATCATAAAAGAAAAGTTATTCTCACGAATAATTTAATAAAGAAAGTAATAGAAAAATTTAATCTTAGGTAACTATTTAACCTCAACACTAATGCTTTATTTGGATACAAAGGTGAACTTAAGTGGATTTAAAAGAGTGAATTGATGTAGAATTGATAAAATTTAAAAAAGTAAATTGGCTTGTTTGGATTAAACCAAAGGTGAACTTAAGTGGATTTAAAAGAGTGAATTGGTGTAGAATTGAGAAAATTTAAAAAAGTAAATTGGCTTGTTTGGATTAAACCAAAGATGAACTTAAGTGGATTTAAAAGAGTGAATTGGTGTAGAATTGAGAAAATTTAAAAAAGTAAATTGGCTTGTTTGGATTAAACGATAGACGATGATATTGAGTAGAAAATTTGTGAATAATATGATAGGCGTGATTTAAAAATTAAACTTTTTTAATTGATAAAATTATAAGATTATAGTTTTACTCTTGTAGTTAAAATTAATTTAAAATGAAATAATTAATTATTTATGAAAATAAATTTATTATTATTATTATTATTTTATAATTATTTATAATTTTTTTATAATTATATATATTTTATTATAATATAATTGAAACAAAAAAAAGTGAAAAACAAAGATGAAGATAATTGAATCCAATATCTCTCACCTAGTAATTAAGCACTTTATCCTCTAAGCCACACCTCCATACATTTTAAAAATAAATATATGTAATTATATAGTATAAGTCAAAAACACACAAATCCATAATCAATTACTTACGCATAACACTCATAATCGATCGATTAACTCACACAAAACACACATAATTGATTAACTTAATCGATGATCTCTCTCGTTTGCCAAAAAAAAAACACATCAGTCTTCTTCAAGAATTTTTGCATGAGCCAGCCTTTGCAAAATCTCTACATGGACAACTTCGTCTTTTGGTTCTTGCCAACTGTAAACTATCCTTCTATCCTCGCTAATCTTCATTGTATGAGAGTATGCATCTTTTCCAAATTCACACAAATCATGTGAGCCAAATGACTACAATCACTACAAATCCATCCTCATGTACAATCAATCTACTAAATTAAACACTATGTAATTTATTAGCGTATCCAAATCCTGATTACTTAAATTTTCTGTAATTGAAAATTTTTGTTATATATAAGAATGAAATCATTCAGTATTTTACTAATATTATATTAATATTTTTTATTGATTATTATAAGTTAGCCACACTAAAGATTATTCAGGTTACACATAAGTATACTGATAAGTTTAATACCATTATAAATTATTTGTATCTATTTGCTTTTGTATGTTTATAATATGTTTAATTTTTTTTATAATTTCACTTTTTTAATTTCCAAGCACAAAAAATTCTTAATCTTTTAAGTTTTTCTTTTAACTTTTTAACATTATTCCACATGTGTTAAACCATTACCTTTAAGAGGGATTCAAATTTAGAAAAAAAAAATTGCAATTATGATGTTGATTTTTTTTTTCATTTCTTTTGCATGTACCAGTCAACCACAAGCTTGTAATATGTAAAGCATATCAGACAAAAGTAGTTTACAAGTTTTGTTGAGTCAGCAGCCCATTCATTGTGACTCATTTTTTATGAGATAAAAAATGAATGAGGTCAAAATGAACTCTAATGTAACAATAGCAAACAACAATAAGTAGGGTTGTTAACTTCACAAAGAGTTAAACAATACTAGTGTAGTCTTAAAATTATACCTATTTAAGGTTATATTTACACATAAAGAGAGAGACACACAGACACAAACACAATGACACACACACACATACACACCTACTATATCACCTTAAACCATCTTCATACAAACTTTTTCATCTTCTAGACATTGATAAAAGTAATTAATTGTCGATTTATCAATAGTTTCATTCTAAGTTCCCTTAAGAAAATATCAATGCCTTGAGTAGTTCATAAGTGTTCTTACATTGAGAAAAACAACATAAAATAGCCCATGAGCGAAACCTTATTCCAAGGCATTTAGCTAGCTTGGTGAAGCTTGTCCTTTTCTCTTCTTTGTTAGAATCAAAGACCATAATTCAAGTGAGGGATGAATTGAATCTTGCACAATTTTCAACAAAAGAGAATTAGACTTTTATTTAATCTTGGAACAAGATATCAATACCACGGTCAATGATGTGCAAAGATGTCCAAGTTTCAAAATTTTCAAAAGAAGAATCAATGTATCGATTTAGAAATCGAGAGAGAGAGAGAAAGAGAGAACACAATGTCAAATTTATATTAATTCACTCTATATGAAAAGTTACATCCAATTACTCAGCTACTATAGCCAAGTCAATTCACTATATTTTCAAGTTCTAAAAACACTTAGCAAAAACAAGAAAGAAAAGTGTCTAAGAACACAAGTCTTGAGCCATACAAGACTTTATTCAACATTTTGTAACACCCTATTAGAAGAGAAACTTGGAAACCTTATCTAAGTATGGACCCTGACAACAAAACAATGCAATTATAGGAACAAATTCACCTAGAGAAGTTAGAAGCATAACAGGAGTAATGAAAAACTAGTTTCTTTTCTTGTGCCAAGATATTGATTATAAGTTTTAAGTAAGAAGCTTCAAGAAATGTATTAGAATTAGTCACCAGTCTCTCTCATAAGGCAATTTTTTACCAAAAGATTACAATTGATTTTTTTTTTTTTTTTTTTTTCTTTTAAAAATCGGAAAA
>Ga0099824_1002614_pt1 | contig 26352 bp, 17 predicted proteins | sample SiratrowhiteBW_FD_76837 | JGI IMG/M metagenome (GOLD analysis project Ga0099824, IMG submission 76837) | Root nodule microbial communities of legume samples collected from California, USA - Siratro white BW | ecosystem: Host-associated > Plants > Roots > Nodule | place: USA: California...
AAAAGTAAATTTTTGTAGATGGTTTATAAATATGAATTAAAATTATGCAGTCAATTGTTGAATAATAAGTTTGGATGTTTTATAAAAATCATAGATAATATGTTCGAATTTAAAAAAAAAACATAATAAAATAATAATTATTCCTATAATTTTGTTATTTAAGAATGTCACTTAAATTGGGAAACATATTATATGTTTGATTAAGTTGGTAATATTTATAGTTATAAATAATTATTAATGGAAAAGTAAAAAAAATTGGATAATGTTATTAAATAAACATTACAAAAACATACTATTGTATTGTTTAAATAGACAATTTTTTTTATTGTAATATTTTCGTGTGATAAAAATAACATTTTTTTTAATTGATTGATTCATCTCATCATGTTAATGAGTAATAATTGGTCTTCTTATTTCTTTGCAGCATGTGGGATTAGGTATGAAATTTTGTCTATTTTAATAAACTAATAACTCTCATTTTGAAGAGAATAAAATTGGAGTTCATGATTGTATTTAGTGTTGTAGAGGTTGTATACAGGATCTCAACAAATGTCATTAGTTATAAATGACAAGAGGAACAAACACTTATTGAAGAACAAATAATTTGAAAAATATTAAATTTTTGATTTATCAAGTATCTTTATCACTTTTATGATGACCTGTTACATACAATCTAATATCATTCATACATTGTTATCGACTCACATACGTCTCGAAATCCAAATGAGTACAACAAAGCCCAATACATGACGATGATAATCTACTTGCTTGACCTCCTAACATTTTTACTTAACACAACCCACAAGAAAATATAAAAGCAACCAAAAAGATCACTTTATGATACAAGTTCTGAGATGATTTCTTCTAGTATCTCCAAATTATCTACATTACCATTTTTTAATTAATCAATCAATCCTTTATATTTTATTTACAAATTGTTTTAGCCACAATTAATATAAAATAATAAATACTTTTTCAAAAAATTTCTAAATAATCCAAATCATTATTATCATATTTAATAAAATAACCACAATATATATTTACAGATTTAATTATATTATATTACCTCATATTTCTAAACAAACCAATGTATTATGATAAATATTTTATTGTTATTAACTCATTTTATTTACTATTTTATTCAAAACAATTTAGATAAATAAAAACATTAACCATTAAATTATTACATAAACTAACCAAATTATTAAATAAATATTTATACCATTTTATTTGATATTTTTAAACAACTCAATGTATCACTTTTTAAATAATTATTTACATTAATCAAAAAATTTATTACAAAAATTATAAATAATTAAACATAATTATTACACAATTTATCACAAATTATTTTTTTTATGTTCTTATGAAATTAATTTATTTTTTCGATATTACTACCCACTAGTTTCTCACTACTTATACATTATAAGAGACAAATTTTTAAATTAGTCAAACAATTTTATAAAATTATTTGTCAATTATTCATATATTTTATACAATTTTTTTAAACCACAAATTTTTATCTTACGCAAATTAAATAAATATAAAAATTAACTGAAATTATCATAAGGTATGACAACTTTATTTTTCTTAAAAAAATTAACAACCCTAATTAAAGCAAATCAAAATCATGATAATTTAAAAAGAAAGTTAGATTAAATCAAACTAAAATCGCGTCCACGGAGCACCATTTCTTTAATATATTTCTCATAACGACAACTTTTTTGTTATTTTTCACTTTCCTATAAAATCATATTTTACAATCATGCTACTCAAAACATAGTTTACTCATTTATATAATTTTTTTTAAATCTATTCATTCTGCTAAATTTAGTGAAAAGAAAATTACAGTGTTCCTGTAAAGAAAACCCATTATTATGAAAGTGTCGTGCAGGTTGCATGGAGTCCGAAAGTGTCACCACTGGGACTACAATGATGTTAAATCATAAAGTTTATGTTTGCTCTATCCACCAAAAATTTTCAGTTGCTTCTCTTATGGACACAGTCATCTTGTTCCATTATGCAGAATATTAAAAAGATAATATTTATTCTTATTGTTAAGATATTTTGTATATATTTTTATTATAAGAGAAGTCCAACTTAATAAAAGTCACGATAAGAAAATTTGGCTAGTCGTGTTCTATTTTTATTTCTCTCAATTATAAAACTATCATTTTGTTTAAAATTTTCTTTTAGTTTTTAAAATTCACATAAAATATTAAAAATTAATATTTATTATTTACTTAGATAATGTCAGAACCAATATTTAGACATGTCAGATAAATTTATAGATGTGATGTTTTAATTTCGAAGAATAAGACTATATCAGTTTGATTCTTGTCTTTAATAACTATAGGTCAATTTGGTGTGCGATTTAGTAGTTTCCCTTAGTCGTCAATTTAGACCTTAATTTCATTGTATTTTAGTCATTTGGTAAAGGAAACAAATCAACTTATACATATGTCAAATGAGACTATTCTGAAAATAATTACTAAAATAAATTAAATAGTAATTTTTTAATTTTCTAATATTGATTATTGATAACTAATTAATTGATAATATTAACTTTTAAAAATTAAATTAAGCGTCAAATTATCTAGAAAGGTTCGCAATCACTTAACATCTGTTTGCTAGTGGAGAAAAGAATATTAACCAGTAGTTTGACAAAGAAAAACGGGTAAAAAAAGTTTGAGAAATTAGAAACCATAAAGCTGTTCGTACAAAATAGAATAAAAGGATATTGAAAATTTGTTCACGATGGTTTTTTTCATAATTTTTTTATAATAATAAATACTTTTTATTTTTAATATAAAAAATCTTTATTTCAATTTTTGTATTTATTTCGTTCTAATCAATCAACGTCTACTTTGTTTGTTACTTCTTTTTCCTTTTAATTCTTTGGATTCCTGCGCAATCAAACATAGAAACAAAATTATGAAATAGTGGAAATTATTGGAATTAATCTAATGGAGATTTCAAAAGTGGAAAGACATCGTGATGAAGACGTCCCAGGTGGGTTTGCTTCATTGGAACGATATCAAATTGTTTCACATAGGTTGCCTATCTTGACTTTTTTTTCCCTGTTTTTTTATGACTTGGCTAGCTCCATTCATTATGGCAGTAGGGCCATTTAACTCAATCCATACATTAATTTCATTGTTCGTATACATTCCAACCTCAAAAATCAAAAGGTCAAACCAAGTCGCAACTGAATATTCAGCAGTGTGCAATTATGGCTAACATACACTGTTGATTTCTCTTTTTTTTTTTATTTGATAAAGCTTAAATTAGTTTCTTTCCCCAGTTTTTTATATTTTAATTGCATGACATACACATGTTATGTTATCCGACAGTGTATTTCAGAGTAGAAGAATTATATGACCTGAAAAGTGGATTTTCATTTGAGCATGAATCAAGACAGACATACTTATTGTAGCAAGAGAACACGTAGAATCACTTTTGGACATAAGCTATACCGTTTTGTACTACCAGAACTGGAACAAATACCACTATTTTTGTTCTTGATTCTTGCAATAAAATACAGGGTCAAAATGAGCAGATCACGGAACAAACCAGTTATTCCAGCTCTTCATCTCAACCAACTTATGACACGGTAATTCAGCAAATGAAGCGATAATTTCTCAACAGAAAAAGTGATTTTCCGCAACTCAAAACCAAACCTCGTTCTGTATGCCAATTAGTATAGTGTCTGCACTCTGCACGTCTTCTGGGAGAGGGTCCACAAAAAAAGCTTTGGACTGTTGCGACAACAAAGCACATATCTCAGTAAAGTGATCAAAACTAGTATCACTTTGAATACATTAAAGAGATCAAAGTAAGTATCACTTTATATCAGTAAAATGGTCAAAAAAGGTGATAGGAAGAGAGACAGAAAAATGATACATGCTAATCAGGTGTTTGGGGTGATTTGGTGTTCACAAATTGGACTACTGCAATATCCAAATATTTAATTGAACTAATATACATTGCTGTTACAGCTCAAACAGTATTAAATAAACGAGCTTTTTTCATGGAGTAATCCAGAAATAAACATCATGTGCAAATGGATAAGGTATTGAAGACGTGAATGGAAAGTTCAGTAAACACCATCAAGTTAAGAAGGCAGTTATGTGTGTACATAGGATGAGATGGACACGACTAACTAAACTACAAACACAGATGAGAAGAGAAATGGAAGCATTATATACTTATAAACTCAGTTATTGCGGTGCTGGTTTTGTCCTCCAATTCTTGGCCAAGATGAGTGAGAAGAACACAGAGACTTGTCAATGCATGGATCAAAGTCAATGGCCACAATACTACGATCCTCTAAGTTGTAGGCACGAACGTCAAAGATATCTGTGAAATAGATGCAATTCTCTTGGTACCCCGTTATCTCTCTAGCAGTAACAGAGAAGCTACAACTATTACCCAAAACAAACGCTCTATCCCCCAAGTTTTTCACATCCACCCACGTTCCCCACTCTTCGTCCAACTTATAAACCTTGAAATGCTCCACCGCAGCATCACGATCCCCACGTCCAACGTAGTTCCTTCTTCTGGGAGGTTCACTTTCATAGAACCTATCAACAACATAGAGACTCCCACATGACTCCACCAAATGCTTCTTGTTCCCAAACCCACACAAGGGAGGAGAAAACTGCACCAACTTCAAGGAGGAGGTATCGACCCATGAAATGGTACCCCACTTGTCAGTCACATAAAACTGACTCTTGAACACGATAACATCATCGTAGAAGAAGTTTTTGTCATCCACGAGAGTCCATTTCTTGTCCCCATGTTTCATGAACCCCAACTTCCCCTCCAAAAAGATGCAACAAGCCACGGAATCCTCAACACCAATCCAAGGGGAATTGGGAAAGAACACAACTTTGCTCACAGTGGCAGATAAGCGACTGTGGATGGTGTATGATTTGCATAACTCGATGACCCGATAGTCCAACAAGTTCCACAACATGGGAGAACTAGTGCCATGAGGGTACAAGATTTTGCGATCGGATATTGGACTAAGCAAAGTCAAGGAATGATTCTTTGATTCCTCAACCTTGATCAACCACCCTTTTGAAGAAGGTGCCAAGGGCTCCAAATTGGAGGCTCCAAGGGTTGGTTCAATAACAAAGACTGTGGCTTGGGTGAGCACGGCGTCTATGAACTGGTTCATGGGCTGAGGAATCTGCATAGGAAAAGAAGGAGAATTGGGAAGCGAGACAGGGACAGAAGATCGACATGAGTGACACACACTGCGAAACCTCACAACATCCCCGTGGTTTTCCAGAGATTTTCCGATCTTGGGCCATAGCTCTATGGGAAGTTCAGACCAATCAACTACATCATCCATGGCTTCAAATTCAAACACTAGATCGTTGAGTTTGCAGAAGGAGAATTGAGTTTGGTCTGTGCCTTGATCTCTGTGGAGGGATTTATCGAAAGGTTTTGTGTCCTAAGAACGAAAGTACCATGAAATGATGCCGAAATCACAGAGAAGACTTGTGGGGGATTTCTACTTCCGTCTTCATCAAGTTCTTCATCTTAGAGAAGGAAATTAGGAAAGTTACAAGGGGGAATGATTGACTCCAAAGTCATTTCTTTCAATTAAACAATGAATAAGTGGAAATGGCACGTGTTGGGATGTGGTTGGTAGAAATAGGTTACGATTTCTATCAATTATGTTTCAGAGCTAATTTATATGTAGTTATTATTATTATTATTATTATGTATAATTTGTAATACAATTCTTAGAGGAAAGAAAAGTTCAATTCATGGGTTAAATATAAAAGGTAATAATAACTTTAACAATCTGTTTCAAAGATAATATAGTTATTAATAAAATAAAATTTTGTATTTATAAAAAATAAAAAATAAAATAATTGTAAAACTTTGTTGAATATTAAAATATCACATTTCTTATAACAACTTATAACAATATTGTTTGTTCCAAAACGACACTGTAAAATCACAAAAAGTTAATGACGTTGTAAAACCAAAGGAAACTGGTAACAAACAAAGGTTTGTTTGATAAGAAAGAGTAATAGAAATAATATATTGCCTTAATTGCATTTTTTTTATCTTTTTAGTTCAATATCTGATTTTTTTTATCTTTATAGTTTTAATTATAAGATGAGTAACTTTTATCTTCATAATTTGATTTGTTTAAGTTTTACCCACGCATTTAAAAAATTAATAATTTTCCTGTTATTGTCTAATTTTTAATATTTTTTATAAGCGTCTAATGTTTAATATACGTAGTGTGTGATTTCCTAATAAATCTTATACTAAACAAAATGCATCCAAATATTTCAATGGCTTTGTATATTGTAATACCCATTGTGTCTTCAGGAATTTTCCACTTGTTAACTATAAAAGAGGTTTTTCTCTTAAAGTAAGTTGATGTTTCTTTTTCATTGAAGATTCGCTTCGTTTTGTTTTGAGAAAGAATCTTGAGATGATAATCATTTTCATAAAAAAAATTAAAATGGTTTAAAATAAAATACGTTTCGATAGAAAATTTTAAAATAAATTGAAATTTATGAATTTTAATTTAATTCTAAAATTAGATAATTTTAAATTTTATTTATAAAATAATTATTTAAAAGCTTTTATATTCTAATGAAAGTTTTTTCTATATATTTTTACTTAATTTTAATCATCAAGTAAGATTTAGTCCGGATGTGAAACGTAATCAAATCAACATAATTTTTTTCACTGATATTGATAAGGTATTTTTTTTATTAAAGTTAATTGTAATTACTTTTTTAGCTTTTACTAATGTGTTTTTATGATGTAAGTTATTGTTATTTATCAAGTGATGCTAGTTAGAGGTATTTTTAATATCAACACTTTCATTTAGATTACGTCAAACGTATTGTTTTTCAATTCCAACAAATATTATTATTAGTTAATGTAATTTAGATTTGTTTCTCATCAAAGTTGATCAAAATATAAATTAGAGTTGTTTATCAACAAACATTAGTTAGGATTTTTTTTCTATTGGGTAAAACAACTTTTCAGGTTATGTTAAATAGGATATTTTATTGATGTCAATGAAATTATTTTTCACCTAATGTAAGTTAGAGTTTTCTTAGTCGATATTGATATGGATTATTTTTCATGTATATATATATATTTACATTTTTTTCTTAAAATATTTTCAATAATTTCCTCTTTTCATAAAGAATTAAAATACATATATACATAAATATGTCTAAAAAAATAAATTAAGTATTACTTTTTTTATTAAACTCTTCAACCTATATGGTTGAAATTGTCCTCGTGGAACATTATATATTTTTGTGTAGCACGCTATTATCAAGGTTGATAAACAAAACAAATTACAAAAAAAATAAGGTAAGTTAGAGTTTTTAAAACAAAAACTTATACATGTATAATTTAATCACATATACACTTTTAAATCATATCCCATCCAAATATTCTAATAAATATAATTTCAATTCATTTATTTAATTAGCATGAGAATCAATTGTCTAATTATCGGTCCACTGACTACATTTAATGTCAAAATACTATTGATATCCATTACCACATACATCTGACTTTATTTTCAAAGGACAATCGTATTGAATTAGACTTAGAGATTTGTATTTGTTGTACTACCTTCACTAAGTTATTACCACAACAAAGTTACATAATAGAAACATCTTTTCACTCATGAAATAGGGTAAATCATTATGACCTACTAGACACAATTCTTTTTCACACCACAAACTAGATCATATGAACTTTGTTTGACTCTCACCACTCGATATTTTCCTCTATGTGATTCCAATATCAATAGAGTCAGGATATCTCATTCACAAATCCTTAATTCAATACATAATTCTGAACATATTAATATAGTAGTGTTGCCATGAACATAATTATGTTCACAACACACCACATGTTATATCACAACCAAACCATCATAAATGTTCAACTATACATACACATTTAACTCAATTCAAATGCTTATAAATTGAAATTCATCATCCATTACATCATAATAATGCTTGAACACAATATAAGTCAAATATAAAAATATAGTGAAATATAAGCAAATTTTAGCATTTAAAAATACTTAAAAACATGTTTCTTCAAAGTTTAGAAAAGATTTTCTCCCTCAGTCAACACTGGGCTCTTCTAGTGAATTAAACATATGTTGCAATTCTACCAAATACTATTTTGCTCGCCTAGCCAAAGACATCATCACACCTGACAATTTTAGTCACCTAGTGAGCATATTATTTGTCCAATGACTACCGCTAGGAATTTTTCATTTAAACATCTTGCTCAGCAACTAAATTGTTGAGAGTTTTTATTTAAAAAACTTGTCTAATGACTAAAACTCTCGAGTTTTTAATTAAAGGAATTTTACCTAGCGAGAGCTTCTCTTGCCCAGTGACCAATCCACTAAGAACTTTTATTAAACAACTCGCCTAGTGAGACTTCACTTGCTTAGCGAGGCTTGACTCACTTAGCGATTAAAGCTCTCAAGTTTTTAATTGAATGAATTATGTCCAACAAGAGTTTAACTACCCTAGTAACCAATCCACATTGGTGCTTTTATTAAATAACTCGCATAACAAAAACTGAATTGCCTAAGAAAACTATTTGCCTATGAACAAAAACTGTCATATTTTTAATTAGATGAAATTCACCCAATGAGAGTTTGACTCACCTAACGACTCTACATAAAATAAAAAATAATTTCAAAGTAAATTATACGCCCTATTTGGTTAAGCTTAAGTTTTAATTGCCTTTTCTACCAAATATTGAATATTATACTTCAAAGCAATCCTAACTTGAACCAAATTTTCCATATGTACAATTCTAACACAAAAATTGATAAATACACAACAATTTAAAATCATTCAAGTTTAAACAAAAATTCATTTTAAGTTCATAAATTATGATTAGGTCAACTTCACATCCAGATCATCTATCTTAAGGTACTATAAAAAAAATAATTAGCTTTTCTTATCTATTTTTAACTTACTTAAAACAACTTTAAGCTTTGAACTTTGCAAAACTATTTGAATGACAAACATATACACATAAAATTTTGATTAATGATATGAATATTTCTATAATATTGGACAGACAAATATTCATTTTTGCTTTAAAAGCACCACATGCATCCAAGTTTCCTCAAATATGTAAAACTTCTCAAAACTAACTAAACAAATATATGACAAAGAGAAATTTATCCTAAAACAGATTATGATTAGATAGACTTACTCTATTATTAATCAAGATTCTTAGAGCAAGTTATGATTTTTTTTAAGATGAACAATTTTTATTTTTAATTAGAAAAAAAAGTAAAAAAAGATAAAAAAAATAAGTTTTAAAGAGATAAAAATTAACATTTTCTACTTATAAACTTTATACTTCAATAACAAAATATTTATATTTTATTTCAGGTACTTCTACTCTTAAACAAATTTATAAATCTTATACTACATGTTCGAAATAATAGTAATAAATTTTGTATTTGAATTTAAAGGATAATTTTTTTATTTAGGGGTAGGTAATTAAAACCCTAAATCCTAAAAAAATAGAATTTAATAAATTTAAATTGTCTGATCTCAATAACATATTTTTAAATAAATAAAAATAATGGAAAATGCAAAATTAAATTTAATATATTGAATTTTCCTAAAAATAATAAAATTTTCAATCCAAACCTAAGGATAAATATATGTTATTATATTTCCTTCTCTTATTCATATGTGCTTAAAAGGTTGAATTTATGTTCAGTGGTTGTTGTATAACAAACAACTTACTTTTATGTAAGAATGTATTTAACTATATCATTATCATACAAGTAGTGAAAACGAGAATTAATCTTTTATTAACTACGATGCAATCATATAATTTTCTTCTCACCAAAAGTTACACATTCCTTGCTTTTTAGTTGTTATAAGCTTTGTCCTCAGAATAGTCACGTTTTAGTTTACACATAAAAGGAAATTAGAAGTAGCATCCATAAAAGATAATTTTTAAACGAATGTCAAGTGTGATATTAAGGATAAATCATTCTTAATATTCAGTGAAAACCTTTGGACGAATCCTTCAAGCTAAGTTCATATAATCTGTCTTAGCAAAATGCATAAGTTAATTTTGAGAAACCCAATTACCAAACTTCTCTAAATTCTTATCTTTTTCTTGTATATAAATTAATTTTGTCTGATAAATCATTAATTTATTTTTTTCTTATTTTTATCTCATATTCATTAAAAGTTTTATCAACATAAATCCTTGTTAAAGTCGATATGAAAAACACAAAAAAGAATTAAATTGTATTCCAAGAAAATGTTTTTTATATGACTTTAATCGCCATAAGTGAATGTTGAAAACTTAAATCCTTAGTGATTAACAGAGTGAAATTTCTTGTAGTGGGGACTCATTTCTCCAAATAACAGGGCAATTTGAGATCCGATTCAGATTTCCTTGCAACAGCAGCGATGAAGTGAGTTCAGATCCGAGTTTCAGTTGAGATTCCGATTTGATTTGCGGAGAAAAATGGAGTTGGTATCATCGGAAGTGGAGGCGGCGCTTCCGCTTCCTCTGGCGTCGGAGTCACAGCAACCCTACGTCTCCGAACTCCTATCCTTCACTCTTGATCGCCTTCACAAGGAGCCCGAACTCCTCCGCGTCGATGCCGATCGCATTCGCCGCCAAATGCAAGAGGTCGCCGTTGCCAATTACCGATCTTTCATTGCCGCCGCCGACGCCTTAATCGCCATTCGCCATGAAGTCTCCTCCATTGACAACCACCTCGAATCTCTCGTACCTCTCTCTACTCTCTCTTTTCATTTCGTCTTTTTCTTATATTTCAATTTTCTAGCTTTGGTTATATTAAATTCAAGCTTTAACGAAGCGGATTTGGTTATTGTTGCAAATGTGATCGTGCTTCGTACACATTCTTTGGGGCATTTCGTTGGGTTGGGATAAAATTAGGTGATTGGGTTCAACTTAGTGTAATGCGTGTCATTAATAGAATTGGATTGGAAAACTAAAGAACAGGTATAAAAGAATAAGATTTGTATTGAATAGCTCTCCTCTTCCTCTATCTGAATCACCATGATTGCAGAACCAAGAAGAAAACTTAGAAGCAAGCGAAGCTGAGGGCAATTCTGACTGTCCTGAATTTTCCAACTAGCCTCTATTTCGAACTCAATCCCTATTAGTTTGTACTGTGTGTTACTTTCTCTCTCACTTTTCCTTCTAATTTATATATGACACAACTTGTCAACTTACTGTTAATGTTATTACAGTTGAACGGGCCCTGGCTTGTTTATAACAGAAACCAACCCAAGTTCTAATTCTCTGTGCTCACCCTTAGCATAAGTAATAAGGAATAACACTCTGCACCTAAAAACTTCATCTTGTCCTCTGGGTACAATTCTTGTAATTGGCGACCAATTACATAGAATTCTTAAAAACCTGTAGATCGCGGTGGTGAATAAGAAATTCAGTGACTTAACAGGGTGATCTCAGATAGCTATGGCACCAGCTTGCTGCACCTTCAACTTTGAATAATTAGACAAAATAGGAGTCAGGGGTTTAGGTTTTCACTGTCTCACCTAGGCCGACATCTCGGCTGATTGAAACATTGTTAATCTTGTTCAATATCTGCAATGAGCCATAAGATCCCAAGGTTCAGCTTCTCATTGATCTTCTTAGCCAATGATCTACATGTATAGGGCTGTATTTTAAGAAAATCCCACTCTCCTAGCTGCTATTCAACATTTCTGCCATGCTTGGTAGTTGGTACCACCCATAGAAATAACCCAGTCCAAACATAACTAAGGATAATCTCTTCCTGGCCAGAGACAATGGTGGCTTGAAAGCCTTGTAAACAGACTACTTCTTGAAGGAAAACCTATGCTACATCCCAGGCAGCAAATTGGTTTAGCTGAGGCGTATAAAAAGTAAGCATATTTTTTCAGTCAATCCACTACCACGATGTCCATGCCTTGAGCTTTGTAATCCCTCAATAAAATCCATGGAAATTAGTAATGATCGCAACCGTTCCGTAGGAGATAATGTATGACTTTTCTTTTACTGTTCTGATAAAGCCTTACCGAGGAAAGCTACTGGATGACCTTTGTACAACAAAACAGTTCTGAAACCATCTACATGTAGAACAAAATGTTGAGAAATCTGGTCTGTCAAAACTAGATGTTAGTTATTTCTGCTCAGGGACAAATCCAGAATTATTTAGTGAGGTGCTGAAAGAAAATAAGTCTTAAATAGACTTAAACAAAAGTTAAATACATCATGGACTTTTAGTTATACACTACTGGAACAAAATTAAAAATTAATTAAAAGAACTTAATGAAAATTATTTATTATCATACAACAGCTAAAATATTGTTAAAGAAATTTAAATATGTATGCTGTTGTACAATGACTTTGTAAGCTGCTGGACATTGATTACTATAGTTTAGCAACCAATCTCTTGCTCTCTCATTTAAAATACAATTTTGGCCTGAGTTGTAGACCAAAAAGACAGTGGAAGCTTTAGTGGCAGGAAATAACCTCTGTGATTCTGTGCAATCTTCAATAGGGACACTAATCTTATGTAGTTCACAAACTTGTTTGAGCAGGATATAAAGTGACAGAAGAAAATTCTTTTAGAAGCTGTGGCTGAATCCAATATTTTATTACTTAAATAAGTTTGGCAAGTAAGCTATTGGGCTTTGTAAACTGAAGCATGCTACCTACTTGTTTAACCCAATTCATAAGAAGAGGAGGCCGACATGAACTGGGGGTTGGGGGAGGGGGTTTCCGATACCAAAACAAAGAAATACATGTAGCAGTTGTAAAAATAGTTAAGGAGGGGGACGGCCCCCACCTGCCCCCGCTGCTTCTGTCTCGGGTTCTCTCCATAGTGCGTATGACTAAATCATTCTTACTGTTACAATTGAGCCTGACCCTGGTTGTTTTTGGCAGAAACCAACTCTAGTCCCGTGTCACCTTATCCTTCTTAACGTTCACCTTTTTATTAGGTCTGCTATTGGTTTCCTTCACAGACATGTAGAAAGATTAGACAGCTTTCCTGCAGCTTCAATGTTTTATCTTGTTCTTTGTCGTTTAATTTGCCCAGCTTTTGTGATAATAATTTTCCATCTCATTGTCATTATGAATTTCTATTTTTTCTTGTGTGTTTGGTCATAAACATTTTGCATTGAGTATTGATCTCCTCTGTTACAGATAAATGAGATCCCAAAGCTGACATCTGGATGCACTGAATTCATAGAATCTGCTGAGCAGATTTTGGAGAAGAGGAAGATGAACCAAACAATGCTAGCTAATCACAGTACTTTGCTTGACTTGCTAGAAATTCCTCAACTCATGGACACGTATGTTAAAAAAGATAGACTATTTTATTACACTCCTGGGATTTTGACGTACTAATGTTCTTACATTGACGAACACTTCCTTTCTCTGTAGAGCCCTTGTAAATTACTTTATTTTTTGCAGATGTGTACGAAATGGGAATTATGATGAAGCCCTAGATTTAGAAGCATTTGTGGGCAAACTTTCAACCATGCATCCAAAGTAATTTTATATGCTTCTTCAATACTGTCTATAAGTAATTTAACTTTAAATAAGATTCTTTTTCTTCCTGTTATGTATATATGTATTGTCCATATATATTTCTGTTCTTGTTACTAAGTATTTTTCCTGGGTGCACAGGTTACCCGTGATTCAAGCATTGGCTGCAGATGTTAGGCTGACTACCCAATCACTTCTTTCTCAGCTTCTACAGAAACTTCGCTCAAACATTCAGGTTTATGCAGTGATTATGATTTAATACACAAAGAAATCCCGCTTGATTTATCTATAAAAGTGTTTGCTTTTGTAGTTTCTTATTATTACTGTATCTTACTTTGCTAGTTACCTGAATGCCTTCGCATTATCGGATATTTACGGCGAATAGGAGTATTTAGTGAGTACGGAATGCGTTTGCTGGTAAGATGTAATGATTTTTCCAGTTCAGTCTTTCTTTACCACTTCTTGCTTGTCTCTTACCTTGAAATTTTCAGTTTGTTTGCATCTCCTTTTTGGCTTTCATTTGACTTGGCATTTATTTATTTTTAGTTCTTAAGATGCCGAGAGGCATGGCTTACTGGTATACTTGAGGATCTGGACCAGGCAAATCCGTACGAGTACTTAAAAGGGATGATCAACTGTCACAGAATGCATCTTTTTGATGTTGTTAACCAATATCGAGCAATATTTGCAGACGACACATCAGGAAGTGAGGAAAATTATGATGGTGGGCTTCTTTTTAGCTGGGCAATGCACCAAATTACCTCACACCTACAAACTTTGAAAGTTATGCTTCCAAAGATAACTGAAGGTGGATCTCTGTCAAATATTTTGGATCAGTGCATGGTGCGCTTCTTCTATCGTACTCTGTTGGTTTTGAAATTCGAAAAATTATGATATTGTATAGACTACATAAATTTGAGGCATATTAGATTTCTAGCAGGCCCCCTTCCTGTGGAAAATTAGGTCTAAGGAGAAGAACACTTACGTTTGTCCTGCCTGCTAGTACTGCTTGACTCATACAACAAGAAGAAATTACATCTAACATTCTTTTATTTTCTGTATTTTTAACAGTACTGTGCCATGGGACTTGGTTGGGTTGGACTAGATTTTCGAGGCTTGCTCCCATCTCTTTTTGAAGAGTAAAACATACTCCTTTAATGATCTGTTATTATATTTAGCCATATATTTAAAACATTTTTTGATATATATGATGGTTTCTTTACAGAGCTGTTCTGAACTTATTCTCCAAAAATATGAGTACTGCAGTAGAGAATTTTCAGGTAATGGTGTGAAGTTTAAATATTTTACATGGCAGTTACTGAAATTGCTTTTAGCATTGATCATTGGTTTATACAAACAAGTCAACATCTAGGGACCTCGTTTTCATTTTTTTCCACAACTAGTTGTCTATCTTTTATGTAGTGATTATGAGATGGATTTGTTTGCAGTTGGTCTTGGATTCACATCGATGGGTTCCCTTGCCAGCGGTTGGCTTTTCCGGAAGTTCTGTTGGTGATGAAAATCACGAGGATGTCACTCCGCCCTCTAATTTGATGGAGCATCCACCTCTTGCTGTTTTTATTAATGGTGAGTCTAGTAAATGTTTTCTTCTAGATATCTTCAGGAAATTACTTGTCCATTATCCTTTGCCTATTTTACATTCGTCCAACCACTCACGCACACAAAGCTAACATACACTCACTGTTGGAAATATAGAATAAGTACAAAATGTAAACTTCCATGGTTGATGGGTCATGTTTTAAGAAGCTTCTTTGATGAAACTTCAATAGGTGCTGTTAATCATGTGATTCCATAATGCTTTATTATGTAAGCTTCATATTCTTCCTGCTTTTATAAACCCTTTGTTAAAAGGAGAAAACAAGAGACATGACTGAATTTGTGTGTCAAAAGTCAATATAAACAACTGAGTATGTTATTATATAATGTGTATAATAATTACTGACAAAATAATTTTATGATTATCATAATTATTTAAATTTCCTAATTATCATAATTAAGGATATCCAGCAATATCCAACCATTTGCTAATGAATATAACTAAAGACATCTAAATATCTGATGCCCTTTCTCCATTTTAATGTCTACTATTTGGTGGCTGCAGGTGTATCTGCAGCAATGAATGAGCTACGTCCATGTGCCCCAATAAGTCTAAAACATGTCCTTGCCCAAGAATTGATTAAGGGATTACGGGCAGTTTCTGATTCATTGTTGCTGTACAATACAACGCGAGTGCTACGGGCTAACGAGTCAGGGCTTTTCCTCTCACTCTGCCGGTCATTTATTGAGGTATTTTATTAGTCTTACACAATGCAGCTTGATTATTGATTCTATTTCGAGATTATCTACACTAGTCAATAAAATTACTATACATATTGGTTACTTAATTTCCATGCAAGGATGGTTATCAAGATTAGGACCTATAACTTAATGCAAATTCCTGAACCACTTCATGTGTAGTTCAATCCAAGATGCTTTCTATAATCTATATTACCTTCAAATTCAATTTATAGGTTGCTTATCCTCATTGCGCAACATGTTTTGGGCGTTGCTATCCTGGTGGAGCAACTCTTGTCATGGATGCCAAGAATGTTTACAATGGAATCAGCCGCCTTTTAGAGGCCTCCTCTGCACGAGAACTACCAAAACCAGTGAACAGTGCAGAATCCAAGAGTGTAGCTGAGAATGGCGAACTGCCAAAAATGGAAAATGGAGAAACACCCGATGTCAAAGAATCTGAAACCGTCAATGGCGAAGAGGTGCATGCAGAAGGCCCTGAAGAAGGCTCTAAAGAAGGCCCTGCTTCGCAGAAAGATCAAGAAGACGCTAATCTTGAAAAGCCGCTTGAGTAATGACATTTTTTTGTTTTTGATATTCCTCCCTGTTTCAGTGTTTATATCTTGTCACCCTTCGTTTTATTCTTCGTGTACTCTAAGACGGGTGTTGTCAGCTGTAATTATATTATGGATCGCATCATACGAATAGGCCTTAGAATTTGTGTTAGAAGAACAAAGAGATTACATGTAGAGATCAGTTTTGTTTTTGGGGGATAATATTTTCATCTGCTTTGTACCTTCCAAGCGCCCATTTCTGCTTTCGTTTTATGAACACTGCATGGTTGAGAGAAAAAAATATAGAAGGTAAGTGAGGAAAAAAAGTTAACATATAAGAAATAGAATTGAAATAGTGTTAAGAAAAGATAAATAAACCAGAAATAGAGCTAAAGTAGAAATTGTTTAATAGAAAAATAGGAGAGTCAAAATAGTTTTGAAATTTTTTAATTTTAAAAATTATATAGTTATTTGTTGTTATTGTAATTATAAGGAGGAGCTGAAGTTGCTTATTAGCTAATTCTGTACAAATAGTATGTCTCCTCCTTCGCCACTGAAGCTACATTTCATTTTATTTGAAAAAATATATATTTTGACACCTTTTAAATAAAACATGCACTTAACAATTTTATTTTAATAATATATATACATATATATATATATATACATATATATATATATTAATAATTTAAATTAAAAAATAGAAAAAATAAAATTAAAATATTATTGTAGTAGACTGTCAAGTGAGGGTGCGAGAAATCATTTTGCAGAATCTGAAAATGGTACCTATCAATTTGGCTTTAGGAGAAATTGGGGATAGGAAGAGCCGAGGGGTATTACCAGCAGTGTGAGAAGGAAGTGCCCCCAAGTGATGATTATCATCACTATCTTTGCCTTCTGGAGCTGCCTCCGTCCATGCGGAAGGCTGCATTTGCAGTCCCTGCCTTCAATGTCGAAACTGCTAGAGCTATGGATATTGCTTCAGATCCCAGCATTCGCCTTATGCGTCTTGTCTGGTGGCAGGAAGCCGTAGACAAAATGTTCGCCAATAAATTGATTGAACACCCAACAGCACAAACTTAGTAAGACATGGTTGAAAAGATGACATGACATCGGTGATTTAAGGATTCTCGAGAGGGATGGCATCAGTAGCCAATGCACACTTAGAAAAGGCTCGGAAGTTAGCTCCAAGTGTGCCTGCTGAAGCTCTTCCGCTGCTCCTTCCAGCACGCCTTCTCAGCTTCTCTTGGATTCCTTAAGAAAGCTCCAATTTTATGTGTTTCATCCAAGACTAACAGGAGGCTCCAGTTTGATGTGCTACCATCTCAAACTCAACTGGACTTCATGGAGAAGGAAATACTAAAAAGTTACCTAGGCGGATTTTTTCCCCCTGTTTCTTGGTTGAGTTTTTGTTTATGCCTTTTCATTCTACACAGAATAAAAATCTGTATGCGCGTCCTTTCCTTACGGAAAGGTTAATACGTAGTAGGCTGTCAAAGTGGTTGTGTAAAAGAGGCCAACCCGATTTAATATGGACTCTTAAAATAAAGCTTTATGTGAAGTAAAAGTTCAGTTCTGTAGATTTTCATGTTCACAAAATTCATATTGGGTCTGATATATGTTCTCTCTTGGAACTTTAGAGTAATTTTGTATTCAGCAAACTTATAACCTACTAAGACAATACAATCACTTGATGCCGATTATAAATTGCAACTCTTATTATGCGCTCACAAACGATGAGCAAATCATTGGATTATGCATGATACTTTTTTCTAAACCAAAAGCTTAGAGTGGCTGTGAAACATGCCAGCTTCGTTATTTCACTTAAAATTGTAGTACATGGATTTTTATGACTCAGACAGACATCATTAATAGGAAGAAGCTAACTGGCTAAAATTGATTGGAGTAACAAAGTCTTTGCCTCCTCCAAATACCGTATTAGCTGCCAATTCAGAAACTTTCTCAGTAGGATGAAACCAATCCCAAAACAAGAACTCGTCACGATTTGCACATAGACTAGCATTTTGGGCTTTTACGCATCCACCTTGCCCATTCAGATATCCAATTCCGCAACATGCTGACCTCGTTTCGTTCAACCCTACACAAAGATACCAACAACACTTCATTCTATTCTCTTAACAGCAAAATCTATCCTTCTTAAATAATCATCATGTAATAAACTTTACTACAAGTAATGGATACAAATGTTTACATTAATTGTTAGCATGTGGTGGTGCTTACCAAAGAAGGATGGAGTCTTTAACAAGGCGTTGGTCATCACAAAAGAGTCGGCAAGTGAGTAGCGGAAGCCATCCAATTCTGAGCTCAACTTTTGGAGAAGAGATTGAGTTGCAGAATAGAAAGCAACTGCAAAATCATTCAGTGCTTTCACACACTTCCCTCCATTGCCAGAAGTTATAGCGGGACAGCAACCTATGGGTGCAACGCTTATGATGCCAAACTTTCTAGCTCCCAAATCATACAGGTTCTGCAATTTTAATGCTTAAACTAATCAACCATGTCTTCTAGCAATTGGGTGGTGCAAAAGTTGTTAAAAATGAGGTACCTTTAAATGATAGTAGTATGTGGCTTGTACAAGAGCTAAATATTGTGGTGCGCCCAAACGAATGGAGCCACTGCGGTTACTTGCAAAATCGAAGAAATCGTTGCTTCCAACGCTGATCAGAAACAAAGACTTTGAAAGAAAGTTATCAACTTTGGCTGCTCCCACTATCCCTTTGATACTTTCACGAACCATTGCAAACTGTTCCACCTGCCTTTCAAAGAAAACCACCTCTCCCTACAAACATCAATTTCACTCCCATCTTACTCCCTTTTAATCAACCTTATAATACAAAATTGGAGAATATGAAAATTCGAGATGTTATCATGGATACATGCATTATGGAATTTGCAATTTTCACTTGTTAATCTTCAAATTATTTCTGTATGGTCAGAATAGCGTCCCAATGTCAAAGATTTTAACTAATGGAAATGAAAACAGAGGTATTAGAAAGTTATATTTGTATTCTGCAATAAATAGACTTACCATGAGTTACTACAACTTCTCAACTGTTATTTCAATAATTTACTTTTGAACACTATATATTTTCCTTTCCTTTTTTTTTTTTTTTCACTTTATTTGTGTCAACCATCTTATTTTCAAGAGTTTATTTAATGGATTTTGTCTATTTCCCTAATTAGTGTTTTATTTTTACTTTTGTACACATTTTAAATAGCTTTGAATAACTTTTATTTCAGATAATATATTCACTTTTAAAGATATTTATAGCATTCAATCCATAAAATGTCCCCACAAATGTTACCTTACTCAAATATTTATGAAATTATGTTTATCAAAGAAAATTGTTCCTCAAGTGTTTATGAAATTATGTTTATTAATGAAAATTTACTGAACGTATGAGTATGAGTTAGGAATATTCTGTTAATAAGGAATGGTTGAAATATTTTGGTTGGAGTGATAAATTGAAACATGCAAAATATATCTCATAAAAATGAGGTAAGAAGTATGAGTAAAACAATGACTTGTCACACACAGAAATTTGTAATGATACTATGTGGTGTTAATTATAAAATCTCCTACTCAAAGCTATCTTCAGATATGTTACTAATAATTACCCATGTCAAGTTCCCTGTTTCTTTAAGAATTCCTGATCCCCCTGACGCAAAATTTACACCCTGCAGAATGTTATTCTTCAAATTTTTCTCCATAGTCAAAAAAGGTGGTGGACTCTTCTGATAACCGAATAGCCTCGCTAGTTTCCACAGAACAACAAAAATGCAGGAAAACCATTCAATAAAAAAAATCCTATAATTCCATAAAACTTATGTGAAAACAAATTCTTCAAGCAATTAATTTACCAATTTGGTCAGCAGTGTTGAAGCCATTACTAAACCTTCCTGTGGGAATTGAATGATAAAAATCAATGCCGTTGTAGAGGAAGTTGGCCCTTGCTTGAGTGTTCAGAAAATTGTTGGTTCCAACATCGAAAGTTGAGTCTCCAAATATGAACAATGGTGGGGCATTTTTAGTCCCATGAGCTACGTGCATGGCCAGAGAAAAGAGAAATAGAAACACCAAAGCATAGTCCTTGCTGACAAAGGCTGCCATTTCTGAGCTTTAAACCCTCAGAGAAGAATATCACACAAAATATCACACAAGAGTAGTTAATTAGTGCCTAATCTCTGATACCAACCATGTGAAAAACGTAGCCTTTATATATACTTGGTACACGTACAAATAATAACTACAAGGAAAGGTTAAAACCGTTCGTCATTGTCTCAAACAAATATTATAGGATTATGTAGAAACAAAGACATCGACATGGCCGACCATTGTCCACCATTGTTATAATCAGCAGGAACCGTTCAAAGAATCATCCTCACTGTATATTTATGAAGAAAAAATCGTACTGCTATTTATAATTGTTTGTTTGATTATTAGTGTTACGAATTTGTGAAAAGTGGTAAAAAATATTTCACCTTTTTACTTATTTAATGAACAAACTTAAATGCTATTCTATATGTATTTGTGGTGGCTTATTAATCACAATATTAAGTTTTTTTTAACAACACAACAAAGATTTACATTAAAGATTAATGTAGATTATGAAGATGAAACTCATATTAACTGTATAAAAATGCTTAAATGAGTTGTTGGAAGTTTGTCTTTTACTATTTGGTGCGGATGATTAACCGGTTAAAAGAATTTGTGACGTATACCTCACTCACTGCTATGTGGCTGGTTTTATTAGAGGTGAAGAATATATGATGGCGTGTATTAGGTTTTGCTATGAAACATGGTTGTTTTCTTTTCTTTGTTTTGCCTTAACAACATTGGTATCATCGTGTTTAATTTTCCAATGGCCCTTGCTGGCCCCCGCCAAGGTTTTTTGGACTTGGTTCATCATTTTCAGACAACATTTTCATTTTAGTACTGCACACACTTTGGTATCAGTTTTTTTCTTTTTTTAAAAAAAAAAATATGTTGGTTACTTATTCTAAAAATTTTGAAAAAAAAATATAGAAGGAATCAATTTTAAATTTCTCTCGAATAAATTATCTACAAACTTAAATTCTTTCCCATGCCTTTTCTGGTGTCATACTCTTATTTCATAAATCAAATATTATGGTATTCTTATTTTAATTTTTGGTATACTAACTTTATTATATGTATTTAATATTTATATATTATTTATTAAAATCAATGAAACCGTGTTTGGACTATTAATCTTAAATCAGTGTCAACTGAGACATAAAAGGGTTGTTACGGAAAGTGTATAAATAAAAATATTCTGCTAATAGAAATGACAAGACTATTAAAATATAATAAAGATGAAAAGTAAGGAGGTGGAAGGTGATTAGAAAAAACGATGATGCAACAAAGAGAATTAACACACCCATATAGTAAATAATGGCAGGTAATAATGGTTTACATTGTTTCGGCCTCCAAAGTCACCACACAAAGAAGGACATGATAGAAAAGTGTTACAAAACATAAAAGAAAGACGAGAAATATGGTAAGAGAAAGTTTAGGTTGAGTATATAATTGATAATGTTTTTACTCGGATTTGATAATGGATTATGAAGTGTATTTTTTTTACTTTTGAATATTTTTAAATCTAATAAATAAATAAAATAATAATATATAAATAATAATAGAATCAAATAAAATAATAATATTCTAAAAGTTATATTTATTTTTCGCTTTTTCTAATTCAAACTATTTTATTTTATTTATTTCTTACTTCTTCCTTCTATGTTTTATTTATTTTTTCTCTCTCTCTCCATCTAACGATCCAAACAAATTATTAAGGAATCGTATAAAATTTATAAGTTTAAAGACTTACTTTTTTGAAATATGTGATGTGTCATAATAAGATATTAAATTTAAATTTCGAATTTTTAAATAAGACTATAAATCATAGAGATATAAAAAGTGTCAGCCTTAATTATATAATCACATTAGATAAAAAAAATGTTAAAAACCACTACATATAATAGATCTTAATTAAAATAAGATTTTATTCTAGTTTTTCTTTATAGAAGTGGTGTAACTTTTGTAGTAAATTACAGAAATAGATAAAATTTTAAAAAAATATATATAATTGAATAAGTTATGCTTATAACAATATTTTAAAATAAAAAAAAATCATGCTTGTAAGTATGATTTTGGTTTGATGATAATTTATTTTTTTCATACGAAGTCATATATGGATGACTTGTAACTTTTTTTTTATTCTTTGTTAAAGTTGTGTTTATTAGCCCATTATTTATTTATTTGTTTACTTTTGTGTGAAGTTCTGTTTCGTAACTTTTAATTTTTTAATTTCTTTATTCTTTATTTTTTATGTCTTAAATGTCTATATATTTAAATTATTTACTTATTTATATGCTAATTGAATATATTTTAGATGATTTAAAATATTAATAAAGAAAAAATACTTAATTTAATTTTTTTTAAACATAGTTAAATGTTTAGTTAATTTAATTAATTAATTAAGTACTTATATTAAATGAATGTAATTTCAAAAAATTTAAAATAATATTACTAAAATATATGTCATCATTAAAATAAGTAATAGCAAAAGGCTCTAACAAAAAAATAAAAAGAATAAAAAAAAATATTTATAATACACAACTTTATATGAAACAAAAATTTTATAAACATAGTTTCTTTATTCTAAAATTATTATTATAAACATTGGTGAATGATAATCATACGAAGGAATTTAAACTTAAGAGGGAATTGAGACAAGTAGACCCGTTAGCACCATTCTTGTTTCTTATAGTTGCTGAGGGTCTTATTGGGTTAGTAAGAGAAGCTAAAAGAGCATGCCAGTTTATCGGTGTGGGAGTGGGCATACAGAGAGTACAGGTAGACTTGCTTCAGTTTGCAGATGACACACTTTTCTTCTGCAAACCTTCTTATCACAATGTTTTGGTGGTTAAAGCAATACTTAGGTCGTTTGAGTTGGTGTTAGGTCTCAGGGTTAACTTTAACAAGAGAGAGGTCGGGTCTGTGGGAGTTACTCAATTAGACAATTTGGTGTTCTCTAAGTGTCTAAATTGTTGGTAGATAAGCCTACCATTTAAGTATTTGGACATGACTATCGGAGGTAATTCTAGGAGATTTGAGTTCTGGAATCCTATTGTCCTTAAAATTAGGTCTAGACTTTCAAGATGGAAGGGTAGAATGTTATCTATGACGGGTCAGATTTGTCTTATTAAGTCAGTTATCAGTACCTTGCCCCTTTTCTACTTTTCATTCTTTAAAGCTCCAGCAACTGTGTGCAATCAGATTAGAAGAATCCAAACAAAATTTCTTTGGGGATGGGGAAGTGAAGGTAGAAAGATTGCTTGGGTAAAGTGGAAGTTGGTGTGCAGTCCAGTTGCAGTTGGAGGTTTGGACATTAAAGACATTGGGTGCTTTAATGATGCTTTGTTAGCTAAGTGGAGTTGGAGGTATACGACATTGGAAGTGGGCCTGTGGAGGGACATTTTGGAAGCTAGATATGGAACATGGAGAAATATGAATGTCACTAGGAAACAATCATTGTGGTGGAAAGATTTGTGTAAGATAAGTGGTAGAGGAACACAAGGTAATTGGTTTGATTGTAGAACCTAGTAGTTGTTAGTAGATGGGAGAGGTGTCAAATTCTGTGAAGATAGGTGGGTGGATGATCAAGTTTTGAAAGAAAAATTTCCTAGGTTGTTTACAATTTCTCAGCGTAAAGATAGTGCAGTGGGTGAACTTGTTGATCCAGGGCAAATTAGGAGTGGAGGGTGTCATAGCTGGAATTTAGGCTGGCGTAGAGAGAGGTTCGAATGGGAAAATCATCTAGAAGAACAGTTACTGGAAATCATCTCTAGTGTTAAATGGTATATGGAGGGCAATGATAGGTTGATGTGGGTAGATAACAATCAACAAGAGTACTTTGTTAAGGCTGGTTATAGAGTGTTGAATAAGGAGGAACTAATGCAGATTTCTGGGGAATTCCAATTGTTATGGAGCTTAAAAATAACACCTTCAGCGGCAGTTTGTGCGTGGAGGTTATTACTGGATATATTACCAACTAGGGATAATTTAGTTAGAAACGGTATACGTATAACGAATGTGAGATGTCCAATTGTGTCAAGAAGGTGTAGAAACTTCCCAACATCTATTTACTACTTGTAAGGTGGCACAAAAAGTGTGGGGTCTTTGTGAGAGATGGGTTGGGAACGTAGCAGTGAAGCATAATGCTATCACCATTCATTTTCAATTGAGTCAAAGTCAGAGGATTAATAGGGTATGGAAAGGGATGTGAGTGGCTATTGTGTCGGAATATGGAATCATAGAAATAAAGTAGTCTTTAAAGAAGGAGTAGTGGATCATGAAGAAATATTTAGTTTAGCACAACTTAAGGGTTGATTATGGCTTATGTATAAGTCGTACTTCCTTTTCATATTAGGATTGAGACTTCTCGCTAGTGTATTGTCTTCTGTCATTGGTTTAGTCGTATTTAAAAGGTGGCTTTGGTGGAAGTAATTGAGGTGTGAGCTTTCGGATCTAACTTTTAGTATAGTAGAAGTTTGTTTGTTTTGCAGGTATATTTATATGAGATAAAAAGGGAAATGCGGAAGATGTAGTAAAGTGGGAGAGTCATATGAGTAGGCCATATACTTTGATACATTGTGTATGTGCATTACTGTAGTAGGCTATTGCACAACGCCTCACTTTGGTTCTTATTAAGATGGTTCATCATGTGGCTCACCTAGAGAGGTCCAGTGCTCAACATCTTATATCTACACTTCTTTGAGTTGTAGTAATGGTAGTAGTTGTTGTAATTATTATGGCTAGTGTGGTTTTGTATCTTATATGATGAAGGTTTTTAGGTAGTTGTAAGATTTATACCACTAGTTACTTGATGTATAATGGTTTGAACACTTGTGCTTATTTTGTTATTAAATTTATTTTTGGCTTTTCAAAAATTATAAACATAAGTTGTATAATATTTTTAAGATATATCCATTTTTATATTTTCTCACAAAAATTACACGACTTCTAAGATCTTAGATTTTGGAGAAAGGCGTCGTAACTGTATGATTGTCTTTTAACTGCCAGTTGTCGGAAGGTATATTCTTTCCTAAAAATGATGTTTTGTAGTTTTAGAAAATTTGGAGAATTTAGCATTGTTTTCTAGTGCAGAATCAAAACCAGGCGCTGCAAGCAAAATCCTGAACAAAATCCAAGGAATAACCAATAAAATCTTTCTTTGTTATGAAAAAGTCACTTTCGTTTGAGATTCCTCCTCAATGATTTCATACATTAATTGCTTCGCGTGTTATGAGGAGGAGTTCACATTAGTATAATCTCTCATTCAATCAAACGAAATTGGTTATTTATTTACTTATTGTTTTGTTAATGATCTTAGCCGTATGATTATTTATTTACTTTTACTCAAATAGGATAAATTGTTTTAATTTAACATAAATAATATTTGAAATTTTATCATATTATTGGATAAATCATATTTTGAAACACAATTTCAAGAAAAGAAAATCATACATTCATGTACGATTTTAGACACTTAAATTTTAAAATAACAAAAGTCACAAATTAAAATACAATTTGTATATTTTTTTAATAAAAGACTCAAGTTAAGTATTATTATGGATTTGGACATCTTAATAATTAGGTTGACATTCTAAAACTCACCAATAATTTGTTATCACATTAAATAGTACTATTAAAAAAAAACAAAATGAACAAATAACAAAAAAAAAAAAAAAAAAAGGAATAAAAAAAAATTAAAAAAAAAAAAAAAAATTTTTTTAAAAAAAATAAAACTTAACAATTAAAAATTCCCGGTGGATTTTAAAAGGGGAAAATCTCATCCAAAAAAATTTGCCAGTATTTCTT
>Ga0099824_1002616_pt1 | contig 26338 bp, 19 predicted proteins | sample SiratrowhiteBW_FD_76837 | JGI IMG/M metagenome (GOLD analysis project Ga0099824, IMG submission 76837) | Root nodule microbial communities of legume samples collected from California, USA - Siratro white BW | ecosystem: Host-associated > Plants > Roots > Nodule | place: USA: California...
AAAAAAAAAAAAGAGAACTTGGTTTATTTAATTCTAAGAATATTGGGTCCATTTTTAATAGCATGTAGAAAAAATAAAATTTGAATGAAGGCTGAGTCTCTTAAGGTTTTTAATAATAAAAAAAAGGCTTCAGCAGTTGTCTAAGTCTTCTTTTGTTTGAGTTACTTTTATTACGCATTGTTAGTTTTGCTGATTACTACTTGTTTTCATTACTTGCATGCTATGTTGGGTCAAGCCCATCTCTTCTTATTAGTACTCTCACCAAACGTTTGGGCTTGAGTCTCATACTGCTTGCTCTATTTTTAGAAATCATATGCAAATTATTTGATTAAATAACCTTGGTATATAAATTAATTAAAATTGATGGAAAATTCGTTTGATTAAAATTTGAATTAAATTTACGGGATTAATTTCAAATTTGAATAAAATTTTGATTATGGAATTAATTTAAAATTTGAATTAAATAGGGAACTCACGATTTTTATGCCTGCTTTGGGACATTTTTACAGTACGTAATTATTTTGATTAATTGCAAATAATTTTGATTATTAAAATTAATTTTCAACTTTTTAATAAAAATCATTAATTAAAATTTGCTCACAAAAGATAATCAATAGTTTGAAAAAAGAAATAATTTATATCATTAAGAGGGAGTTGCAAATTAACAATTATGCTACAATTTTTTTTTCATGCACATATACGTGCTCACAGACACACAACTTGTATAGATCTTTGCACGTTTTATTCACACAAAGAAAAGTTATACAGATAAAGAATAATTGTGAGTTCAGAGAAAGATTAAAAACAAGAGATCTTTAGGATGAGCAAATATTGAGATTTATTCATCTTCATTATTCATCTCTTATTCCATTACATTGTTCCACTCACAATAAACACTCAAAAGTGAGAACCGCATCTTTTCTACTACCCACTTTGCTCTACTCACACCAGAGGAAGAATTCAGAGGTTGGTATAGTTTTATCACTACCCACTTTGTTGTACCTCTATTTTGTTTTGTTTTATTTAGCATGTATTATTTACTATACATTACTATATTGCCTGTTTACACACCATACTGCCTATTCCCATTTTTAATAAAACTTACTTTCGCATCTCTCTTTCACAAAAAGAATTTAGTTGAGCATAATTATAAATTTGCTTTTCCTATTTGTTTGTTTGTGTTTTCTCTTCATTCACTAATGAAATAAATCTGTAAAACAAAGAGATTAAATGTTAAATTTTATTATACTCTTTATTATATTGTGATTATTTGGAAACTATTGTTGCTTTGAGCACATCCTCATTACAAGCTGTATCTAATTATAGTAAGTTACGGTCTCAGACACAATGTTTCATCCCTACGCGTCTTCTTGTATCTAAATTTTATTTTCTTAAAATAAATAGATAGTAATTAATTACCTTTTTTTTTCATTTTTTACTTTTATTTTTCTTATATTAAATTTTCATCCCTTTTTTCTAAACTTGTTCTAATTTTTGTTTATATTAAAATTTTAAATTTTAAAAATAAATAAATAAAAAGAAGTAAATACAAATAAAGTTTTCTTGTGCTTTATTTTTAATAATTTCCAAATGACCGATTGCATCAGGAATTTAATTCAAAAGTTTTACTATTTTGTTTAGATATTCAAATACAAGGTTTTATTTTTTTTTAAAAATATAAAAATATAAAATCCATAAAAATATGAATATAAAATATAATTTTTTTCTAAAATTAAAAAAATTACAAAAGTTTCTAAAAAATATAAAAATATAACAATCAAAATTTAACAAATATAAGGTTTTCATATATATATATATATATATATATATATATATATATATAAATTTCAAAATTAAAAATATCAACACCACATCAAACCATCCCCAAACTAGAACTAAGTGAACCATAATTGTTTCTTTTTTTCTTTATAAAAATACGTAAGACTAAGGTCAATCCTTATTGGGTTCAAAAATAAAAAATATTTTCTTGGTCTTTATTTGTTGTTCTTTGCTTTTATTTTTTTTTTGCGTTTTATTTGCTTTTAATTACATATTTATAATTTCTTTGTTTATTTATTTTATTTACATTTTTATTTTTTATTTTCCTTTAATTGCAACTCTTTTTTATTTATTTAGATTTTTTATCTTTTATTTTTCTTTAATTGCATTATTATAAAATAATATGTTGTAAAACCACACTCATTTTACTTCATTAAATATACCGTCTTAAGACTGTGTCGTGAGGTACTATTACCTTCTCTACACGTAAGAAACTCTTGGATTTTAAATTTAGTTTGCAAACTATTTTTCTTATTTTTTTATTTTTCCATAGTTTTTCATAATAAACGTGGCGACTCCATTCTCAATTTAAAATATATATTTTTTCAAAAGAGATAATTTTTTATCATCTCGCTACAATCCTGTTACAATACATAGCTTAAATGACCTCTTAAAGGAGAATTATGAAATTTGTGCAGCACGTGTTGCACCAAAGAATGACTCGCAAGGAACATTAGTCTACATTTCCAAAACAGAAGACTATCTTAGGAAGAATATTGGGGCAAAGGAGATTGTTTCTGCATACTAGCTTCCAAAATCCTTTTTTAAGTCCAAATATGTTAACTATAAGAGTACCATTTGTATTTGTGGTTTAGATAAATGTAAAATGATCTTGAGATACAATCAACAACAATATTGATCCATGTAAACTTTTTCAATCTATTTTAATTGTAAAATGATGTCCCACTGTGGCAACCCTTTTTGTAATGGCGTGAAACTCCCTTGTGTAAAGCTTGTTGACATTGCATTCTTGTAATCAGAAAAATGTCAACTTCTTATATTAATGCTAATGAGCACTACATATCAAAGGAAAGTACATAAGCAACATACAGTTTAAAGAAGGAGGAAAAAGGAAGAAACCCTTAACATCTACATAGCTTTCAAAAGGATTGGTCCCAATGCAATATGACTAAATTATAGTAAGCTGCCGCCAGAGTAATTTAGAATAGTATCAAATTCTCTATTTTAAATATAGTAATGCTGTAAGAAGTCTGTGGTCATTCAGTTTTCCATATTAAACTCGATAAAAAAAAGTTTTATGTTAAATTTGTTTATTCATATCCCTGCACACAAATAGTATTGACCATTAATATACACATATATAAGATATATTCATGGTAAAAGGAATTCCTGTTAATAAGAGAATCTATTTCAAGATACAAAATTATAATATATGTGTATAGAGCTATTAAACCATCTTGTAGTTTATTCCTGGATCCTAGATATATTTCTCTCACATATTAAATCATAGCAGGTGAAAGGATTCACAAACATAGGTTGATTAATCATTCAAAACATAATAATTTAATCAACTAAACATCTATACAAGCATCATTAAATGATCATTATCAATTCACATGCATCTCTCATTATATTTTTCACTATCAATCACATTATGTATACATAATGAAATTTAGATTACTTATGAAGTCCTGGATATTATACCTGAACTCATAGACAGAGTCTATGGATCACATTGTGATCGGTTACTGTATTGGTACTCCCAATCATAATAACAACCTGACCAACCTACCAGCAGGATAGGCCTATTGTGGGCTCCACTCCAATTTTGTTTTCTTCCGGACATGTCTTAAATATTCTCATAGACTTTGTACTATCTCATATGGTAGTCTATGTGATCAAATTTCTATTCTAGTATAGCTCACCACAATAGATACAGTGATACAGTAGATGCTGTCATACCTCATTGGTTATCATAATAAATTATCCTCAGAGATAATCTTGAGTGAATAAGAAATTAGCATTGTAATACTGAAATTATATTGAGAAAATATAATACACGCACATTTAATTAATTATTTATAAAAATAATTCGTTAAATGTATCAATAAAGGTTAAAAACCTTATTCTGTTTATAATAATTAATTAGATGATTCAATCATGTTTAAATGATTATAACTTTATTTAATAAATTACATCTATTAAATAAATTGAATTATTATATTTAACTATAGATATTTAAAAGTCTTGCTAGATGATAGATTAAGTAATGGTAATGTATAAAGTATCTTTATTCTTATAATTATACATTGATTTTGAAATGGAGTGAATTTCTAAATTGTATATATTAAAGAAAGAATAAATAGACTCAATAGTTAGATATTACAGAAGAATTGAAATGTCTTCCAATGAAAATTTAACATTGCAAAATGAAAATCCCAAATGAAAGTGTGAATTTTATTACAAGATTTAATATTTTAATAATATGTTTTAATAATAATAATAAAAAAAAATATATATATTAAAAGTAATAAAACTGCACCGTTTAAATATGATGCACGGATATGATATTCTACACAGTTTACATGTTTTAATATTTTAATAACATTTTAAAATAAGTTTTTAATAATACGATAAAGTTTTAATAATTATAATAAAAATAATAAAATCTAAAAAGTAAAAAAAAATTGCACTCTGCACCGTTTCATAATCTTTGAATATTTGAATAATGTTTTACTAATTTTTAATAATATGATAATATTTTAATAATAATAATAATAAAATAAAATTCTAAATGAAAAAAAATGTGTACAGTTTCAATACCTTACATCTATTCGTATTCTGTATTTGTTTAGTAAAATCTCTATATCATTTCCTATTCGATACTGTTTTATTATTGTCACTGGAATGTAGTTAAGAAGGTGAAATTGAGTGTAATTAAGAGGGGTGAGAAGAGATGGTCTCCCATTAAAATATTGAGATATATCTATCCACATTGTGCACAACTGACACTAAAATTGTGTTTAGCTAGTAAGATTTATCCATTATAATATTCTTTTATCCATTTTGGATATTATATAGAAAAACTATATCATTCTGAAAAAATAAATAATCACTTTAAACACTATTAACATAAATTTAAAGAACACAAACTATATATGAATGAAAGATTAGAAAAAAAAATTATATGACTTTTATAATTGATAATTGAAAGGATTCTTTGTATAAATGTTTGGATAGTATGATTATTATGATGGACAATATCAGTTAGAAAAAAGCCTTTGTAAATTACTAAATGTCATATCTGCTTGTTACACAATTGTTATATTATATCAATTACACAGACAATTCAATACTAAATGCTACTTCAACTTCGTTACGAATATAGGTGACTCCATTCAATCTTTCATTTTATTTCTGATCTCCACCAAATTCCACCCAATTCAAGTTGTGCTCTCTCCAAACTCACACAAGACCTCCTGTAAAATCAGTTAGATAAGATATAAAAGATGGGGAAGGGGATACTATTTTATATAAACATTACAGCTAAAAATAATTCAGAAACAACTTTACCTTCATGATATGTCATATCATTAATAAATATGATATGACTTAAAATTGAAAGTCTGTGTAATTTTACATTTAAATTGTATTTAAATTAGACTGAGAAAGCTACGATAAAGAAGTCTAATTTTATCCATTTTGAATTCCCTCCAAGCTTTAGATAGAAACATGCATCAAATATTTGATTTTTTGGTAACTGAGAAGTAAATTAAGACAACATAATCTTTTGGACAAAATCATATAAAGAACAATGAAGTTATTAGGAAGTAGAAGTTTGCATTCTCTCTGCAAACCCATACTTAAAAGAGTATAAACAAATATATATGATGAAAAAGAAACTCAATATGGTGCATAGAACAATTCGTATATTCAAATTGATGTTTATGAGTTCACAAAACAAACGAGGCAATAAAGTATAAACATCTTGATAGAGTTATCAACTTTCATTTATCTCAGATGGAACTTAGTCACATTATAAAGAAAAGGTTGTTTAGAGATCATTATTTAACTACCAAATAAAATGATTACTAATTGTGACCAATATAGTTACCAAATTAGATTTTCATTGCTAAATAACTACAAAATAGAACTAATGATTGAATTTAGTGACCAATTAAGTCAAATAATTGGTATTTAACATTAGCTACCAAGGTTTTAGTGACCTATATCATTAGATTCTAAATTAGTCTCTAACTTAATTAGATACCAATTTAGAATCTAATGGCATAGGTCACTACAACTTTGGTATCTAATGTTAGATACCAATTATTTGACGTAATTGGTCACTAAATTCAATTATTACTTTTATTCTGTAGTTATTTAGCAACCAAAATTTAATTTGGTGACTATTTTGGTCACAATTAGCAACCATTTCATTTGGTAGCTAAATATTGGTCTCTAAATGACTTTTTTCTTGTAGTGTCATGTGCCACCGAAACTCAGATATCAGATGGAACTTAGTGTCACCACCGAAACTTTTTTTACCTGTTACTATATTTATCCATTTCGGATGGAGGGAGATCTCATTACGTTAACTCACACAGAATCTCCTCTTCCTAATTGTTTGGCATGGTTAGGTCTTCCTTAATTATTTGGCATGATTAGGTGTTGTTTGAAACTTATAAATAACACAGGTTATGCACCAGTTTTCTTCATTTCGTTTGAAACTGTATTCGCTCCACTCTACTTTATTCCTTCTTTATCTCTACTGTTTGAAATTGTACCTCATTATTTTGTTTCCTTATTATTTGAAACAACTTCTTCGCAATTTCCAAATCACCAAACTCAACATAAGTAGAAACAAAGGGCTCCAAAGCGGTCATGCAAAAAGGAATTCCCAAACAAAAAGCCAATAATTTCTACCAATCTTACAACACAATTTCATCATATTATAACTCATCATATCAGACACAACATCAAGCTGTGGCATTCATCAAACTCCCACAACAACACCTTCACGTAATCAAGGTTCGGTGAAGGTGACTGAAAATTGTGATTCTCTCTTTCTTCATCCATTCATCTAATATTATTTATAAAAAATATATGTTATGTTTATATATATATACCCTACTATCTTCATATCCTCCTGTCTCACCCTTCTTCTTTCAGTTTTTGATAAGTGCTGAGAATTCCTTTGTTTGAAGATGAGTTCAGGTCAGAGTACTACAGGTAAAGTCCCTTCCATGTTTTATAGTCAACACATGTCACTTTGAATAATAACACTTCTCTCTTTATTCTCAGTTCTTATTTCTCTCAAGTCATGATTCTGAATTTTGAAATTTAAAGTACTATTATTATTATACAAGTTTTAAAGATAACACTTCTATAAAAGTAAACCATATTCTTAATTTTCTCTTATATTAATTTGAACCTTTCCCACATTTTCTCAATCCTCTAACCAGAGAGATTAATCTTACGTATATTGATCTTTGTGTTATTCATTGAATAAGTTTTGGAATATGATAATGAATTATTTCTTAAGTATTATCATATGAGGGGTAATGCTTTTTTATGTATGTTAGCAAGTTATTTATCATAGGTGATGTTCTTTATTCTAGTTATAGGAAAGATTTTTTTTTTGTCATTAATCTACAATGAATACTTTGTTTTATTAAATTAATCACATGATTAATTCAATTTTCTATAAAAAAGAAACAATTTTATTTATCAAAAACCAAATTTTTTTCTACAACTTTGTTTGTGTCATTTATGGAGTTAATACAAGTTATAGTATAAGTTTGCTGATATAAAATTATAACACAAATTTTTGCCAATATTTTTAATTTTTGATAATCTTTGCAAAATTAAGTTTGCAAGAAATTTGGGTTTCGTAAAGCATAAGAAACCTAATTATGACTTTGAGATTACCTTTTTTTTTTTTTCTTAATTCGATTTATGAAAGGGGCTGTTGATTAGCATGTATGGGCATAGACTTATTAATTGTGTTCAAACAGCTTTATATATAATACATTTTACTAATAAATCATTTTACAACAAAATGATAAAATTTATTGAGTTGAAACAATTTAAATAATTTTTAATTGGGTAATTTTTTCATAATTTTACTAACTTATTTTTTATAATAAAGATACACAAGCATAAATCATATCAATGTTCATCCAAACACACACAATTAAGAACTATTCTTACACACAATTAGAATAAAAGAATGAGTATAAATAATTGGTATTATTTAATAAAGTAAAAATGGAATATTTTTTTAAATATTTTTTCAACTAATCACATTTAACATTTTTCATTTCATTTTCTTGTATTTTTTATTCCACCGTATAACACACACACACACATATATATATATATATATATATATATATATATATATATATATTTTGATTATTTAGTTTCCTTCAGCAATTCAAGTGAAATATTTTATTTCAAATACACACTCTAATATGATGGTTAATTGTTTGAATGTAGCTTATCCTCCCCCTTCAGCTGCACCTCCACCAGTTGGTTATCCCACCCAAGACATTCCTCAATACCCTCAGAATTCGTCAATGGTGGAAACCAAGTCCAAGGGTGATGGCTTCTGGAAATGATGGTAATTATTCATTCCTCTTTCTCCCACATGCAATATTTTCAATCTCCTTAATTCAGTTTTTATCCCCTCAAAGTTTGATTTCTGAAAATACTTTTGTTTTTTCATTTATAAAATCAATTTTAATTTGTGAGGGTTCAGATTTTTTTTTTTAGTTCTTGTTTTTGTTTTTTAATTTTTAGTAAGTTTAAGTCAAGATGAGAAGTATTAGTAGCTTTAGAGAGAATTATAGTATGATGAAAGACCTAACAAGAATAGTACTATGAAAAAAAATTTCAATTATTTTGGCATTTTTCTAAAAATAAATTTTAAGAAAAGATTTTTCAATCCTCAACCAAATATATTTTCAACTTCCATTTTCTGATTTCTTTGTAAATGGGATAAAATTTTTAAAAATAAATGAGACTGAAAATAAAATTAAAAATATTGACACCGAAATCCTTGATCTAGAATTTGAGAGGGCTAAAATTTCAGTTTCATATTTAATTTATATGTCTCTTTTTTTGGATCTAATCATTGATGATGTTCATTATTTTGTCGCAGTTGTGCTGTGTTTTGGATGCATTTTCTAAAGGCTCATATTACCTTCTATTTTATTCTATTGTTTAATGAATTAAGGATCCTTTCAATGTACTTAATACTTAGTTACTTATTTCTCGTTTGGGACTTATTTCTTATACTGTTTTCATTATACATTACATACTGTTTAATAAATTAAGGATCCTTTCAATGTACTTAATACTTAGTTACTTATTCCTCGTTTGGGACTTATTTCATATACTGTTTTCACTCTTATACATTACATCATTACATTTTAGGTAATTGTAATTATACTGTTTTTTCGGTGAATTGTGCTTTTAATTTTAATTATTAGAATTGATGAAAAAATTGTTTAATAGGTAGTAAACTAGTGTGTATGGGTATCGTGGGATGATGTTGATATAGAATATCAAAATTGATTATATATGAATATGAGAGTATTATACAATAAAAAAATAACTAGAAACAAAGTAAGACTGCGTAAGCTGATTTAAAAACTAAACTTTAAAAAATTTAAAGAAAAAAAACTTTTGATAATAAGTGAGATTAAGTGCGATAATAAATTGTTCATAAAACATTTTTCTACTAAAGATCATTATTAATTTTACACTATTATGATAATCCACGTAGAGAAGAAACTTTTGAACATATCTGTTTTCTTAATTTTATTTTTATTTTTTAAAATTATTTAATAAATATTTAAATAAATAAGTATAATTATTATCCTACATGATATATATATATATAATACTTTGAGTATAGAACAAATGGTATAAAAGTTTTTACTTTTAAAACAATGACCGATATATACCTGGTTTTGGAAAATAGAAAACTCAAAATCGTATCATATAAAATTTGTATATAGATGGTTGATAAATTATCTTTTGGGAGAGAGTGGGGCGATGAGGGGGTGTCTGATAAATTATGAAACGTGAAAGTTCTTCCATCAACCCAATATTTTGCATGATGTGTTATTAATAATAAAGTGGCTATGAGTGATAACTTACAAAAGAGAAACTGTGGTGGAGAACAAAAGATGTGTATTATGTAGAACACAAAAAGAATTAGCGACACATTTGTTCTTCTCTTGCACTGCTGACACTAGTATTTGGCAAACTTGTGATACATGGACAGAAGTTTCATCAGCACATTAGAATTGATGGAGGAGCTCCTAGGTGCTTTAGCTTGTAGCGCACGTTCCAATGGAAGAAGAGGACGTTCAAGCCTTTTGCATCGAACATAATGCCTGGGAGTAGCTCCTCATGATGCAGAAGTACTGGATATAGAAGGATTCACCATAGAAGGAAGTGTGAAGGCGAAGATTGGTGAGGTTTTGGTGAAGTAGATAGTGAAAGCCTTGAAGGAGGTTGGGCCAACCTTCAAGAGAGAGCTTCTAGCTTATAGGAGAAGAATCTCAATGTGAAACTTGAGGTAATGTGCTGAAAATTTTGCAACATTTTATTATTCAAATCAAGTCTACAAGAGAGATTCCTAGACCTCTTATGCAAGCTATCTAGGTAGGGTATGGGAGAAGCTAGGTCTAAAAACCCTAGCTTATAAGACAAGCTTCTAACCCTAGCTTCTATTACAAGCTTCCCAAACCTAGCTTGCACTCCAAAGCTCTCACAAGATGGTGACAAGTGGCACAAGGAGAGAGCTTCTTATGCTACTTCGACTCCTTATCAAGCCCAACATTATTTATGGACCTCAAGGCCCAAACTTACACTACATGGCCCAAAAATACAAGGCCTAAATTTATTCTACTTAGCCCAAATACAAGGCCCAAATTATTCTAAACTATTCTAAACAATTTATACAAATTAGAGGCCTTCTCCTTAATATTCTATTTTCTCCAAAGGGATTTCTTCATGTTTGTATTTGGGCCCGAGTAGTTGATTAAAAGCCTAAATAGGATGAGATGGGCCCAATCTTCTAGAAAGCTCTTAATTCTCCCTCTGGCTCTTTATGCTTTTTATTCTTTGATTAATGTCGCTGGGGCGTACTCCACAAAGAATAGTGCCAAAGAGTACACTTCCTAAAGTTTGAACTTGTACATATAAGCAATAAATAAAATAACATGTGGAAATCTACGTGGATAGCTATAATATGATGAATATAGAACATAATATAGCAACATAAGAACAATATCATTTTTTGGAATAAAAGATTATATTGAATTTAGAAGAAATATCCTTAACACAACTTAAAACTTAGTCATGGATAACAAATAAGCACAATAAAACAAATTTTTCATACTCATCAATGTTTGAACACGATTAATTTCTTAAAATGTTGATAATGTAAAGTAACATTGGTATATGGATAACAAATAAGTTCAATAAAACAAATCTTTCATACTCATTGATGTTTGAACCTGATTAGTTTCTTAAAATATTGATAATGTAAAGTTACATTGCTAAGGCCAAGGTGTGGAAATAAAAACAGGGCATGGGTTAAGTGTCTAGGGTTCTCAGTTCACAGCCAACTAAATACAATCTATATCTAATGTTATTCTAGTGGGATGCTTTCCGTGGTATGCTACACTATTCAATAATATATGAAAATAAGAAAACTTGGAATAATTTTGCTTATGCCTCTGTATGTGGTCTTAAATTATTAGGGAAATACTCTATTATCCTCTGCATATGCCAACTAAAACTCTAAGAAAATGGGAGTTCTACAAGTTTTTCTATTCCAGGTGTAAAAGTTGAGGGATATAAAGACTTGCAAGTGGGGATCCTAAGCTCAAAGAAAATAGTGAAGGTGACTAATTTGCAAAAAGAGTGAAAATGAGACATAAACAAGATAATATTATGTACATAAACTAAAAATATTTTCACTTGTACGTGTTATGATATAGGAATATTGTTGCATACTTGCACATATGATAAGCTAAAATGTAGATAAAAAGTAATAATGTATGACCAGTAATAAAGGTTCTGTTAGGGAGGTTTCTTAAGAAGTGGGTTTTAAACATAATCTAACCTTACAAAATCGACTTGTAAGTTAGGTTTACACCACTTATATATTATGAATTGACTTTATCTTTGGTAGACGTGAGATGTTCAACACACCCTCCGTCATGTTGAGACTGTCTAACTCGTGAGTGAAACTATATTTATGGATGGTCTGATAGTAATTTGATAGCGGCCCAACAGTGGGTGACACGATAGGTCTATCAAATCTCGCTAGAATAGACACTGATACTATCTTAAAAAGTGAATTTTAAACCTAACTTAACCTTACAAAATCAACTTGTAAGATGAGGTTTGCACCCGCTTGTATATTATAAATTGACTTTATCCTTATTGATGTGAAATCTTTAACAAAATTACATTGCAATATCTATATATATTTTTATGATATTTTATACCTTGTATTTGGATTGGCACACAGTCCTATATATTTTATATCTTTCTTATTGCTAATAAAAAAACTGATATATAAAAACCTAAAACCTAAAAAAGAAGTTGTTTATAAAAAATATTTACATAGGATAAATTCATTGTTTCTTTTATAAAAAAAAATAATCTATAACTATAACATTTGTAGGTAGCACAAGCAGAAACTTTTAACACATGTCACTCTCTTATAATTTCACAAAAATTAAATCAAAACAAAAACTTACCTATAAAGGAAAGCAAGACACGTGTCAAACAAAAACAATGAAATCGTGGAAGCTCAAATATGTGACATCTGGCAACCGTGCATGTCTCCATTTGTCCATTCAAATTTCAAATTTCAATTTTCAAAACGCCCAAATTCAAAATGCCTGCCTCTATCTTTGTCTATAAAACCCTCATTCTATGGATGACCAAACTTGAGTTTGGGTAAAGTTTATGTCTTTTGGGGGTGATGTTGTTGATGTGACGATCATTTTGGGGATGGTTTGCGATTCTTATATCTTCTCCAGGACATAACTCCAGGTTCAGAGTGAAGTATGTTCTGTGTCTTTTCAAATAGTGAACTAGAAGAAGGACAAATTACGGTATTCTTGCAGTCCTACTACTCGTGCTAGATATTTGTTAACATTTTTTTATTGGGAGTAACTTTTTCTATATTGTTGCAAGCTTGGAGTTGTCTCAGAAATGTAACATATCTGAAGCAGAAGAATGACGAACTATGGTATTCTTGCAGTCTTACTACTCGTCCTAGATATTTGCTAACATTTTTTATTGGGAGTAACTTTTTCTATATTATTGCAGGCTTGGAGTTGTCTCAGAAATGCAACATATCTGAAGGTTTCATGTACAGTTGCTAGAGTTGGTTAATCCAGAGACTCGAGTGGAAGATTGACATATAAAAGAAAGGAGCGCAAAGTGAAGACGGGTTCCACATGTTTAAGATAGGAATTTAGCCAAATTTGAATGTTGTAAAGTCCTTTACTGTTTGTTATTGAATCAATAAATGAAGCATACTTTTTTTCCATATAGCAATGTTCTTAAACTCCTTTATTGTTTGATATTGAATCAATAAATGAAGCATACTTTATTTTTATTGTTGGTAACTTAACCGATTCACTTAATAGTTTTAATGCATTCAAACACGCCGACCAAGCTTCAATTAGTACTTATAAACACCTGCGTGACAATCTGAAGGCATTCAAACACCTCGGAAAATCCTCACTTAGCACTGATAAATACCTTTGCCAAAGTTTCAATGCAATCAAGCATGTCTGCCAAGCCACCCTTAGCCTTTACAAACATGTCGGCTAGAGTTTTAATGCGTTAAAAAATGTCAGCCAATCCACAATTAGCACTTATAAACACCTCCCTGTCAGTTTCAATGTATTAAAACTCCTGGGCAAATACTCACTTAGCACTTATAAACACTTGCATGACAGTTTCAATGCATTCAAACACGTCGACCAAGCTTCAATTAGCACTTATAAACACCTGTGTGACAGTTTGAATGCATTCAAACACGTCGGCCAATCCTCACTTAGCACTTATAAACACCTCCCCGACAGTTTGAATGCATTAAAACACCTAGGCAAATACTCACTTAGCACTTATAAACACCTGTGTGACAGTTTCAATGCATTCAAACACGTCGGCCAAGCTTCAATTAGCACTTATAAACACCTTCATGACAATTTGAATGCATTCAAACACGTCAGTCAAACTTCAATTAGCACTTATAAACACCTGCGTGACAGTTTGAATGCATTCAAACACATCGGCCAAGCTTCAATTAGCACTTAAAAACACCTGCGTGACAGTTTGAATGCATTCAAACACGTCGGCCAATCCTCACTTAGCACTTATAAACACCTCCCCGATAGTTTGAATGCATTAAAACACCAGGGTAAATACTCACTTAGCACTTATAAACACCTGCGCGATATTTTGAATGCATTCAAACACGTCGGCCAATCCTCACATAGCACTTATAAACATCTCCCCGACAGTTTGAATGCATTAAAACACCTTGGCAAATACTCAACACTTATAAACACCTGGGCGACAGTTTCAATGCGTTCAAACACGTCGGCCAAGCTTCAATTAACACTTATAAACACTTGCGTGACAGTTTGAATGCATTCAAACAAGTCGGCCAATCCTCACTTACCACTTATAACATGACAAAATAAGCAAATAATCACAGATTATTAAAGCGGTATACTCACAGATTAAGAAACATGCAATAAACATGTCATGACATTAATTAGAAAACACAAATTTGATATCGAACGGTAGTCTTCCAACCAAATTAACAAAGTTCCAAATAAAAAAGTCAGAATTAACAAAGTTCAAAATACCAAATTCCAAGTAAAACATCGAAATATCATAGTCCAAATAAAACTTCAAACATCGTCCTCCACGAGCTTTTCGCCTGCTATATCTTTATCCATGTCAAAAATGGAGCAATCAATAGGGTGATGAAGTGCGAATTGACGAAGGCCCTCTGAAATCCGTCTTTGAACGCCTCCTGGCATACATTACTGAACTCTCCAAGTTTAGATATCAACTCTGCTTCACTTTTTTCCTTCGCTTCTTTGATCAAACATAGTTGATCCTCTGCATTTTTAGCTCTTAGCTGAGCAGCATCAACCAGTACCTTGCCAGCCCTGACCTCTTGCTTCGCAGCTTTGGCCTCTTCCTTGAAGGTTTTGGCTTCTTCCTTCATAGCTTCGGCCTCTTTCTTCGGAGCATCAAATCGTTGCTCAACAGATTGGGCTCTTTTTTTGGTCTCTTGCAATTCAGCCTCAACCTCTTTCAACTTATCCTCGACGACCTTCCATTGAAGCTTTTCAAATCTTTGTAATTCAGCCCTATATTCAGTGTCGATGTCCTTTAGGTTTTCTTGAGCTCGCTCCAGCATTGTCTTCTGCCACCCAAAGTCCGACTCCAAATTCTTGATTTCCACAAGTTTCATATCCAGTGTATCTGAAAGATGTTGCTTCTCCTGCCGTAGTCCTTCAACTTCATTCTCCAACGATCGTATTTCATTGTTGTCGATGGTAGAATCCATGAGTCTCGCTGACAATGCCATTGCACGGCCCAACATGGCAAAAAGAGAATTTAACATGCCCCAATTTCCCACAGAATCTAGCATCTCTTTATCAAAATTAGATGGAAAGTCCAAACTCACCAATGTTGACCTCACTAAGTCTGTGTCCATGTTAAGCTCCCAGAGTGAATTTTCCTCCGCTTTGCAGATCCCGACATGGTTTACCCGACAGAGAGGTCATGGGCCAAAGTAGAATAGTCATAGCAGATTAGACAACTTTTGATCCTCAACTGGAAGCCTGGTGCTAATCGAAGATTGGGGAGAAGGGTCAATGTTGCGCGCAGAGTTGTTTGGAGTCCGCGAGGAAGATAAAACAATTTTAGATAATTGAGGTTGAGTCTCGGGTGACATTTCAAAAGCTATCATTGTTTGATGATTGTTGTGCTTAATTTGAATCTCCACTACTGGGCCTGAGTTCCCCCTCTTTGTAGACGAGTCATCCAACAATTTTGATGAGTCCTCCTCATGCTCTGAAGCCCTTATGGGTTGTGGATTGTTCTGCTGCATAGTGGAGTGGTCGGGTGGGCATGAGTTTCCCCTCTGGGAAGAGGAGTCCTCCAGCAGTTTTGATGAGTCCTCCTCATGCTCAGAAGCCCCTATGGGTTGAGGATTGTTCTACTGCATAGCGGAGTTGTGGGGTGGGCATGAGTTATCCCTGTTTGAGGACGAGTCCTCCAGCAGTTTTGATGAGTCCTCATCATAATCTGAAGTCACCATCTTCCTCTTCTTAACATTTTCCTGTTGTTCTTCATTGGGGACGACAGAGGTAGCTACAGCACGGAGGACGTTGCGATTCAAATGACCCATCAGTTCTGCACAAACAAACTCATCTATTAGACTATGACAAACATTACAGAACTTACATAAGCAGACACAACTCACCATTCAAATATTGTACAGGTTCCTCTACTGAATCCATTAGCTCTTTAGTGGGTAAGAGTTTCCTGTATGAAATCCTGAAATCAATTAGAAATTGTATGTCGACCTTTTCCTGGTTCGTCCGCTGATGTGCCTCCCGAGATTTGAACTTGGTGGGGATGAGCCAACAAAGAGGAAACCTTGGGGCATAGTTCTCATCGAACAGTATACTCCTCAACGGATCAGTCTTCATAGCTTTTACTTTAAAGAAAGCATCCTTGAATGCATTGAATGAATTTTTGTATAGGGAAAACAATTTGAGACGCGTATTTGCATGGGCCAAAGAAATCCAGCCAATCGACTCCCCGTATTTGATTTGGTAAAAGAACATGAACTTATTTACAATGGGCTCTATACTCAAATATTTACAAAGGATTTGGAACGCCTTCAAAAACCCCCAGGTGTTTGGATGAAGTTGGCTAGGCGCGGTCTGCCTTTCGGTCAACATTTGGCATTCAAAAGAAGAAAGAGGAAACTGAATGCCAAATTGTGTCACCATGTACTCATATACATATGTATAGCCATCGTTGTTGAGAGGAGGCGACATGTACACCCTCTCGAACGGCCTAGGACCACTCAGGCATACGAAAGGGATGAATTCTCTTGGGCAAACATGGTACATCTTCAACGCCTCTTTCAGATACGTATTTCTACACCTATACTGAAATTGGTCAACCTCCCCGCTTACCCAAACGTAATCACCGTCTGAAGGAGGAGGGTATTTGAGTCTTTTAGTAGGTTTCTTCCGTGGTGGCTCATCCCAAGATTGAGGCTAAGCCTTACGCTTTAAGGGTTTACGCTAAATGGCTTTGGAAATGGAGTTACGTTGTATGGGTTTCGGAGTACTAGAAACAGAAACAGAAATAAAAGCCATGGAAGCAAGATCGGAGTTACCAAATGAAACAATTCTAACAAAATTGTAGGCAAGTAAGACAACAAGATCAGAGATTCGACGAATCTGCTTTCTTTGAATGGCGCGAGTAGACCTTAGAAAGTAAAACTCGAAACGCAGCGTTTTGAGTCAAAAGATTGGTGTGCTAGGGCCACGTCAGCTTTTTGTCAACGAATCAAAGCATGCCACATCATTCACGTACGTCCTGTCATTTCAAAATTATAATTATAAAGAAAACCCCCTCATTAATGCTCTGTCAAATTGATAAAACCTCTCATTAATGCTCTGACAACTTTATAAGCCTCACTTAGCACTTATAAACATGTCGGCCAAGTTTCACTTAGCTCTTATAAACATCTCCGCCTGAGTTTGAATGCATTAAAACACATCGACCAATCCTCACTTATCACTAATAAATACCTCTACGAGAGTTTGAATGCATTCAAACACCTTTGCCAACCTTCAGTTAACACTTATAAACACCTCGACGAGAGTTTGAATGCATTGGAACATGTCAGCCATGCTTCACTTAGCAGTTATAAACAACTCCGTGACAATTTGAATAAATTAAAACACGTTGCCCAATCCTCACTTAGCACTAATAAATACTTCCGCCAGAGTTTGAATGCAATCAAACACGTCTGCAAAGCGTGACATAACACTTATAAACACTTCAACGAGAGGTGAAATGCATTAAAACACATCGGCCAATCCTCACTTATCACTAATAAATATCTCCGCGAGAGTTTGAATGCATTCAAACACCTTTGCCAACCTTCAATTAACACTTATAAACACCTCGATGAGAGTTTGAATGCATTGGAACACATCGACCATGCTTCACTTAGCACTTATAAACACGTCGGCGAGAGTTTGAATGCATTCAAACATGTCCACAAGACTTCACTTAGCACTTATAAACACGTGGGCGAGAGTTTGAATGCATTCAAACATGTCCAGAAAGCTTCACTTAGCACTTATAAACACGTCAACCAAGCCTCACTTACAACTTATAAACACCTCAAAGAGGGTTTGAATGCCTTCCAAGATGTCGGCCAAGCTTCGATGCATTAAAATATGTCGGCTAAACATCACTTACCACTTATAAACACCTCAGAGAGAGTTTGAATCATTCAAATGCATCGTCCAATCCTCATTTACCACTTATAAACACCTCGGAGGGAGTTTGAATGCCTTCCAAGACGTCGGTCAAGCTTCGATGCATTAAAATACGTCGGCCAAACATGACTTACCACTTATAAACACCTCAGAGAGAGTTTGAATCATTCAAACATGTCGTCCAATCCTCATTTACCACTTATAAACACTTCGGAGAGAGTTTGAATGCCTTCCAACACCTCAACCAAGCTTCCCTTAACACTTATAAACACTTGCGTGATAGTTTGAATTCATAAAAACATGTCGTCCAATCCTCACTTAGCACTGATAAATACCTCCGCCAAACTTGAATGTAATCAAACACGTCTACAAAGCTTCACTTAGGACTTATAAACACCTTGGCAACCAAGCCTGTGTCTCTTTGTGTATTTAAATTTCAAATTTCAAAACGCCCACCTCTATCTTTGTCTATAGAACCCTCATTCTGTGGATGACCAAACTTGAGTTTGGTTAAAGTTTACAACTTCTGGGGTGATGTTTTTTATGACGATCTTTTTGGGGATGGTTCAGTTTACATATTGTTTGCAGTGTTACTATGCTTGCATTGCGATTCTTATATATTCTCTAGGACATATGTCGACGTTGAGAGTGATGTGTGTTCTGTTACTGAGTGAGTTCATTGCGTGTTTAGGTAGCGTGCACTCGTGACATCCCTTCAAAGAAGGTTTCTAGAGATGTTATTAACAGCTTGCTCGAAACACACAGGGAAGCAGAAGAAAGACGCATCATTGTCTTCCAGGCGTACTCCTCCTAGGTATGTTTTTGGTATTCTTTTAACATTTGTTATCGGGAGTAACTTTTTGCATATTGTTGTAGGCTTGGAGTTCCAGAGCATATCTGTGCATGCTAGGTATGTTTTCTGTACTCATTTAATTTAATGTGGATCGTCGACGACCTCATATTCAACATATCTGATTTGTATTCTTTTATGTTTTTACTTATTTGTTCTTTTAAATTAAGGTTGGATGTGGACCGTCGACAAACTCATATGTCCTGGAGATTATATAAGAATCCCAATACCAAAAGAGTAACACTGCAAAGACTATGTAGACTAGCCCATTTCCAAAAGATGAAAAATTAACACAAACTCAATATCGTTAAAATAAAAACTCAAATTAAAGGTGTACATGGGAAGGAAAGGATCACGAAGTGGAGACGAGTTTCAGATGTTTAAGATAGGTTTTCTGAATTTTAGGAATTTGGCCAGATGGGAATGTTCTTGAGTCCTTTACTGTTTGTTATTGAATGAATAAATGAAGCATACTTTATTATTATTGCACGTAACTTAACTTTAGCAAATATAAACACCTCGGTCAAACTTCTTATAGCAGATATAAACACCTCGGTGAAGCTTCTCATAGCACATATAAACACCTCCACCAAGCTTTTTTAGCACATATAAACACCTCAGCGAAGCTTCTCATAGCACTTATAAACACCTCAGCAATTGGTTTAATCTAATCAAATACGTCAGCCAAACATGACATATACACCTTAACTGAATAACTTTTATTACCAAATGCACGGGAGACATTGCCTAGGTGTTTAGATTGCAGGGCTATCTTGGATTATGTTGTGAATAATGTGGTATTATTTCAGGGATATCTATAATCTATAATAATTATAACATTTTGAGGTAGCACAAGCGGAAATAGTTGACTCTCTGCCATAATTTGCGAACAAATTTAGCAACAGACATGTCAATCACAAACCATCAAGTCGTGGCATCTGACGTCTGTGACCACTGGTAACCTTTCAACCACGTATTCAAATTTCAAATTTCAAATTTGAAAATTCAAATAGAGACTTTATCTTTGTGAGGTAATACAAGCAGAAATAGTTGCCACGTGACTCTCTGCCATAATTTATGTACAAATTCAGCAACAGACGTGTCAATCACAAACTATGAAATCATGGAAGCTTATGTCACATGGTTACCTATCAACCATGTATTCAAATTTCAAATTTCAAAAGGAGACATTGTATCTTTGTCAAAAATGTCTATAAAACCGTCATTCTGTGGAATAACAAACTTGCAAGATTTGGGTAAAGTTTACATTCATGATGTTGCTTTTGGGGATGTACATATTCTTGGCAGTGTTACTATTTTGGCCTTGTGGTTCTTATATCTTCTCCACCAAAGTGTCTTTTGATTACCCCGTCTTTGTGGTATTCCTCTTAGGCATGCCTGGATTTGAGATATTCCTGTTAGGCATTTTGAGATATTCCTATTAGGCTTTTTTGTTTTAAGTTTCGCTATATTGTTGCAGGCTTGCCAGAGAGCTTTGGAGTTACGAAAGAGAAAGTTTAACCTTAAAGTGTGACCTTTCAATATATCAGAACAACAAAATGTGGTCCTGATCCAAAGAAAACAATTCTACAAATTTCTTCCATTTATCAACTAACTAAACCTCAACACCAATTTTTTTCCAATTCACTCTCCATCTACCACTGTTAGGAAGCTCAAGTAACAATGGATTTGATTTTACCAGCACTAAGAGAAAATACTAGCTGCCCATTTGAAGAAGTGAATGTCACTGCCATGGTCATAAGTTATTGTTTAACAAACCAAACAGACTTGGGTGCCTAAATTGTTTGAGGCAAATTTTCATTTTTTTTTCCAATTCACTCTCCATCTACCACTGTTACGAAGCTCAAGGAACAATGCATTTGATATTACCATCAGTAAAAGAAAATACTAATTCCCCATTTCAAGAAGTGAATGTCATTGCTATTGTCATAAGTCATTGTTTAACAAACCAAACAGACGTGGGTGCCTAAATTGTTTGAGGCAAATTTTTATTTGCAATCAGAACCAATGTCCTATAAATATTATTTGTAATGGCCAAATATGACATTAACAGATTAACTAAATAACTGTTATCACTAAATCCAAGGGACACATTGAAACACCTTTGCCAACCTTCAGTTAGCACTTATAAACACCTCGACGATAGTTTTAATGCATTGGTACACGTTGGCCATGCTTCACTTAGGACTTATAAACACCTCCTCCTGCGACAGTTTGAATACATTGAAAGACGTCAGCCAATCCTCCCTTAGCATTAATAAATACATCGGCGAGAGTTTGAATGCATTCAAACATGTCAGCCAATCCTCACTTAGCACTAATAAATACTTCCGCCAGAGTTTTAATGCAATCAAACACGTATGTAAAGCTTGACTTAGCACTTATAAACACCTCTTCGAGAGTTTGAATCATACAAACACGTCGGCCAATCCTCACTTACCACTTATAAACACCTCAGCCAAGCTTCACTTACAACTTATAAACACCTTTGCCACAATTTCAATGCATTAAAACATCTCGGCCAATCGTCACTTAGCACTAAATACCTCCGCCATAGTTTGGATGCATTCAAACATGTCGCAAAGCTTCACTTAGCACTTATAAACACCTGTGCGACAGTTTGATTGTATTAAAACATGTCGACCAATCCTCACTTACCACTTATAAACACCTCTGAGAGAGTTTTAATGTCTTCCAAGACATCGGCCAGAGTTTGAAACCAATCAAACACGTTTGCAAAGCTTCACTTAACACTTATAAACACCTCTGCGAGAGTTTGAATCATACAAACACTTCGGCCAAGCCTCACTTAGCACTTATAAACACCTCGGAGAGAGTTTGAATTCCTTCCAACACGTCGGCCAAGCTTCACTTAGAACTTATAAACACCTTTGCGACAATTTGAATGCATTCAAACAGGTCAGTCAAGTTTCACTTAGTAGTTATAAACACCTGTCGGACCGTTTGAATGCATTCATACACGTCGGCCAATTCTCACTTAAAACTAATAAATAACTCCGCCAGAGTTTGAATGCATTCAAGTACATCTACAAAGCTTCACTTAGCACTTATAAACACCTTGGTGAGAGTTTGAATCATACAAGGACGTCGCCCAAGCTACACTTATTAAAGCGGTATAGAGATTATTACGCTGTCAAAAGAAGCACATAACCACATATTATTAAAGCGGTATACACAGATTAAGAATCATACAATAAACATCTCATGACATTAATTAGAAAACACAAATTCGATATCGAACGGAAGTTTTCCAAGCAAATTAACAAAGTTCCAAATAACAAAGTCAGAATTAACAAAGTTCAAAATACCAAAGTCGAAGTAAAACATCAAAATATCATAGTCCAAATAAAACTTCAAACATTGTCCTCCACGTTCTTTCCATTTACCACATCTTTATCCATGTCAAATATTGAGCAATCAAGAGTAGGGTGATGAACTGGGAATTGACGAAGGGCCCTCTGAAATCCATCTTCGAATGCCTTCAAATCGATGTTACCAAAGTCTGCAATTTTAGATATCAGCTCTGCTTCCCTTTTGTCCGACGCTTCTTTGATCAAAGATAGCTGATACTCTGCAGTTTTGGCTCTTAGCTCAGCAACATCAGCCAGTTGCTTGGAAGCCCTAACCTCTTCCTTCGCAATTTCAGCCTCTTCCTTACAGGTTTTGGCTTCTTCCTTCACAGCTTCAGCTTCTTTCTTCTCAACTTCAAATCATTCCTCAATAGATTGGCCTCTCTTTTTTTTCTCTTCCAATTCAGCCTCAACCTCTTTCAACTTATCCTCGATGGTCTTCAGCTGTGCAGATGTTTGCTGCTCAAATTTTTCATGTTCAGCCATATAAAAATCATGTACATCCTTTAATTTTTCTCGAGTGTGCTCCACCATTGTCTTCTCCCTCCCAATAGCTGACTCCAAATTCCTTATTTCTTGAAGTTTCATATCTAGTGTATCTGAGAGTTCCTTTTTCTCCAGTCATAGTCCTTCAATTTCATTCTTCAAGGTACGTATATCGTTGATGTCGACGGTAGAATCCATGAGTCTCGCTGACATTGCCATTGCATACCCCAACATGGCAAAAAGAGAAGTCAACATGCCCCGATTTCCCACATAGTCTAGCAACTCTTTATCAAAAATAGATGGAAATTCCGAACTCCCCAATCACGACCTCACCAACTCTGGGTCCATGTTAAGTTCCCAAAGTGAGTTGTCCTCCGGTTTGCAGATGCCAACATGGTCTACTCGGCAGAGAGATCCTGGACCAAAGTAGAATAGCCCTGGTAGATTAGGAAACTTTGGAACCTCAACTGGAGGCCTAGTGCTGACCGAAGATTTGTGAGAAGGTGTAATGGTACGCACATAGTTGTTTGGAGTCGCAGAGCAAGATGGAGCAACTGTAGATTGTTGAGGTTCATTGTCGAGTTGGATTTCAGAAGCTACCACTGGCCGAGGATTGTTCTGCTCAATTTGAAACTCCTCTTCTAGGGTTGAGTTCCCCCTCTTCGAACCCGATAACTCAACCATTTTTTGTGAAACTTCGTCATGCTCTGAAGCCCCCATTGGTTGAGGATTCTTCTGCTGCATATGGGAGGCATGAGTTGCCCATCTTTGAGGCCGACTCCTTCAGCTGTTTTGAAGAGTCCTCCTCATGATCTAAATACACCACCATCTTCCTCTTTCTAGCACTTTGTTGTGGTCCTTCTTCGGCCACCACAGAGGCAGCTACAGCTTAGAGGACCTTGCGATTTCACCGTCCCATTAGTTCTACAAAAACAAATTCATCTGTTAGACTATGACAAACATGACATCAGTGACATGACCACACACAGCTCACCATTCAAGTACTCTATAGGGTCCTTGGCGTCAACCGAATCCATCAACTCTTTGGTGAGTAAGGGGTCCCCGTATGAATTTCTAAAATCAATTAAACATTGTATGTCGACCTTTTCCTCGGTTGTAAGCTAATGTTCCTCCCGAGATTTGAATTGGTGAGGATGAGCCAATAAAGAGGAAACCTTGGCGTATTGTTCTCATCGAACAATATACGCTTCAAGGGATCAGTCTTTGTAGCTTTTACTTTAAAGAAAGTAGGTTTGAATTCCTTGAATGAATCTTTGTACAGGTAAATAATTTGAGACACGTATTTGCAGGGCCAAAGAAATCCAGCCAATTGACTTCTCGTATTTTATTTGGTAAAAAAACATGAACTTATTTACAGTGGGTTATATACTCAAATACTTACAAAGGATCTGGAACGCCATCAAAAGCGCCCAGGTGTTTGGATGAAGTTGGCTAGAGGCGGTTTGCATTTCCTTCAACATTTGGAATTCAAAAGAAGAAAGAGGAAACTGAAAGCCAAAGTCTCTCACCATGTATTCATATATATTTGTATAGTCATCGCAGTTGACAGGAGGCAGCATGTACACCCTCTCGAACAACTTACAACCACTCAGGCCTACGAAAGGGATGAATTCCGGTGGGCAAACATCGTAGATGCTCACAACCTCTTTCACATACGTATTTGTAAAGATAAACGCAAATCGCTTAACATCCCCGCTTACCTATTTGTATTTAGCGTCGGAAAGAGGAGGGTATTTGACTCTTTTGTTAGGTTTCTTCCTCGGTGACTCTTTTAACTCTTTCACGCTTTAAGGGTTTGGCAATGGCCTTACCCTTCTCCTTCCCTAACTCAATGTCTGAAGCAGAATAATATCCTATTGGTTGCACCTCAATAGCAACTTTCGTACTACCACTAGAACTCCCACCAGAAACATAATCAAAAAAAGAAGACATGGAAGCAAGAACTTACCAAATGAAAGAACTCAAACAAAACTGGAGCCAAGAGCGACAACAAGATCGTTGATTGTCGTGAGCATGGTTTCTCTGAATTTGCAGAGTGAATGTTTCAAACATTCGTAACCTATTTTAAAACTAAGAAGTCGAGCTTAGAAAGTGAAACTCAAAACGCAATGCTTTTAGTCTAAAATTTGGTGTAATAGGGCCACGTCAGCATTTTGTCAACGAATTAAAGCAGGCCATGACAGTCACGTACGTCCTGTCATTTCAGCATGCCAGAGAATTTTCTTCACCTACCAATGTCGTATCTTAGGAGACGAGAAGAAAAACCCCTCATTAATGCTCTGACAAATTGATAAAACCCCTCATTAATGCGCTGAGAACTTTATAAGTCTCGCTTAGCACTTATAAACACTAAACCCTAAACACGTCGACCAACCTAACTTCGCACTCATAAAGCATTCGATGAAAGTTGAATGCATTCAAACACATCGGCTAAGCCTCACTTAGCACTTATAAACACCTAGGCCAGAGTTTGAATGCATTGAAACACGTCGCCAAAGCTTCGCTTAGCACATCGTAACACCTCGGTGAGAGATTGAACAAATACAAACACGTCGTCCAAGTCTAACTTATCACTTATAAACACCTCGGCGAGAGTTTGAATGCATTGGAACACGTCGACCAAGCCTTACTTAGCAATGATAAACACCTCCGCGGCAGCTTGAATGCATTAAAACACGTTAGTCAATCCTCACTTAACACTAATAAATACCTCCATGAGAGTTTGAAAGCATTCAAACATGTCCACAAAGCTTCACTTAGCACGTATAAACACGTTAGATAAAGTTTGAATTCCTTCAAACACGTCGGCCAAGTTTCAATGCATCCAAAAACCTCGACCATCTTTCACTTAGTAGTTATAAGTACCCAGGCTAGAGTTTGAACAAATTCAAACACATCGGCTAACCTTCATTAGCTCTTTGAACACCTCGACGAGACTTTGAATGCATTCAAACACATTGGCCAACCTTCATTTAGCACTTATAAACACGTCGGAGAGAGTTTGAATTCCTTCTAACACGTCGGCCAAGTTTCACTTAGCACTTATAAACATCTCTGTGACAGTTTGAATGCATTCAAACACCTCGACCATCCTTCACTTAGCACTTATAAACACCAATGCTAGAGTTTGAGTACATTTAAACACCTAGGCCAGGCTACACTTAGCCCTTATAAACACCTTAGCG
>Ga0099824_1002618_pt1 | contig 26326 bp, 12 predicted proteins | sample SiratrowhiteBW_FD_76837 | JGI IMG/M metagenome (GOLD analysis project Ga0099824, IMG submission 76837) | Root nodule microbial communities of legume samples collected from California, USA - Siratro white BW | ecosystem: Host-associated > Plants > Roots > Nodule | place: USA: California...
AAAGAAAAAAAAAAAAAAAAAAACTAAAGCTACTTCTTGCAGTTTGTAGTTTATTTTTAACGAACTTTTGCTTATAGGAAGAAAAAAAAAACATCTAAAAATGTAATGATTAATGAAATAGTTATAAGTTAATGAAATAAGTTAGAAAAAATGTTATAATCCAATGAAGTAAAATTGCTTATCCAAATGGCTTTTTTTGGGATAAACATGCCAATAAGCTATTAGCAAAGGTATAAATTATTCAAATAATCTGGTTAAAACAATTTTAGTGTTAGAAAAATGTTCAAAAATATTATCTACTCTCATTAATAAAATATATTATAGGTATATTTGAAAAAATTAACTAATAAGATAGTTCATAATGGATAACATTTTTATTTTTAACTTCTAAATTGATAAACAACCTTATTAAATTATAAATAATTAATAAATTAACTATTAAATTATTGATAACTGTAAATAAAAAATATAACTATATAAGCTTTATTATAAAAGAGAATTTTTTTATAAATAAAAAATATATTATTATGAAAATATAATTTTAATTTAAAATAATAAATCCTTTTTAGTATTTATATTTATTTTTTTTAAATTGTAAATAAGTTACTTTGTTTATATAAGTTTACTTAATGTGTATTAATCAAATTTAAATTTTATTTATTTTCAAAATTACATTTTTTTATATTTCTCTCTTTAAATTACTTTTACAACTTGTATAGGATATAATGATCATATATCATGATTGTTACTTTAATTTGTAATATTAAATATTTTTTAATTTAAATTGTATAAAAAGTTAAAAAAAAACTTAACAAATACTAGAAACAACGTAATAATTAATTAAATTTAAAAATAAATAATATTAAATAAAAGAAAAATTAAAAGTGATTGAAAAAATATATATTAAAATTAAAAAAGTATAATAAAAAATAAATAAACTACAAATTAATTAAAGTACCCTACAAAAGTGACAAAAAAGTTATTATAGAATATTTATTACTCTTAACAAAATTCTTTTATAAACTACTCAAATATACTAATAACTTAACTATTCACTTTACCAAAGATACTTCATCTTTGTCTCTCACCACCATTTGAAAAGGTTGATTCAGGAAAACGAATATAAGACAATGTATGTAAATAATGAGTAAATCCCTTTTTTAACATTGTTGTGTAAGTTTTGAGTGTGATGGTCGGCAAGAGCATAATCATATGTTGTGAAGAAATTAAAAAGTGAAAGGCATGGCATTAAATGGGTTTAACGAACGTGTGAAGTAAAAAGTGTGACCGGGCCATGAGTGGCACTATAATTAATAAAGGGATCATTAACATGTCTCAACTCGTGATTCAAGTACAAGACATGCATTCAGAGATTTCGGAAAATGTTTTCCACTTACATTTAATGTTTACTTAAACTAAATCATCGTCATGATGTAACTTAATTACTACTCTGCCTTTGTTTTTTTACCTAGCTGTGATAGATGATTTACTAATAAAGAATCGAAAAAACTGTACATAAATTGGAATGATTTGAGTAAATATAGATAGAATGTTTTATTGAGCGTGAATCGCTTATAAAAATAGAGAATCTTGATTGTAAACTAAAAGAAAAAATAAAGGTAAGAAGTATTTATAATTAAATAAGTGACTAAAATTTGTCTTTGATCAAAAATCATATATAACAAATAAAAAAACACATTATTACTTTAAGAAATCAAAGCAGTAGCTATTGTTGAAAAAAATCAAAGTAAAAATTGCAAGTTGTCCTATTTGAGACGCAAATTAGGTTTTCTTCTACTGTTTATAGCGTAATGTTGAAAATTCATAAATTATTTTTTATTTCTTAAATGAATAAATCGTGTTAACTTAAGATGTATTTTTTTTTTCTAGAATGAAGTTGTATTAAAATGATATTTCTCAAGTCTGTATTAAAATGATATGACTTCAGTTTAAAATATATTATATTAAATCGTTTATTTTAACATAATTTATATATAATGTATTTTTAACTCATATTATATTATTCGGACACGATTTCAATATAATGTAATAAAAAAACTAAATTTAATGTCTAATTGATACAACTTATTCATAACGAAATTGTATCAGTCTAAAAAAAATTGTTCATTATGATGTAGAATTACATTAGATTGGAAAAAAAATAAAAAGATAAGTAAGTCTTTGAAAACATGATGCTCTTACAATCTGTCAAGATGTATCTGTTCTTTCTATAAATAAAATTTATCGAAATATTTTATAAATAAAATTTTAATATAACATTTTATAAGTATAAAAAATTAAACAACACAATCTATTCTATTACATCACAATTTAAGGATTCCAGAATTCGTCCTCTTCGATCAAATTCTACTTTATTCATTTTGATTTTGGAGATATTGACTCACTCTAAGCAATGTGAATAATAAAATAGTTTTAATGATTTTATTGAAGACTAATTGTGAGTTGGGAAACAGTTTTTTGCTTACTAATAGAGTTGTAAAATGTTTAACTGTTTTGACTTTTCAGTATTTTCAAAGTAATGTTATGTGTGAAAAATATTTTACTTCTTTGTACTTCTATGATCTATTTAGGGATTAAATATTCTGGCATTTTATTGTAGAGTGGTATATATATATATATATATATATATATATATATATTAAAGTATTAAATGTTAAAAAAATTATATCAAAATACTCAAGACATTTTTGTTTGTGATTTCTTTAAAATATTGATTTATTATATGAATATGGATAGTTTATTTTCATGCTGTGTATAAAAATTTATTATATTGAGCTTAAATATTTAGAATCTTTCTTTTCTTTTGAAATTATTTGTTATTCTTTTCAACATTTTACTAATTTAAAAAAGTTTAACAAATATCTCTTGGGCTATTTGTTTAGTATTTTTTTCCTTTTGAATTTAACCATTTTTTCTCTATTTTTTTAATGGTAAGGAGAAAATATATTTAAAAAATGTAAAATAAACTCTTCTCTCTTATTTTTTTATTTAATAGATAAAAAGAAATACATGGTGTATTTTATTTTCTTGGGGACAAAGATAATCCGTTTAACCAAACATTGGGAATGTTTGACGGAAACAATTGGGTGAGAGGTGACGGTTTTATCCGTGTGTTTTATACATTTTTAGGGCGAGTGGAGATTTCCTCCGTGGTCATATACAACCAAACAAAAAACTCTTGATTTAACTGTTACTATATTTGTTGTGTCACTCAGGGTCTATACTGACATGTAAATAATTAAATGAGTGTAGATATTTTGAAAAAAAAAAAAAAAGAAAAAACAGCTACATCTATCAATAAATTAAAATTTTAATCATATTTTTTAATTTAAGATATTAATATATATTATTATATTTTTATAAATAAATGAATGTTTTTTCTTTTCAGGATGTTGTATCATTTTTCTATTTAATTTTACTTCTCCATATACTACTGAAATTGTGATATCTTTCCTTACAAACATAAAATTACTCAGTCCCTAGTTATAGTTATTTTTGTTTTTTTATAAAAATAGTTTCAATTAAATGATGCATGGATTACTTTTTTAAAATATTTTTACTTAAATATTTAAAATAAATTATAAAACCTTTTCTTATTTTTTATTAGTGAATATAAATATTCACATATATTAAAGTCTCTTAACTACTTTAACTTTAAATGTGTAAAAATAATAGCTTAACAACAACTCAACTTTTATGCAAAAATAATATTTTAACAACAATTTAATATTTTTTGACAGTTTTTTATTCTCAATTAATTATATGAATGGTGTGAATTAGTTAGAAAGAGTATGTGTCTTTCTACTACAGAAAATATATATTATCTATAGTCCTTATATACTTCTAATATATCTCAAAAACCAAAAAAAAAAAATTAAATTATTTTTAAATAATATTACCAATATCAAATTTATCTTTATTATTAACGATTTTTAAGATTATCTTCTCATTATTTATTAATATAAAAATATGCATATTTATAATATTTAATAAAAATAAACAAGGAAAGTAAATTTAATGTTTCATAGAAATTTAAAATAATTTATGAAGAGGATCATCAATTTCTTCTATGTTATATTTATGTTAAAATTGAAAAAAGTAATTAATAACAGAAATATATTATTTATTTTTGTAGTTATTTTATTTTTACAATATTTTACTTTTTCTTTCGCTCTAGCTATTTTCAGTACACTATGTATATATTCTTTCACATCATTTCAATTTTTCTTTCTTATCATTCTCGTAATTTATAGAAAAACTTATAAAATACATAAATAGTAATTTTTTTTTAGTATTTAGGCTATACGTATTACAAGTAAAAGTTAAGGAAAAAATATCATTCTATAAATAAGGAAGGAATTTGGTGCAGAATCGTAATAAAACAATAAAATGTTAAATCAAAGTAAAACAATATTTGAAATACATTTATTCAAATAATATTAGTAACTTAAAACGAGTTAAGTAGAATTAAAAGATAAAAAATAATAATAAAAGTGAAAAAAAAAATGAGAGTCACATTTACAAAATTAACTTTTTTAAGCAAATATAAAAAAGACAATGAAAATGGAGATCGTTTAGGATAAGATTTTTAATATTTTATAATTGGATATAAACTTTAACTTACAAATCACTAACGTAAGTTTTAAACTATTTTTAAAATTTATTTCATAAAGTGATTTTAAAGTTTTTTTTTAGAAAGTTCACTTTTAAATATATATAGTCGAATAGTACAAGAATGTATATATAGTCCAATAATAGAAAGATGTATATTAAAAATCTTATATCAAGACAAACATTTCAATAATTTATAAATAAATAAAATCTTATATTTATAAGTGTTTGAAAACTTTATTTAAAAATTGGTTTTATGAAATTGTGCTAAACTTAGAGTTGACTCCTTAATAAATGCAGAAAATAAAATAGCAAGTTCTTTTTAAAGATACTTGATTATAATAATAAATAAATAAATATGTAAAATATTGATAGTAATTATCATAAATTATTTAACTTTATTTTTCTATTTTTTTTCCTTTTTACTTTCATTATTTCTTTCCAATTAAACAACCTATATTTGAACTTTTTTTTTACTCTTTCTCAGTTGTCCTTATTTTTTTTTTTCTCTCTTTTATCAAACGAAGCATTAAAGTTAAAGAATATAGACACTGATGTTTTATTTAATAAAGAGAAAAAAAAATCAGAAAAAAGTCAAAAGAATTGTTTGATTGAAAAAAATTTATATTTTTTATAGAGTTGTAATTATGTTTTTTTAATATTTACTTTCTTTCATTTAAGTTTAATCAAATCAATGATGTTTTAGATTATCTCTCTTAATAAATTATCTTACTATTTAATACAGTAGTATTTTTTTCATTCCTTTTTCTGTATTTTTTATTGTTGAGAACTGAATATGAAATTTAATAACTCTGATAACATATAGAGAGAGTTGATCCTGAAGAAACAGAAATAAAGTTTGTGATTTAATTTGATATTGTCCACTAGTTAATAGAAGGGATGGGCCTGAGAGTGAGGAGGATTTGGATAGATGAACTTTCGGTCTTCATTCACATGCAATGTTGCTTTCTATAATGGCAATGGCAGATTGTGTCTATAATCACCATCAGAGCTTCAACAGTAGAGAGCGCAGAATTTGGAGTGCTAACATTAAAAAAGGAATGTTGGAAAATAGCACCAACCAAGAGCTCAACAAAGCACGCCTGAATTCCCACAGATCTTTCTTTCTTTTCTCATGTCATTTCAAGAAATCCAACCTATTTGATCTGTGGAAAGTGGTTTGGGAGAATACAATATATTAATATAAATATCTGTGGGTCATTTCATTCATGTATTGGCATCAAGATTTTGAGATGAATGGACTATCATGGTACTCCTGAAATTTAAAGATTTAACACCATTTTCTTCCATTCTTTCTTCCACACCTCAACGTCTTTTCCAAAATCACCATGCAATTCTCAAGTGCATGTATGTTTTGTCCTTATTCAATACAGTGAATATTATAAAATATTTATAATTCAAAAGGTATAATAAAATACTTAGATTTCTAGTTTTAATAGTTTAATTTGCTTCTTTAATATATATTATAAGCATAATCATCAATTTAAATTTTACGAGTTTATTAAAAATATTAGTTAATATTTCACATTAGGTGTATATTTTATAGTTAGTAACTAAAATATTTGAATTGCCAAATTTTCTTTTATGTCTCCACCTATATTCACATTTATTACTGTGATTGAATCTGTTAGGGTGTATTTAGTAAAAAAATACCTTTTACATTATGCATAATTAAAATTAAATAATCCAAGTTATGTGAATTTAAAAAATAAAAACTTATTCAAATAATAACGTGATGTTAAAATTTAATTATCTCTATATAATTTCATAATAAAACATTCTATTCATATAATTTAGCTGTTTACTATGTTTAATTATCTTTAAATTGTTATAAAACTAAACTTTTTTTTGAAGTCTTTGTAATCATAATACTAATTAAAACCTAGTTTGGTTTAGGAAATGATTATAAGCCTCCTTCAAAATCATTTCAATGAGAACTGAACCATATACACATTATGTATGGTTTCATTTTCACATCTAATATTCAATTACAAATTGACATACTAGATTTGAACTCCTTTAGTTTGGATATTTTTTTTTTTATGTAGTTGTTGCAGTAGCATGCACACAGCATAGCACATGTGAAGCAGTAAATAGGATATAAAATAAATGGCCACGTATATATCCAATGGTTTATGTCGTGTTACTTTGTTTCTTATTCAAAATTCCATGAATTTGTTCTTGCATATCTAATTTGTGGACACCAATTTGAGACCTACAACCATGGTATGTAATCATGAAGTAGCAAGACAATAAAGATCCTGCATCAACAAATATCCTCTGGCGTGGAACCAATTTTCATAGTGTTTTGGACTCTTCCCAATACTGTTACAATTTAGTATTATTTTATCTTCTCCTTCTAAAAAATGTTAGGTCTAAGATTTCAATTCCACATATCCTGCATTATTCTTTTTTATTCTATTTCTACATAAAAAAAAGTTCTACATAATTAGTATTGGTCTGTGACCAAGAAAATAGCCAGTAGAGAAGCATTCTGGTGAAGACCAATTAATAATGGGCACATGATATGCTGTTCATCTCACTAGGGGACAAGTACTGGAACCCTCTCACTCTTTTTATATCCATGTCCTCTTTCCTTTTCTCATTTCTATATATGCGTGCCTTTAACTAGAATTTTTTCAACTCCAATCTTCTCTATATTTTTTTTAGATAACTACATTTCTACATTGTCATCTCCTGTGCTGATTCAGTGAATATATTCAGGAACAGCAAAAGAAAAATTTCCTTCCAAAAGTATAAAACTAATTTGATACCCTTAAACTTAATGAGGTTCAAAATATGTGCTTCATATTCTTTCTTTTTCTTTAACCTTACTACAAAGACTTCCTGATAGATAAACATCATAACTTTGCGTGTCTATCATGTTAACAAAAACATGCATTCCCTGTTTGTGACAAATATATATATTTCTTGATTTATTGATTAGGGTAGGTTTATGTATCATAAAAAAATGGAAGAGAATTGTGTTATTCTCTTTTTGTTGTGCTAAATCTAGCTTTGAGTATGCTATCGCTTAAGAAAGATTTCTGCTATGATTCTAAAAATGAAGAGGATTCAAGAAAATTAAAGACTTGCATTAATTAATCATCATGGGAACTACCAGGGCATAATACCTTGTTATTAATTCCCTTTAAAGAATTTCTTGGACGGATAATTTACGGTATTCTGTGTTCAGGTGTAGACGCTATCTGCATTATTTTGATAAAGATACGTCAATTAATTTAAAGGTTTTGGTTGAAAGATACATGCATCACTATACTATAAATTACAAAATTTTTGTGTGTTGTGATGTTATTCTAAACGAAAGCTTATGCATTTGTCACACTCATCCCTTTTGGAATCTATGTTATATTTCAAAAGTAAAAATGGCTCTTCCCATTAACAGGAATATATTCATATTTTGAAAGTGTGATAGGCATTTAAATTCGTACCACGATTGTGTCTGGAGTCTTAAAATTCTGAAAATAGTTTGTCATATCATATGAGAATCGAATCACGCATTTATAATGTTTTGAAGAGGTCCACTAGGCATGCATAACATACTCAAATTGATTTGCTGCCATCAAACAGTGGCCATTACAGGGAATATAATCATATTCCCAATAAGGTTATTCTTTTGGAATATATTGGACCAGGAAGTTTTATATTTTTACGCATCGACACAGACCCTTGCACTTACAAACCAAACCACTTCAAACAGAAGATAAAAGTGATTCCCAACACATCTAAAAAATCTAAACACTTGTCACCAATAATCCTAATCTGAATGATTTCAGAATGTCAATTTCTTCCTCTGTGGAAATTCTGTTGTTAAGAAGTTAATGCTAATGAGTGATTTGAAAGAATAATTTCTTACTAGCTAATGGATTATGCTATAGCTAGTAACAAAATAGTATATGTAAAAGTTGTCCACGTTTCAGAACAAAATTTTAGACTGTGAGAATTTGAAAGATAAGGAACCAAAATGTTAAAAGAACGTTGCATATAAAATAATTGAGAAGAATAATAGATTTAAATTTTTGAATTTTGTGAGAGCAGTTTGCTAGCACATTATATGACAAGTTTAATTCATATTCGGATAAATGAGATGGCTGAAGTTTAACTTCATTAAACATTTGAAGATGCACTACTTTTATTTCTTATCCAATAAAAAAATTATCCTCAATCCATAAAATTATGCTAATTTTAATCTCTTAAATAAAAGAATCTAACTTTCTTGATTTCTCTATCAATTCTTTAAATTAGCCCAATCGCATTACTTGCATTAAAGAAAAAAAAATACTTTAATGATGTTCGATCAAATTTTTAACTATAATTTAATAAAGAAAATCATGTAACTAGATAATCACTTACAATAAAGTGTCCTATTATTGTCAAGATGTTTTCTTCTTTCTTGAATGTCAAGCTATTATTCTTCTTTTTTACTTTCTTTTTTTATTAAAGGGTGTGTTCGCAAAAACATTTCGAAATAAATACATGATAATGAATATCTTATATTTTCATATTGTCACATATTTATAGTACTCCCAATAGTCTTTTACCTGTGTGGGTTTACATAGTGATCCTATTAACAACTAAATCTTAGGATTAATGACAAAATGACCCAGTAGCATAAGTGTTTTTTAGGAATTAGTCGTCACACTATTTATATATTAAGTTAATTATAAGGAATTAATATTAATAATATACTTTTTGGGTAATACAAGGTACATTCGACTCATTTTGTACATTAATTATAGGAGAAGCAATAAAAAAAATTATGTAATTACATTTAATATTATCCAAAAAAAATATTTGTAAATGACAATTAGTTATAAATTTACCCGTTATTAATTATAATTATACAGTAAAATCATTTTCAATCTTTATTATAACTACTTGTGGATAGTTTCTTATAGATGATTGAAAGTAAAAAGTTTGTTAAGGAATATAACTATACCATAAAGTAGAAAAAATACAAGATATCTAAAGAAATAAACAGTGACAACAACCATTCCCCATTATTAATTACTATAGATTATATAGACAAATTAATTATCCCACTTATGGATATATATTATCTATCTTCTTTAATTCTAAATTATCACAAAAAAATCAATTACTTTTTGTACATTGTGAGAGAGAGTGTGCGTGTGAAATTTTAAAATAAAGTGATTGAAACCAAATTATTGTTAGCTAGAGATCCATATCAATGCTCTACTATAGAGACCAAAATTAGAAGTTTACTCTAAATGATTGATTTTTGAAAACTTTACAACATAAAAAAAAAACAATTTAGAAAATATTAAGCTTTTAGGTGTATTAATCTTTCTATATTGCTTCATGATATGCTGGGCAAATTATAATTTTATTCTGAATTATAGAAATTTTGCAATATAAAAAGTAACCATGAATTTAAAATATTTAACTATTTATAAGTAATTTAAAATTTGAAACGTAAAGTAGAGTATTATTTTAGGTGCAAAATTTAACTTGCATGTTGCGTTTTAATAGTATTTATTGGATCATTTTATCCATAAACTCAACAATTTAAATTATTCAAATTACTTATGGTTTATTTATGGTCCTTTTTCACTTTAGATTTAAATCATCAATCATAGTTTATTTGGTTATGGAATTATATTTTCGATTTGAATCAATCCAATTTTTTACCTTTTTTTCTTATTATATCAGTATTCTATACTTATGAAAAATAAGCTTCCTACAAAGAAAGTGTACACGTTTTATTCTCTGAGGAATGAGAAATTTTCTATAAAAGGAATTATTATGTATTGATGAGTATGAAATTGGCGATTTGACCCATCTGAAATTTAAAAATCCTCTGGTAAGTGGAGTAGGTTCATTGGAATAGATGTTTTGTTTGTAATGCAATTTTTGTGTTTCGTTTTGCTTAAAGTATGCAATTGATTAGGCGTAAACATAACTCGAGTTGGGTCGGACTCGGTATAATCTAAACTTAATACTTCAAAATTTATACTTAACTATTAATTTATTGAGTTAATTGAATATGGGTTATTTGAGTTCTGAATTAATTTGAGAGGATTATTTGGGTTTGGTTTATATTAAGTTAAATACAAAAAAGAATTATTCTAGTTTTAAATGAAAAAAAAAATTAATGTTTGATTTTAAAAATTATTTTTATAACGGATGACTTTATATTTTTTTCTTATTAAATTTTAAAAAATAACCATACCAAAATAAAATTTAAAATGTATTTACAAATTGATAAAAGTTAAAACTTCATTTTTAAATCAGGTTAAATATCCACAAAATTATAATTTGTTACGAGTGACAATAATTATAATTATTTCTAATGAAACATTGATTAAGAAAGAAATTGTTATGTGACATTAATTATTCCATAACCTAAATTATGTGTTGTTTAAATTATTATAATATTGAAAAGAAAATTTTATCCTAATCATTAGTTATAACTTTTAACTTTATAATAAATATTTGATATAATATAATTTTCGTTTTAAACATCCCCATTATTATTCATTTTTCTACTATCATTCGCAGACGCAAATCAAACCAACCGTATGTCCCATTTTTTTTTTCTCAGGCCTGCAATGGTGTAATTTCATCTGCATTATTTTCTGGTGCAATCATTAATATGCTTTCTTCCATCTTCTATAATATAAGTGATATGGTTGCACCTCCCGACAATCAATCACAGATATTGTTCAACCGTAAAACAGAAAATTCTCACTATCAATTCAAAATGTGTATACAGAACCACTAAAAATAGCAGAATGCATAAAAGGACTTACACATGTGAAGACTTCGTGTTTTTTAAAAAAAAAAAATTAAAATCATTCACATACATAGAATCTTCTATTTTAAAAAAGAAAATATATATGTATTTGTAAACATTAACATTTTTGCAACAACTATTTAATAAAAAATAAATAAAGTCATCATCTGTGGACAACATGATGAAATAGCTTTATTTTTCAAATATATCCGTATCCTTAATTTTATTAAAAGAAAATTATTACACTCAAAACCCTATATCAAACTCTTGAGCATTAAATGTGGATGAATTTATGTTTCCCCTCAGCTCTCTCCCTTGAACACAGCACATGTTCAGAAAAATAAATGAAGGGGTAACCAGGTAATGTAACTAGAAGCACAGAAAAATCTAAACCTTATATATTCTCCATTATACTAAGATTTTTTCTAAACAAATAAATCTTGGAACAAAGAGGTTAACACCACAAAGAAAATGAACAATGACCACTCTATTTTTGCTTATAATGCAATATGATAACAAGCATGTGTACTGTGATTACCTAGTTCTTCGATCAAGACTGTTAATTTTTTATTTTTTTTTCATTAATTAAAGCGTGCAATCCTCTTATACAAATCTCTCAAGAGCAAAACAAAACACCATACACACACCTGATTGAAGTACATGCATATCTTGAACATGAACCTGTTATCATTTCTACAGTATTATATATATTGATTTTTCATGTCTGGCTCCATTGAAGAAACTTGTCGTCCTCGTGCATGCATGTGTATTTTGCAGTACGATATAGTTTTTAACTAAGACAGAAATGAAATGATTGCATCCAATAGCTAGAGACTTGCTTGCGGCTAATTTCAGCAAATGGGTTGCATACAAAGAATGTTCATTTATAGCAAAAAGCTTGTCGTGGCATGCACCATGTATTGAAAGCTGATGGGGACTGTTCTATGCACCAGTCACTATATACGCCAATTAATAATAACCCAAAGTTTTGGAGCTCTTCTTTCGAAGAAATTAACAACACATGAATGTATGTAATATATTCATATGAGTCTATATAAGGCAGGGATAAGTCTGGTGAGAAATATGGAGATAGGGATTGTAGCATTAGATTAGACAGATACTCAAGTGTTGAGTTGAGAAAGAGACCTCACAGTTCTGACCACATAATTGGAACAAAGAGCCAAAAGGGTTTTGAAGTTTCTCGAGTAGTTGAGTTGAACTTATGACATGTTGCAGAGTAGACTCTTGAGGACACCCCCACTAACTCTTAAATAATAATTTAAGACATTCACGTTCAGATATATGCATTCGTTGCACCAAAAGGAAAATATCTACTTTCAAACTCAGCAAGGGGAATCATGTATTGCTTCTCCTTATCATGCTTTTCCACTTATATATGCTGCATATGTATCTATCTGTTATATGTTCCCCAACCAGAAATAGCTACAACCTAATTAGTTTTTATGAAATCTTACACATTGGTTTTGTTAAGAGATATGTCTCTAGAATTTGGCATTAAATTTGTTAAAAATTAGTACCAACATAAGTTTTGTTATATTAATTTGACACTTAAACCTGATTTCCATGTGCTAACATTTGCATTATTTTATTTGAGTTATTGAAAAATAATATCTTTGTATTTTTTATAATCCATATAGTATATGGCAAGAAGATCAGGAATAAGGTTTTGTATTTTTTATTATATTATGAGGGTTAAAATTTATAAACATTCACTTAAATATTTAATTACAAGAATATCTATGGACAGACAATTATTGTAATATTCTTAACTACTTTATTTCAGTAACTTATATTTTGAGTATTTTATCTATTTTTTCTATTTTTGCATTTTATTTGCTTCAACTATTTTACTTTCAATACTTTATTTAATATATTTATGGTTTTTTAGTGCACAAATTTTAATTCTAAAATCACTTATTATGATTTCTCAATTATATGTCTAAAAATATTTATTATATATTGGATATTGATTCGTCAAACATTCCAGTATTATGATAAGATGTTAGACACATTTGATATATTAAAATCTATTTCTACTGCTTTAACATATATAATATACTTTCATTGAATTCAACTTCCAAGAATCGCAAAACTTGTATTCCAAATCTTAAAGCAACTTATTGGATAGATTTAAAAATGATATCAACGGCATCAAATGAAAATACAAAACTATATATACATATATGAAAATTGATTTAATAAAAGAAATATGTGTTGCGGGTTGTAAAATGTTAAAAGGAAGAAAGTTATGAAACACTGAGAAAAGTAGATCTCATAATAGTTAATCAAATGATATTTTAGTGAGGCATGTTCTCTCCTTTTCTGGGTATGCTCATTTTTGTATTTTTGTATTCTCACCCTCTCTAAGAACCACTTTCCTGCTCTATCAAATTATCCTCTCTTTTTTTTCTTAAAAATGTCATTTCTAATTTTTTTTAGTTAAGTTGTGCATATCCATTTAAAGAAACTCCTGTGAACTAAATTGATTGCATTGTAAACATCCTCTCCATACGATAAGAGTGACCTTTGTTTGATAGTGTTTTCAATCTTTGAAATCTGGAATAATTTTAATTTTTGGTCTTCAAATTTAAAACAGTGTTTTTGATCTTTGAAGTTGAAAAAAAAAGGTTTCATTACAATGTGATAAACACTAAAACTGAGGAATTAAAATATGTATAAACTTTAGATTCTAAATCCCAAAACTTAAAATCAAAACCCTTAAAAACTTATTTAAATCTTTCAAATTTAGTGTTTAAGAACTAAAATTATATTTTCAATTTTGAGAAACTAAAAAATTGTTTTTTTTTTTATTTGAAGAACCAAAAAATTAATTATCTCAAAATTGAGGGACTAAAATCACAAATATTTCTTTTACCAATTTTTACGTTTCTAATGACACATTCTTCCATCAGCACGGTGCATTAGGAAAATGAAACTTAAATGGGCTTAGTACACAATTTCAAGGGTTGTTACTTTTTCAATCCAACTTTTAATTTAATACCGACTATGTTATATTTATATATTGAATGAGAACATAGGAACAAGACAGAAAATACACTTTTATCTTTGGTATTAACGCCAAATAGTCAAAATTCTTATTAGTATGACTTAAAAACTAAAACAGGTACATTAGCATGAGTAAATAATAGGATACATATTTATTTACTCTAAGTAATATATAAGAAATTAATATTTTTATAATTGTATTTTTATAACTAAAATTCATAATAAATAAATACTTTAGATTTTAAATTTTATTTTCACTTTATGATAACTAATTTATATTTTGATAAAAAAAAAATATTTAACCATTAATATTTTATTTTAAAACATGTAAATTGAATTTAAGAAAAGGGGAAAAAACATATTAAGAGATAAGAAGTTTTAAAGATCCCAAAATATTCTAAATGAATACATAAATACAAATATTTTTTGAATAATGACTCCTGTATTTTCATTGATATAATAAGTATAATTCATAGATTGATACGTACAAAGGAAATGTACTTTGTATGCCTCTGTTATAATGATATGTTAAACTTAAAAATTACTTGAATATAATTAAGCCACAGTTTTCGTTCCTCATATTAGGAGATAATAAATTTAAATGGAAAACATGACAATATTTTAAGTTCTTAAAGGACCTACAAGACTATCAAAATTTCTAGAACACTATTTGAATAACACCTATAACTTCAAAGGACAAACAGGGTTCAATCAACCAAAAAAGAAGTTGCAGATTAATGATTTTTAACTTAACAATAAACTAGGGTAGCTAGGAAATCCAGGTATAGTTGCTTGGAATTATTAGGCCTTGGGCCTTGGCCTTTTTCTTTTTTTCTGTTTCGAGAAGCAGTGACATCTGGATCAAAGTTATGGTCCAGAACGCGTACATCAAACCGATGACTGAGTCTTCCTGCACCTCAATAGTGACTTCCTGCACCTCCATAATTTTAACATATTTACATTTTAGCTTTGAAAAAAAGATGAAAATAGTCTTCATTAATGATACGATTATTTTATTTTTTTTCACTTTGCAGGTTACACAAACCACAATACAATTAAAAAATAAATACATTGCGGATTGTGCAAACTGCAATACAATTTTTTTTAAATATATTGTGGGTTGTACAACCCGCAATACAATACAAAACAATTTATAAATACATTGTTATTGCGGTTTGTACAATCCGCAATGCATTTTAAAAAAAATTATTGTGGGTTATACAACCCGTAATGTATTTAAAAAAAATTGTGTTGCGGGTTGTAGAACCCGCAATGTAAAAGGTGTAGAAAAAATAATTGCGAGTTGTACAACCCGCAATACAAAAAAAATTTAAATGCATTGCGGCGCAATAAAAAAAATTTAAATGCATTGCGACGTAATAAAAAAAATTTAAATACATTGCGGGTTGTATAACCTGCAAATAAAAAATAATAATGGAGGTGTAGGAAGAATCACTCCAAACCGATCCAATAAATATGTATTGGGCCATAACTTTTTATGATCTGTTAATATTGGGCCGTATTGTTTATCATCAATGTGCCCTCCAATTGAGCGATTGAGCCGAACCAATGGAAGGCTACTTCCGTAGTTTCTCTTGCACTCTTATACTCATGAAAATATCAAAACTCAATTCTGGAATATTGATATGGTGTAAATTGGATTGACCCAATTGATTTTGCGGCTGAACAAATGAACTAATCGAGTTGGATTAGCTCAAGTATATTAAATATTTTATCGTGGAAACTATGAAGTACTACGCTGCTTGCGTTGTCAATATACAATGGGCAATAATCAAATTAAATACCCTTCACTTAGCTTAATGTTGTCTTATGATCGGCTGTTTTCTTTTAAACAAAAACGTTGACCACATAGTTGTTCTACGTAGCAAAAATAAAGCTTACATGTTGTCTTTCATTATTATTTTGGTTTTATATTAATGATAACAACAAAGACAGGAAGAATAAAGTATGGTATTTATATGATTTTGAAGATAAATATAGCAACCACATTTTATTCGGATGGTAAAGGAAAAAAATAATATATATATATATATATTGACAAATCTTGTACTAATATGTTTATATTATAGGTGACAAAAAAAATATTTGAAGATTGAAGATAGATAAATAATGTTTTCATATTACTTAAAAGCGATATTCGGACAATAGCTTGTCGTCCTCAGTTGGGAAGGCGTCGTCCTATACTGGTTCTCGTTTGCCCACATTCAAAGGGCACAAATTCCTATGTTCGTGTTTACATCAATTCTATAATTGATTATTTGTCTCAACATCTCCTCATAATATTTTACTGGATGGATGAGAACTGGTCTAGGACGACACCTTCGCAACTGAGGACGACAACAACCTGTCGTCCTTAGACAATACATATACGGTTTAGAACGAGATCAAACACTCTAAAGATTAACCTCAAATGAAGTACTGACATATCAACTGTTTTGTCAGTCTGACAGTAATGATTCAAATCTTAACAAATATTATGTCAGTCTGACAGTAATAATTTAAATCTGAACAAGATCATTCAGTCATGTTAAGTCATATTAATGATGTGATATTTTTTCACTCTATAAATAAAACCTTCAACTTAATAGAAAAGATAACTTTTTATACTAATTTTATAACTATCACTCATATACTTACTTTGACATCAAAGACTCTTTTGAAGAGACTTTTTTCCGTCTTAAATCTACTCGACATGAGCATTCACGAGTCCCAAAAACCTCTTAAATTCTATAAAAATAATAAATAAATCTAAAATCTTTATTACCCATTATTGTGATCTAATTTTAGCTAGAAAGTTCTTTTTTATAAAGGTTAAACTGTCTCAACTTACTAAATCACATGTTACTCACTCAAAAAGTTATTTAGTTAAATTAACTTTTTTTTTTGGCAAATCAATAAATAGTTGACTTAGTTGAACCTTCTGCATATTGGTAAAATAGACAAAGTTGACCCACCTAATTAAAATAAAAATCAAATATAATTTTATTTGATGACATTATATTAAAGCAATTAAATATTTATTACAACATAAATAAAATAATAGAAGAATATTTAAGGGAAATAATAGAAATCAGTCCGATCATGAACTTGAAAACAAAACACTTTTTTGTTTATTTCTAAAACCATTTGATTTTTAAAATGAAACATGCAAAATTGTAAACTTGTACATATTTTAAGGACTTTTTGAAGTTTGAATTTAGATAAAATTACTAGTTATAAACAACTTTGTAATATTTTGAATTTTTCCTTTTTATGTAAATAAAAGAGTTCTAAAAAAACTAAAAAATGTTATACAAAATTTTAATTTATATATTTTTTAATGATTGTCTTATGATTTTGCACGAAAATAGAATAACTTTTTTCAAATTTATCAAAATAAATATTTTTTATGAAGTTATAAAAATGAGTAAGTGGGTTGAAAAAACACAACTTCAAAATATAAAAAATCCTGTTTTCAAAACACACATGACTTTTATTAATAAAAAGTCTTATTTGATTATACTACTTGTTATATATTTCATATTTTATTATATAAAAAGGCTGTGTTCTGCTATCAGTGTCCCTGTCAGTTTCATCTGAGGCTAAATCATTATTTCCATTATCTTCTAAAGAGTTTGGATGATTGAAATAAGGGTGTGTTTGGATTGACACAAAATTTGCAGCAGAAGGAAAAGAATGGTATCCATATGTGGAAAATCCAGAGACATTGGCAAAGAGCTGATTCAGGATGTGAGAAATGTCTTGTGAAGAAACCTCAGATGCCATTAGCTTCTACTTTAATCTTCTTAAGAACAACTTCTCATATTTCCACAACTAGGTGGAACTTACAATTCTATCTGTGTACTCCATTTCTTCAACTTAATATTTTTTTAATTGGCAGCTATTATCACCCTATTTTGATGAATAAACTTTCAATATTAATAAGATTTTTCTACCAACGTTTACTCAAAATAAGAACATTTCACACAAAAATAGTTTTTAAAATCTAAAATTTGGAATAACTCTGTCATGTTTTGATTTTCCACTTTCAAATCTCCAACAGCGAATGTTCTTCTTCAGCTTCCACATCATTTTTCCCACTCTCAATATTTTAAAAATTATAAAATATTTAAAATCTCAAAATACGAACGCACCCTCAATTTCCAAAATTATACAAAACCAAGCACTAAAAAATTATTATAATATATAGACGTCGTGTTTTCTTGGATGAACATTTTTCTGAAAAATGGCGAGTCAAAAGTGTCAGGCCATGGCAATAATATTTGAGGAATCAATCTCGCAATAGTAGTTATCAAGACAGAATATGAGTTGACAAATGTGGTATATAAAAACAAAATAAGAGAAAAAGAATGTAAATAATGATGCAAAGTTTGGTGAAGGTTGTGTGGTGAATTGGCATAGCACAGCTATGTTGTTATATAGTAGTATTTACATGGAAGGATGAAATTCATAGTATGGTATTACACGTGGCGAAGGATGAAGTGGCTTTGGATGAGTGAAAAGAAAAAAGGAAAAGAAAAAGCGTGATGTATTGAAGAATGAGTAGTGAGATGCTAGAAAATGTCGAGAATCTCGAGGATTGAGCGATTGCAGAGGGGACAAGAGCCTCGATTAAGCCACAGTTCCCTGGAACACACCCTGCAAAAAGTGTGACCACATGGGATGAAGGCCGCGCCTTTCTTCCTTCCCATGCACACGCAGCACACCGAATCATTTCCCACAACACCACACTTCTCCTCCTCCTTTTCCTTCTCCACCGCCGCCGACTCCCCTCCTTCGCTCTCCTCCAGCAGCCTCATCAAGGACACCCTCCACGGCGTCCCCGGCGCCCTCGCCGCCTCCTCCTGCGGCCCCCGGATTTGCCGCTCGGCCGCAAGCGCCGCCGCCAGGTTCATACCCGACCCTTGACCCGGATCCACGCAGTCCACACCCGACCCTTGACCCGGATCCGTTTCCCGCTGGTTCGCTTGCTGCTGCTGGTGCTGTTCTCCGTCGTGGCTGAAACTTAACGAGTCAGAACGAAACCCCCACGTGGCCCCACAACAACCGATGCCTATGAATCCGAAGCGTTCCTTGAAGGTTCTTCTTCTTGGGGCCCCGGCATCTACACCGTCCATCTGATCCCTCAACAACCCCAGAATGGTCCTGGGCTCCCTCTGTAGTGATTCCTGCAAGACGACGCCGAGTTGACTCATAGCTTGCGTGAGTGAGAGAGAAGGGTTAAGAGGAGGAATAATACATTTGAAGAAGAGAGGTTAGGACCACAGAGATCTCGTAAATTGGAGAGAGCCAAAGGAGAGCCAAAGGAGAGCCAAAGAAACAGGGGCGAAGCAGAGAGAAAGAGTTGAATTGGGAATTGGAATAGTTGCCAAATGTAATGCGTGGTTTAATTAATAGTGTGTGAAATGAAATGAAGTAAGCAAGGACAAAATAGAAGCAGCAAGAGAAGGAACGTGCTTCCCTTTACAGAGTGTGACCCTCCTTTATACTCTCCAGTTTCAGTAACCCTGTCACCGTGTCACGCAATAATTCTCTTTTTTTCTTTTTCCTTTTAATTTTTCTCAAGATACTTCACTTTGTTAGACTTTCTTAGACTCTTCACAATGCATTTCTCTTAGCAATTTCCTTTTAATGATAAATACTATATTTTACTTATTTTTATATAATACATTACATTTTTACATTTTTGCATCATATCATATGAATAATCTTATTTACCCTTATTTGTTCTTAGTTCATTTTTCAAGTTATGTACAGTGTGTATACCACTTCTAATTTATTTGAACACACGTTGCTTTTCCCTTGGCCCAACTTGCGATTAGTCAAAAGCCGTTAAAGCCGGCGATATAAGTTGAATATTACCCGTTTTTTTTTAATATTAGTCTTTAACTAAAATTAAAGTTTCATCTAAATATCACGTGACAAATATGGACATTCAAAAGTTACTATTAATTGCTGAAGTAAAACTTTAATTCCAATTAAAAATTATACTGAATGCAATATATATATACTTTATTACGTAACTTAGGTCTTTTAATTTTTCAAAAATAATTAATATTTCTCTGTAAATTAAGTAATTTTGATCTTATTGGTAACTTCTTAAAACGTACTAACTGCACCCCCTAAATTTCAACTAAAGTAAAATAATTTCTCAATCTCTTAAGTTAATTACCCGTATCTTAAATTAATCATGAAATCATGATAAATTTGGATGAAAATAATAACTTAAAGAACAAAAAAGTTCAAGTTAATTAAAAAAATATTTTAATTGCTTCATAAAGTTTTGTTAAACTAGCGTTACACGCAATACAAATTCATGAATCCATCATAATTAAGGCTAGTCAATGAAAAATATAGTGTTTTTAATAATTGATTCATCAAATGAAGTTACAATTTGAGACATGAAGGATTGAACTCTCAGTAATCTGTAACCATCCGAATACAGAAAGATGGAAACATTGTAATGTTCTAAACGATTACTACATACTTTAGAGAAGCAAAATATAACTGAAATTGTTTATTCCTATCCAATCTGGGGGATCCGTAACTGCACCAAATGTCACCTAAACCAATATTAGGTTTGAAGATGCTACCAGGCCTGCTCACCCTCATTAATTAGTTGCACCAATGTCACAACTTAAGCCATAAAATATACCCTACATGCATATAAAATTAAAATATTCCACCCATCTCTCTCAGTTAAGTATAGTTTATCCCAATAAACTATACACTTTACACAATTTAAAAAATATTAAATAATATAATTAAAAAAATGTTTGATTGAGATTAGATTTTAATAATTTTTCTAATTTTTTTATAAAAATAACTTGGGTAAATTATTATTAAAATGAAGAAAAAAAATTTATATTTTGGAAATATTTTTAACATAAATACAAATTTAGAATTATTATTAAATTTCATTAGGTTACTAACATGTTAGTGTATCCATTGCATTGAATAAATGTTTAATTCATTTAATTAAAAACTATAAGTAAATAATATGTGTATATATAGACTATATTGATACTAAATTATTAAAATGCATAGTAAATTATATTTCGTGTTTATGATCAATAATTCAAATCGTAGGTATAGTCATTTTAAAGTGTTCAATTATGGTAGTATGAGATGACTGATGTTGATAACATATTGAGAATGTTTAACCAAAAATGTAAAACAAGCCAGAGTCTCATCCTTTAAATCATGTATTCTAATTTATAATATTAAAAAAATATTAATTTTCCAGTTTCATTCCTAACATTTAAAAATTTAATAATAAATTAAATATTACATATATCGTCATACCACTTTCATAAAATATCGAGAAAAATAACATAAAAAAATGAACTTGATTTTAGAAAAAAAAAAATATAAAAATTACTCTATCAACCCATCAAATATAACAATATTTTAACTCTTTGACACCTTTTTATCTCCATGCGAAGTTCTCAATTCATTTATTCCCATTCTGGCTTTTGTTGATAAGTTTGTGACCACTTGTTGGGGAATCTGCATAAATTCATTCTCCCAGTAATGTAAACTTTAGGGATGATTTAGCTTGAAAACTGTTTTTTATTTTCTTCTTATTCTTTTAATTTTAAAAATATCCTTTTATTTAAAAAGTCTGTACATAAAATAGTAAACTAAGATGCAATTGGATGTGCAAGACTTAATCCGTTGAGCCACTTAACCATAAAATAACTAATCATACATAAAGCCAGCTTGTTGGAGCAGAAAGCTTTATGCATCACCAATTTTGAAGATAGGATGAACTATGAATAACAAAATAAGGTGACTTATGGAAGCGAAGTGAAGAGAGAAAAAAAGTAACAAAGAGAAGTGTGGTTTGGTGTGTGTGGGACTAGTACCTCCCGGTCACAGCAATTATTTTCTGAAGATTCTGCTCAGAATTCAGAGACCAAAATTAAAGTAGCCATGTTATGGTCATCATCATCATAATCATCCTCCGTGATTAAAGCAATATTTAATTTCTTAAAATTTTACAATAAAAACTATTGGAGAAGATTAAGGGTTTTGAAAATGGATTTAAATAATAGAATGATTGTTAATTTGAATGATGATAAGATTGTATATTCCTCTGATGCAATTTTAATCAATGATTGGGGTTGGTTAGTAAATGGAGTCCAACCAATCAATCCATACCTGGACGCCCTTTGACTCTTCAAAAACAAATCTTCTGCCTCCAAGCATCTAAGGACGGTAATAATATTCTTTTTCTTTCGTATTTTAATATTAGTATACCATCGATATTAAATATATGTTTACCTTTTTCCGAAAAAAAGTAAGAGGCATACTTAGATATACCTTTAAAGAGTTTTTCTATTTTGAAGGAGCGAAATCTGCAATAAACAATGGGAAAGTGATAAAATAACGATATATATATATATAAAGTGGTGTTGAAAAAAAAAATAGTAAGAATAACGTCATTAACAATAGTTGTAAGAATAATAGTTAAGAAAAAAAAAACACATTTAAAAGAACGAGGTATAAATTACACCATACATTCGTTAAAAGGAATCAATGTAAATGATGAATACAATTTTATTTATAATTACAGATATAAATTTTATAATTGTGTCCCACACGATGTTGAACATATGATAATAGTTAATAGCAATATATACCATAATAATATTGGTGATAGTTATTATACTGATTGTAATAACAATAACAATAAAAATGAAAATAATAATAATAATAAAAATGAAAATAATAATAATAACAGTGACGACAATATATCTAAAAACGATAGTTATTAAGATAAGATGACATAATAATAATAGTCATGATAACAAAATATGATAATAAAAACAAATTTGATGAAAGTGGTATTAATTATCTAATAAGAAAAAAGTGTTAAGAGCTAATATAACAATATCAATTTAGTGGTGGTATTAAACTGAGACACAAAGACGATATGAAAAAAAAAGTTTGTAAAAATAATAACTTCAAAAATAATTATAAAAGTAGTGATGAAAGGAAACAAAATCATGTTGACAGTAATAATAATAATAATTATAATAAAGATGGAGTGATACACAATACAAACAGTTTTAGTATGTTATCTTCTAATCTAACTCACCTTGAATTAACAAACCTTAAATAAGAAATATGTTTTATTTGATTGATAGGATATACATATTAAAGATAAGTAAATCACAATATGTCAATATATCAAACAATTAATTATACTATCTTATTTTAGTATGTCCCGATTACCAAACAAATTCGAAAGGAATGGATATATAATTTTGAAGCATTCATTACTTAGAAATGGATTTTAATATGTTAAATAAACAATTAAGATTTCTTATCACAGTATTAAATATTTTCTTGCAGATATCATGATAGTAATATCAAGTAAAGAAGTATTTAGATATAAGAGAATACTTTTTAGAACTAAAATTTTGAACTGTGACAATTTAAGAAATTATTTCTTGTAGTCGATGTTACTAACTTTGAAACACAGAGGCAATAGTTTTCTTTCTTCTCAGGTTGTTCTCTGACGTAAGGGAGAGGGTTGAACAAATTACAAACACTTAAGGCACCAAGCCCAAAAGGAAGGGAATTAGAAAAATGCCCAAAGACAAACCTACTTCGGCCCAAAATCTAGTTTGGAGGAAGAATTTCACTGTGATCCACCTTGACTGAAAATTAAAGAAGGCAAACAAACAAATAACTGCTAAAGAGCTTGTTTCCAACAAATGGAAATGTGTTTCAAAGAAACTGATCAAGTGAAATTCCAACTTTTATATACTTTGTTTGAAAAAAAAAATCGATCTATTTGTTGGTACTATGTTTTAGAACATGGATCAATTTTTGTTTTCTAAACAAAACAGTCACTAATTGGAAAGAACCAAATTGACCCAAAAATAAAACATCAAGGGCAAAAATGAAGATTCGGATGGAATATTATTATGTTAAGAAATGTTATAAAGGATGAAAAGTGTAATTAAACTTCTTGAACAATTATAACGAAGATTCTCACGGAATATATGTTATGTACAGTTTGGATAAAATAAATAACTAAGTTTTTAGGCATGGTGATTTCATATGTAGTAACAAGAAAAAAGATAATAGGTGTAAGTTATATCACCCCTTGGACATAAAATTCTTATTATTTTTTTTTTCTTCAAATATAGCCAAAAGAAAAATGGAGTTCAGCAAAATTTCTTTTCTATAAAATGTTAACACGTGTCCTGGGAGAGTTCACTTTGTAGATATATCACTTAAAAAATGTTTGTAACACTCTGTCTAATATTTTATCGATTGAAATTATTTAAATTTACATTTTTCAATGAGTTATACTTTACATGATGACTTCTTCTAAGTTAGAGATGAGACTTATGAGAATTTATACTCTGACTATATGTATAAGATTTTGTTTCTTTCTTTTTATAAGACTCTTTGTATATGAATAGTATTTTTTTTTTCTCTAAAATACTCTTAATTCCCTGACATATTTTTAATAAAAAAATTAATAAATATTTTAATTGAATGACATAAAATTCCGTTTATAAGTATTCAAGGACATCATAACTTCACTTAGGTACTTTAACTCTAGATTAGGATAGTAATTAAATTACTTCGAATTTATTGTTTTAATTAAGTTAATTATTTTTCTGAAACAAATGAATTAGTTGAAAGAATCTTATAAATAAAAATGAAAATACTTTTATTAAGTTTTAAATAATATAACATAAAGTGTTAAAAAATCTGAAAAATAATGGTCTTAGCTTTATTTATTGATTATGAATGTATGGATGATACCGCATAAACAGGTGCACAACATAGTGTGTAAATAAGGGACAAGAAATACAAAATAAAATGAAAAAGGAGAACGTGACAAATGTCGAAATTCTGAAGAGAAAACAGAAACCTATGTTTAAGCTCGAAAAACAACAAAGAAGTGGAAGATTCTAGAGTTGTTACGATGTCCTTTTTCACATTCATTCACATGATGAGAAAACGATATCTTAACGAGTGGCTCACACTTTCAATTTTCTCTTGGCAAATTCAAAGCCTCAAAGCATGTTCCTAACCCAAATATCAGCCCCATCTGACATGACAGTTAAAACGTGCTACGGCATCTAAAAGATTCTATTATATCACACGTCTCTTCTATTTCATGGCCCTCCTCTAAACTTCAAACAAAACTAAATAATTATATCATATACTTCAACTATAGTGTACAAGATAATTATTGAAATATGAATATATTAATATAAGTATCAACTATTTCAGAATTTGTAGATGGTTATTTTACCTTTTAAGTAAGAGTGATAAACAAATATGGATTTTATATATTAATATTTTAAAGACGAAAAGAATTTCAAATCTTGCTTTGTAAAATCCCACGAGCATTTATTTATTTTTTAAATTGTAAATAAGAATCTTACGATGCTGTAAAAAATATATTAAAACAGTATAATTTTAGGTTCACTCATTATAACTAATATCCTTAAGTATGGCCTAATTTCATTAAGTTTTTATTTTAATTAATTAGATTATTCATTTTACGTATATTAATTTTTTTATTAAGAATAATAGTAATTATCAAAATAACAAAATTATGTTCACATTTAAATGAATTTATGAATGTTTTTATAATCAAACTTTATTTATAAAAAGACAAATTAATCATGTGACCAGTTTAACCCAAATAAACAATTTAATTATTTTCAAACATAGAGTTATATGAAGTCATGTTTTTTTTTTAAAAAAAAAAAAAAAAAAATAAAAAAAAATTTTTCTTTTTTAAAAAAAAAAAAAAAAAAACAAAAACTTTATTTTAGGAAAAAAAAAAAAAAAAAAAAAAAAAACTCC
>Ga0099824_1002619_pt1 | contig 26326 bp, 20 predicted proteins | sample SiratrowhiteBW_FD_76837 | JGI IMG/M metagenome (GOLD analysis project Ga0099824, IMG submission 76837) | Root nodule microbial communities of legume samples collected from California, USA - Siratro white BW | ecosystem: Host-associated > Plants > Roots > Nodule | place: USA: California...
ATATATATATATATATATATATATATATATATATATATATATATATATATATATATATATATATATATATATATATATATATATATTATTCACTCCTATTTTAAATTAATGTATTTTTATTTGAATTGAAACAAGTTAATTGAATATTAATGTGATATTAGTGATTTTGATTTTGTTTTCTTGCAAATAATTATCAATCAAAGAAATTAAATTTATACAGAAGTATAACATATATTAAAAATTTAATTATTATTAAATTCATATAATTTTGTGGAATGTTATTAACAAAATAAAATTAATATCATTTTTAATTTTATAAATTAATTACTTGATAATTAATCTTCTCTCTGTTTTAATTTGTTACCCAATTAATTTATTTTTTTCTATTACGTGAATCAATTTTATTACAAAATTTTCATAAAAGATTCATAAAAGATTTAATTATGAATTATCAATTCATAAAAGATTTATATGCAAGTTTATAAACGTTTCAAATGCTCATTTACATAAAAAATTTAATAAAAAACTTGTACACCTAAGCATTCATCTTTCGAAAATTATTATTAACTTTAACACAGTTGTAAACAGAGTAAACTTGTCTATAGCCTTCGCTTCTACCAACTACTGCAGTGTGATTCTACTTTTATATCTGGATCATGGCTCTACAAAATGGATGTGACCTAAGAGCCTCACTCCCTCCGTGACAAAAGGTCTACACTCATACATGAAGTCCTAAGCACACTGCAAAACAAAAAGGACCACATAAGTCGTCAAATGTCCTTACTACAGCATTCATCATTGGAAAGAGCCATTGTTGGCACGCCCAAAATTTGACGTTTCTGTGCTTGATTCTTGCATAGAAATTCACAACACTTAAGTGCGATATCGAAGGATCACATGCAACCTAGTCAATGTATGCCACCCATTTCTTTCAACTTTCAGTGTACACACAAAGTTGGTTTTGATAAATTTTACCACACTTCTCAATAGCTGCAACTTGTTCAATAAAGTTTGTTGGTGATCAAACTTATAAATAAGACACAAACTTTATCTTCGATAAAACTAAATGTCTAATTCTTTAGACAAGTCGCCGTGGTTGATATTTAAAAAATTAAAAAATTGATTCTTATAAATTATAAAATTTAAATAACCTTTTTTATGTTTTCAATATTTATAAAATAAGCATTTATACCTTTTCGTCTAACAAGTTAAGAATGATAAGATCTGGTTAAAAAATTAAAATTATTCGCAAGAAAAAAAATAGATGGAATGATACTGAGGCAAGTGATTTACACAAAATTTTACAATTGGACACGCACTATTGTCCACCTACCCATGTTTTTCAGGCTAAAAGTTGAAACTATTGATGTCCTAACGGATTCCAGCTGATCGATTTTTTCTTAGTCTAGCTCGTGTAACCCTAGTACTTTCTTCCATTATGGTATCTTCCACGGGAGGGTTCTCATTTTCATTTGCAGAAGAGGATGAAGGTGCTATTGCTACATTCTGCATTGACTCTTCCTCGGCAGGTACGGATTGGTTGGTATTTTCAGGCATAGAATTGGACTTCTGACTCTTTAAACCTGCTACATTAGGCACTTGTGGTTCCTCTGCTACTTCTTTCTGGAGCTGACTTGATGTGTTTGAAGTAGAAGATGGATCTTCAGCTTGTGGTTCTGTTGCAGCCGCTGGTTGGCTATTACTAGATGGGGGTTGACGCACCCTCGAAGTTGGTGGTTGCTGTGAAATTGAAGAAAATGTGTTTAACGTGAATAAGCATGGCAAGGAAATGGGATAAAGACCATGGAGATGACATTTGATACAGCAAAGAAAAACCATAACTTATTTTGGAAAAATAATCGCTTATTTTTTTTTTCCTACTTTTTTTTTTGGAAAAAGCTTTCAAAAAATAAGCAAAGATTATTTTTTCTTAAAACAAATCCTCTTTCCAGATATGAGCTAGTAAATCAAATATCAAAATAATACTCTACAAATTAGACATAATTGATCAATATGACAGTATTAGCTAGCCACATGTAGAATATGACAGCAGACAAGCTAAGATAAGCTCAACAACTACCTGAGCAGGGCGTGTCGAAGTTGTTGATTGTGCAGCAACATACTGCAAAATGTCAAATACTCTAGTCTGGCCATAACTAGCAGCTTTTTGCCAATACAAAACAGCGATGTCTCCTGCCCTCGTCCTTAGTTCCAATAAGTTACGATCAATTTCTGTCTCATGTTTTGCAACATACGGTCTAAAGAAGGAATCATACACATATGTTGTTCCCTAAAACAGGTAATGATATTAAATTCAACCATCAAGTTGAAGAGAAGCAAATGATAGAGCAATACCAGATTCAACCATAGTAGTAAATTTCATACCTTAGTTTTCGGGTACCACAAGTATATGAAAAATGCCAACTTAGCTTCACTATACATTGGGACCCTTCAAGAAGAATAAGCTGCTTATTTAATAAGAAAGCACAATAAACTTTTTCTTTTTATAATTACAGAAAAGACATAGTATTCTCTGCTCCATTCAAAGATACTATCCATTACCAAGAAATAAAAGTATCACCAATCCGCTCACATACAGTAAGAACAGCTACCAAAATCCTGCAACACAATGGGGTACAAAAAGAGTTTAATATTGCATTTACCAACAGTTATGTACAAGTTTTATGCCGATGGTGGATGTGCAATCTACCAGTACTGGCACCAAAAGCGAAGTTGTTCAATTTCTGGTCTATTCTTTTCAACTGCCTTATAGCACTCATAGGCTGGGAAGGCATAGCCAAAAACCATCCTATCAACAAGTAGATGGAAATAAACAAATTCAATCAATCTTGAAAATTACAGCAAAACCCCATCATACAAAGTGATCAGAGATTTAGTACAGCATGAACATACACAAGTATCCTCGTAATAAAAGATCCTATCATTGTGTATCCCTGCCATGGAAAAAATGATAACCGGTTAAGTCAAACAAGATAGCTTCCAGGACTTCCCAGAAACTGAGACTGAAGAAGAATTGCGAGTCTAAAAGATATACCCATCTCTAATTAAACTTGCTTTAATATGCGAGAAAACGCTTGATTACAACGAATTTCATTTCGAAGAGGAGTATGCATAAAACTAGGGCAAGCACAAGTCAAAGGCGTATATTCACATAACGCTAGGCTTCTCAATGGGAAACATAACTTTGTCCATGGAAAATTGAAACCAAAGCCAAACGAGGTCCATGAAGTACACAATAATCGATTGAGTGCTGATTCAAATTGAAATTGCAAACACAAGTGGAAGCTGAGAAAAGAACGCGTTTCGTTTGCGTTGTTGACTCTAAAAAGCACACAACTAGAATTAGGGCGAAGTAAAATAAAGATCGGTTTGCAACATGGAACTTAAGAAGACGGACGCTAACAATAGCGAGACAGAGAACCTTGTTGAATTTAATTACACTTGCTGAATAAAATGAAGTGAGAAAAATGAAATACCTGTGTAGTTTGAGAGAAAGAAGGACAAATAGTGTAAAATCCGAAACTGAAATGAGTTTATAGAGAATGTGACCAAAAAAGTGAAGAGGGAAGAAGGGAAGTTGGAAAATGGAGCCGTTTGATTTTGTGTTTTATTTGTAATTGCTTCGATTCCTGTTTATCAATATATATACATACTATCTACTCTACCCTCTACGCTCTAACTTAACCCAACCCAATACACTTATTCACTTGTTTCTCACTATCATCTTAAATTAATAATAAATTAATAGTTAAAGCACTTCCGGCATAATTTAAATATATAATGATAATATATTCTTTTTTCTTCAAATATCTTTTCGTTTAATGGTTGAAAACCAATTTCCCAAAATATAGTCAGACATTAAAGCGATATATGTTTTCTGTTACGCAAACGATGTTGAGAATTAACTCATAATTCCTTAGGTTAAATAAGGAATATTATTATTTTTGTAATGGCTCATTTTTGTTGTTGCAGATAATAGAGGTTTAACATGTAATTGGTTATTTTGAATTTAAAAAAACAAAAAATAATTTGTTAAGTTATTATAATTGACGTATTAAATATTTTGAATAATTAATATTTAATATTTAAATAAATATTTATTAAAGAAAGTAGATAAAATATTATAACGTTAGACTTTGTTATTCTTTAAAATAAACAGATCCATAAAAAAAGGACTAAAGAATTTTATTTGAAAATCTACGTAACAATAAAAAAAATCTCCGTAACTAAAAGTAATAAATAACGTAAATTTCACAGTAATTATCCTATAAAATTCTTTTTATCAAAAGTACATAGAAATTAAACTCTTCATACAACTATGCATGATTTAGCCACGAATTAATTATTGTACATCTTCAATATATATTACAAAACTCTAATGTTACATATTTTTATTATTGGTAAAAATTGAATACATGTTTATAATAACTTGTTCAATCAATCTAGTAGGCTAATGTCTAATTATCCATCATTATGATACTTACCCAAGTGCATAATGGAGCATGCACTTATCGTCCCATAAGGGCAAGTGCTTTCTCTTCATTATCTATCCATCCATGGTGCTTGTTTTTGTCATCCACTAGAAGGGTCAAAGGTAATAGTAATATAGGACATATATGGTAGATTCATTATTTTTCTGGGGTAAAATCGCAAAACCTGACAAAGAAAGAGGCCAAAATTTAATAAAGCTCAAGTTACATGGGCAAAGGGACCTTTAAGATCACATAATCACAAGATACCCATTACAAATATATCATGTAAAACCATATAACCTTTTCATATAAATATTTAAATGACCCTCATCTCGTGTTTTATTAAAAAAAATTATTTGAAGTTAAATAAATGGTATATTTGAATTCATTTTAATGTAAATAAACTTTTTGTATACTTTAGTGATTTTTGGTATAAATAACAACTAATTTTAAATATAAAATGCCAATTTTAACCTTAAAAAATAATTAATATTTTAGATAAATTCAAAAACTAATAATAACAATAATAATATTGCAGCATGAAAGTATATTTGACCTCATAAGTTAAATGTGAAAACGTAAATGTGAGGTGATGTTTAGTTTTAATTTTTAGAAATAAATTAACACCTTTCAGTCACTTGTTTATGAAATTGTATTGTATGTATTCTTTATGTATTTGTATACATAAAAAACATAAAGAACAATTTTAACTAAGAATAATATCCATTTAAAGAAGATATTTACTTTTTCTAAAAATGAATATAATTATATTTGTAAAAACTAAAAGATATATTTAACTTTTATTTTACATTATAATTTTGGAAACTTGTTTAAGAGGATAGGACTTTTATTTTCACCACGTTCTATTAACTTATTTTTCGTATTTGTTCTTTTCTTATTACATAATAATGTGTACATACAACTCATGAGATTTTTTTTTAATATTTTACGATTATTTATTGTAATTATCTTACTATATTTTAATTTAAATATATATTATAAACATTACTATAATTTAAAATTCAAATTAAAATATTTTAAGTATTTTTTTTATGAATATATAGTTAACTTAACATGTAGAATGTAAATTAAGTTAATATTAGTTTTTTAATAAAATAAATAAATCTTAGTTTTTTTAAATTCAACAAGTTAGGAGGAGATCCCCTTGTATGCAGTACTACACTCATCAGGTCGTATTATTTTCCATCAAAAAATTTAGAAGTCGCAGTATCAATACAGTACGGGGGTGCAAAAAGAAAATACAGGGTGCAATAGAAAAAATATCTTGCAAAAGACGTCTTCAAGAATATCAGTTACTAGGGTTACTACAAATAAATTACTTATACGCATTATAGTTTTCTACAGAAGTTTAAGTTTTGTTTAAGTTTCCTACATATTAAATAGACGTCAAATAGGAAAATTTTCATTTAATATTTTGTATAAGTATTAAAAAAGGTTGTGGAAATATAACATTATTATTTTATCAATATTAAACTATAAATTTTACAGAGAAAAGGCCAACTACTTTAATTTAAGAATTAACAACAATTTTTTATAGTATGTACGGATTTTAATTCTTTCATACATACGAGAGTAAGTAGTAAGTAGTATGGAAATGTATTCTATTTTAGAACTAAAAAATTTAAATCGAAGTGACCTTTTTAAACATGTATATAAGGACTTCAGATTTGGAAAGGGAAAAACGAGTTTAACACGTATCATTAGTGAAATTTTCTATACTCATTCGTATCAGGGAAGAAACCACGTACATCAAAACTAGAGAATTACAATTGACCCTAGAGTCAATTGGATTAGTATTTGAATTCATAATAAACATGTGTCACCACCACCGTTAATTTTTATAATTTTTAATAAATTGCCACTTTGCATTTGCTAAACGCTATAAGTTCCTAAACATATAAAACATACCACTTTTCTTCTTAATCAAGTAGACTTTCACCCTCATTCTGAAATCATCAAGAAAAGGACATAAATAAAATAGTTATCTATTGAAAGAAAATATAATTAAATGGGACCACAGACATTTTAGTACATCACCTCAAGTTATCTTTTAACTATTATTAGATTTTGTTTAATTAAGGAGCTTTTGGTTTGCTTTCACTGTGAGCATTCCTCCCACAGTTCATCTTCAACCTCTAACTGTGCAATCCCTAAACCATTTATATTTATGCAACAAATTTAGGTCTTTAAAGTTTAAATCTTTGCAAATTATAATAGTTAAACACTCATGTTTTATTGATTGATTATCCCTATAAATGTTTTAGACAAATAAACCTTTAGCACTAAAATTAATTTTCAAAATAATAAAATGTTCTATTTCCCATTGCAAAAATATACGAAATGAGAAAGGGTAAAATCGTGACCGTTGCTTAGCGAGGCATCAATCCTTGATTGAAGTTGAAGGAAAAGGAATGGTTGAGGGTGGTTGCTTAAGATGGAGGGTCCATCTCACTACACACACCAACCCGCATCCCTCCGTTCAATTCCATAACAAACAACAAAAGCCCACCGACGCAGCTGGCATCACATCACTCACACGTTGACTCCCTCTTTTTACCATTATACCCTCACTCCCACCGACACAACCCTCTCTCTTCAGACAGACATCCTCGTCATTTTACAAACAAAAAAGACAAAAGTCACACCACGCCAACGGTACCTAACCTACCTCCGAATCCACTGCCAAATGTTTTTTTTTCTCCCGCGAGAACAACACTCTTCGCCGTCGCTACCATTTCCGCTCTATTTTCTTAACCCTCACCGTATCGGGTCGGGTCAACAGCTTTGACGATACGGCTCCACACACGGAAACAGTTAACCAGGTTGTTGGTGTTGTTCTGTCCAAAACCGAACCTCATTCCAAATATAGCGCTTGTCATTGTCAGAGGGAGGAGGCATTGCGTTTTAGAAAGTGATACCGTGAGCGACAACAATGCGTCGCGTTAGGGTTTGATTATATTACGCAGATCCAGGCCCCGAACTGTGTGGTGAAGCGCATTTTGCATTTTCAATAATATTAATGATAAAAAATGGGAGAAAAATCGAAGTCCAAAGGAGGGTGTTGCGGTTGGTTCATCGCGTTTGTCATTCTGGCCATCGTCGTCGGTGCTATTGTTTTTACCGTTAAGAAGAAATTCAGTCACTCCGGCTCCGATAAAGCCGCTCCGGTTCCCGGTCCCCCTGGCGCCGTTGATAAAAAATACGCCACTGCACTAAAAACCTCATTGCAATTCTTCGATATTCAAAAATGTATTTCATTCTATCACCTCTTTTACGCCTTTTCCTTTTTTTTTTTTTTTATTTCAATTATTTCACAATGTGGTTCTTAATGTATATTAATTAAGGCGTCAATGGTATGCTAATGCCACATTATTAATTTATTTGACTCTTTAGTTTTCTATTAGCGATTATTCTATAGGTGTTGTTGGTGTTGGTGTGAGTTAACAATGGTGTTTCCTCGTGTCATGCAGCTGGGAAGTTAGTCAACGACAAAATACCTTGGAGAGGGGATTCGGGTCTTAAGGATGGGAGCCAAGAGAAGCTGGATCTCTCAAAAGGAATGTATGATGCTGGGGATCACATAAAATTTGGTTTTCCGATGGCTTTTACGGCGACGGTGTTGTCATGGGCCATTCTGGAATATGGAGATCAAATGGATCACGTTGGCCAGTTAGACTCGGCGCAAGATTCGCTCAAGTGGATCACTGATTATCTCATCAATGCTCACCCATCTCCGAATGTTCTTTACATTCAGGTTTATGTCTTTTACAACTTTCGTTTGATGCCACCTTGCTGTGCAAGATGTGAATGCATAAGTTTATTGCCTTTTCTGCGTGGGTACTCCATGATTCTTTTAGTGTTCTGCGTCGTAAAACTATAGGATCTGTTTTTTTTTTGTCCTGACCTGATATAACATTTGACTTTGATACGTTCAGTGCTATAGCTTTACACAGTAAGTTAGCTATGTTGTGCCATCTGTTTGAAAAACGATTAAATGTTGTAACTAGAAGTGTAAAATATTTGTTAGTTCTGATGGTGATGCAACATGTTGATTCCTTGGAGAGAAAATCTGCGGCATTCACAGTAATTGAATTTAAAATCAAATCTACATTGTTGTTCTTCCAGAATCGCCTTTCTATTTGTAAGGTTATTGGTATGCTTGTGGTATTAATCCTGTGACAGGCCATGAAATTGGATAAGGGATTTTGTACAGGGCAGGCTATCAATTTTAGATTTTTGTGACTCCCTTTCTTTCTTTTAGTGTTGAGCCACTTCATTTTTTTGTGTATTAGGACTATCAAGCCTTTAAAAACCTATTTTTAGGTTAACCTTTTCTAACTTGTTTGATGTATTAAAATCACCATGGCAGGTGGGTGATCCTGTTGCAGATCACAAGTGTTGGGAAAGGCCAGAAGACATGACTGAGGCTCGACCACTCATACAAGTGAATGCATCTTATCCTGGATCAGACATTGCAGCCGAAACTGCAGCTGCCATGGCCTCAGCATCTTTGGTATTTAAAAAGACTGATTCTACGTATTCAAGCACACTCCTTAAGCATGCAAAGGAGTTGTTTACTTTTGCCGACAAAAATAGGGGATATTATAGTGAGAGTATACCTGAAGTCCAGACATATTATAACTCAACTGGATATGGTGATGAGCTTTTATGGGCTGCTAGCTGGCTCTATCATGCTACGGGTGATGATTCTTACCTTCAGTTTGTGACTGGTCAAGATGGAGAAGACTATGCTAATTGGGGAAGCCCAACCTGGTTCAGTTGGGATAACAAGCTTGCTGGAACTCAGGTATGAATAAAGGATAATGATAGATAGTACAAATTTGTGTTGCCAAAAAACTGAATTACGCACTCCTCGAGTGATTTCTATCAAACTCCCTCTGTTTTTTATAAATTGTTATTCAAAAAATACTGTTTGAACATGTCAAATTTCACAGAAAGAATCTTCATACAGCTCAGTAGAACTAACTAGAAAAAGCTCAATCGTTTTTTCCAGTTTCCAATTTGTGATTTGATTAACCGGGAAGGACAACCATTAGCGTTATGAGTGTGTTGTTATAGAGTATGGCTTTTCAGATTTTATTGCAACCTACTTACCTGCACATCATGTAGAAAAGACACAATTACCAGCTTAAATTTCTGTCTTATGAACAGAGTTGAGCTAAATCAAGAGTCTTGTGGCATTCACATTTTGAGGATCAAGAATCTAGTTATAATAATTATAATATTACTGAACAAAGCTGACTTTTGCTATTCACATATATTTCCTTTAATAATTGAACCTTGTTTGTGCAGGTTTTGTTAGCTAGATTAGGCTTTTTTAAGGCAAAGGACATTTCAAATTCGTATGGCTCTGGGCTCCAAAGTTACAGGAAAACAGCTGAGGCTGTAATGTGTGGCCTTCTTCCGGATTCTCCAACAGCCACAAAAAGCAGAACAGATGGTAATATTCCCCTTGAATGCTCTTATGATTAGATACATATGCCTATAATCTTACATTTCTTTTTTTCCAGCACGTATCATTTTTCACATGTTGACATATATCTTCGTTAAATGCCGTGTGCCCATGCACTAGTCTTCTACTTGAGGGATCTAGAATGAGTCAAATGTTTGCAACCTTACACCATGAGCAGCCAGGCTGTTTACAATATTAGAACTTAGATTAGAATGCATCATGGTTTTTAAGATGCAACAGTACCTCTTACCCAAGGCTCTCTGCCAGAGAGTTTCTGATTAACTAAATTAAATTATAGGCAGATTTCTAATAATGGGCATGTAGGCTGTTTTCCATTGCCTGTGATGTTGGAGTTAAGAAATAAACAAACTGAATTCTGAATATAGATAGAAATAATGTCTTTTAAGCCTGATTTGAGTACAGACATAGGGTTTCCCCAACACAACGAGGGTTTTCCCCTAACACACCAACTGTTTCCTCCTTACAGGGGGTTTCCTTCATAGAAAGAGATGAAATAACAATTACCCCTTAATTCCCTTTTACCAGTCTACAACACAACTCTATATCACATTAACTGTTGCATCATAATCTGTAATTACCTGATCTAAAATTATTATAAATATAACTTCCTAATATAAAACTACTTAAATTTTAACCTATCAATGCCTCCCAATACAATATCAGCCCTGTCCTCAAGGCTGAAATAGGGAAACTGTTCCTTGCTGATCAACATTTCAATTTGGTTTCATCAATTCAACCCCTTTGGATTCTTGTTCTTCCACATCATCATCCTCCCGAGTTATCACACGTGACTTCCTTTGAAGACATCAGTGAAGTGACCGAATGGTTGGCCACATGGAAAATGACCTTTTCCCCTCCTTTTAACATTCTTTTGATAAGGTAAAAGCTAGTGCCACAATTTTTAAACAATTTACTGCAGCAAAACACTTGAACTAAGGAAATAAAAAATTATTTATTGATAACAATCATACCAATAACATTCTCATCACCTCTATTTGTAACAATCAAACCCTTAAAATAAGAAAATAAAAGTATGTTGAAATGAATGAGAAGATTCTAAAAATATTTTCTCCTAATCACTATGGAGATATTGAGAATATTTTCATCATGATAATATGCTATTTTTAACATTCCCCTTCAAGTTGGTAAGGTGAATATTGATTATTTCCAACTTTCCTACAAGATTCTAGGATATGCCCTAAGGAAACCCCTGGTGGAAGTGTCCATCATCTAAAGGTTGTAACCGCATGAACTGTCAAAATTATCTTTGATGAAATATCTGTCAATTGTAATATGTTTAGTCTTATCATGTTGTCCTGGATTATGGACAATGCTTATGGATGATTTGTCATTATAGTACAATTGCATAGCGATGTCAAGCTTTGTTTGAAGGTTATCTAGTATGATTTTCATCTAGAGTCCTTCACACATCTTGAGCAAGGGTTTTAAATTCAGCTTCTGCACTAGAATGAAATATTCTATCATATTTTTTGCTTCTCCAAGTTACCAGACTTCCTCCAAGAAACATACAATACTCAAAGATAGATTTTTTGTCAATAATAAAATCTGCATCAGTATCTTTCTTCAGGTCAAAGTGTCTTCTTTCCTGAATGATAGCTCCTCTTTTGGTCTTGAATTTAAGTACCGAAGAATTTTGTCAACTACTTACATGCGTCTTTCTCTTGGATCATGCGATGTACGGTCTCGTGTGTTATAGATAAATAAATTTTTCTATCAATCTCTAATAGTGGGTCTTTTTTATAAGAGGAGTCTCTTTACTTTCAATTTTATGATTTTGTTTAATTAGAACCCGAGGTTCTACATAAAAACTTACCTGTTTCTTTGAGGAGATTAATTACATATTTTCTTTGAGAGATGAAACTCACATTTCTGGAGTAAGAAACCTCTTTTCCAAGGAACTATTTGAGTTTTTCCAGGTCTTTTATATCAAATTGAACTGCCAATTTTTCCTTTAAAACCATTTTTTACTTATTTCATCATCTCCTACAATAATTTTATCATCCACATTGACCAGTAGTAATGTGAGTTTAACTGTAACAAAGTACTTTATGAATAAAGTATGATTTCCTTGACTGTGCTTGTATCTTAAGGAAACTATTGCTTTCGTAAATCTCTCACACCGTTCTTTTGGAGATTACTTAAGACCATATAAGGCCTTCATTAGGAGACATACCTTATTCCTTTCACTACGAGTTTCAAATCCTAGAGGAATTTCCGTGTATAATTCTTCTAAAGTTCCATGAAGGAAGACATTCTTCACATTCAACTGATGTTAGTCCCAACCAAAATGAGCTGCGAAAGCAAGAAGAATTCGAACAAAGTTTATGTTTGCTACTAGAGCAAATTCTTGTATTCAATTCCATAAGTTTGAGTATATCTCTATGTAACCAGTCTAGTTTTATATCTGTCTATTGTCACATCTGCCTTATATTTCACTAAAAATATTAAGCTGTAGCCTATATTCCATTTGCCTCTTAGTTTGTTAACAATCTCCTTTGTTGAGTTTTTTTTAATACATTCATCTTTTCTCCCATGGCTTGAGTCCAATGTTTACTTTTTATGGCTTCTTGGACTAAGGTAGGAATCTATCTGGCATAATAAATTTCAATGTTTATTAAAGAAGTTATCAGTGTAAGCATATTGAGAAATATGATATTTAACACATGATCGATTTCCCATTCTCAATGCAATAGGTGAGTTTTGAACAACAATTGCCACCTTCATGGATCCTTACCTTGAGTCAAATAACTCATCTTCCTCAGAGACAAAGTGGGTTGTTTCTTTCTTTGATATTTTTTGTAAAAGAATTTGTCTTCTTCCTTAACGTGGGTTGGTTCGATCCCATTTTTGGTGGAGTGTAGTTGCGCTTTTCGTGCAAATGAAGGCCATGGACACCCTGACCTTTGGCTTAGTCTTTTGAATTTCGAAACACTTTTACATGCTGACCAGTCATCGAATAGAATCTTGCCCATCGAAAGTGGGTACTTATACTTTTTGAACTGCATTTTTAATTAAAAAATCTGAATCCGCATAAGGCTGTATGAGTGAGTGTTGAAAAGCCATTGATCATTGGTTGACTAGTTCTAATTAGTTTAGAACTTCCTGGATGCTATTGTCTATTAATTGTCTCTTTTTGCTAATCCAAATCCTTCTACCATGGTGTAATGGTATCCAAACTGTCAAGCCTTTCTCTCATTTCCATAAATCTGTGAATGCCTTGAATTTCATCTCCCATTTTTTTCCCCTAATCGTTGTGGTGAGAGTTGGCTCTTAACATCTCCTTGACATTCATTTCCTCTGCATGCTTTTCCGATGCTTCCACTCTAAAGTTGTTGTTCTCAAGAAATAGACACACTGATTTCTGAATAAAGATAGAAATAATCTGTTTTTTAGGCCAGATTTTAGTACGAACGCAAGGTTTCCCCCCAGCACGTAGGTACAGGGTTTCCCGGTATTAAGATTATAACTGCTTGAATAGACTTGGCCTATCATATGATAATCATTGCTCCTGGATAGAAGTATTTTTGATGCTATATGTTCTGCAATTAAATTGTTACTTTTCTATAATACAGATGGTCTTATATGGGTGAGCGAATGGAACTCTTTGCAACATCCTGTTGCATCTGCATTCTTAGCTGTTGTTTACAGTGACTATATGCTAACATCGCAGACACCAAAACTAAAATGTGATTCAGATTCCTTTACCCCATCAGATCTTCGAGACTTTGCCAAATCTCAGGTATGCATGCATTATTATTTGCACATAATATCTGTTTGGAGTGATCCATGCTCAAATATAAAATTTGTGTAATACTTTTAGGCTGATTACGTACTGGGCAAGAATCCTATGGGTATGAGTTTCCTGGTGGGCTACGGAGATAAATTCCCGAAATTTGTGCATCATAGGGGTGCTTCCATTCCTGCTGATGCAAAAACTGGCTGCAAGGATGGTTTCCAGTGGCTTGACTCAACTGATCCAAATCCCAATGTAGCTACTGGAGCACTTGTTGGTGGACCCTTCAAGAATGAGACTTTCATTGATTCCAGGAATAATAGCATGCAAACAGAACCAAGCACGTACAATAGCGCTGTCATAGTCGGTCTCCTATCAAGTTTAGTCACCACGTCTTCTGTTGCTCAATCCTTTACCTAAGCTCCTCAACTGCACTTGTTCAAATAGGTTTGTGTTTTTTGTAGCTTTATTCATTTTCCGATCCTGACAAATGGAAAGTGTTGTGAAAAGCATGAAACATAGTATTGTAATGATTGCTTGATTGTATGAGTGTAAACCATGAGGTTTGGATAGGTTATCGTGAATATGTACGGTTGTAGTTTGCTTTGGCATTATTAGCTCAGCAGGTGTGGAGCTATTTTCTTGTAGTTATTTGTAGAACACATTTTAAAAATTTATTATTACTATTATTAGTATTACGTCTGCCATTATTCTTATCATTAGACTCTGATCATATTATTGATCTTTTGTTTCGTTCTGTAGTACGAGTACTTTGTTTGACACGACCAACTCTCGACATGGTACATTTTGTTGGCATCTACAAACTACCTAGTCCGAACGTTGCACATGATCACTTGCCTATGCAGTGATCCTTTATTGTTCAAACAAGATTACGAGGAGAGGATAGGACTGTATTCTTTTCCTTCATTAACGGAAAAGTAACAACCTAATAAGAAAATAATACTACTAACTTGCTTCACACTACGTTGGTACACATAACCTCATGTTAAATTTGCAATTCGATAATCTGTAACTAGTGATAAAATCTCTACAATTATATTTAGTGCATTCTACAAGGTTTTATGTTACTCGGAGGTCGCACTGTATGGGAATGGTAGATGAAATGAGTATTTCAAATGCAATAAATGGTAGGATTATATACTTTGAGGACACTCTTTTGAACACATTATTTTATCGTTACAATCGAAAATTTTTGTAGGTCTGATATCCTATTTAATGAATCTCATGATCTTTCAACTGTTAGTAAATTTCAACCAATAAAAATGAGCTTGGAGAAAAAAAAAAAAGAAATTGATAGTTTGAAACATTCCTAAAAAGAAAAATACCTACTTGATAATTCACTTTAATAATATAATAAAATGTATTAGTATATTACATTAGAAAAATAAAAAAGAATGTAATTAAAATATTAATATTTTCAATTATCAATATGGAAGAGACTTAATGGAACTTATTTTCTTAAAATTTTGAATTGAAGTAGTATTATAAATATCAAATCTGCAATGAATTCTTCTCGAAACATAAAGTATTTATATATTTAAATCGACAAATAGAAGTCAAGCTACTAAAATGGACTAGTATCCTATAATGTTTGCGATTTTTATTTAACCAAATCTTAATCCTAACTAAAATAAGAGAGAAAATTTTAAAATTAAGTAAATTACACAAAATTTTTATAGTAGAGATTCTCACAATAGAGAATTCAAACGAAAATTGAATTTGTCTCTACCAACACGTCTTGATCGTTTTGAAATGAACACAATGTACACCTCAATTAAGAGAATACGTTAAATAAAGATGACCTTATAGCTAAATGAAAAAAAAAATAAAAAAATGTAAATGAAAGCATTAAAAGAATTTGAGATTCAATAATTCATATACACAAACATACGAATATCATAACATTATAATTATATATTCAAGTGAAATAAAAAAATACATTCTCTAATCTACTATTCCAAACAAACTATTTACTATTAAAATCACAAATACGAAGCCTCTGATTTTAATAAGCCACAGTCGTATTTTTTACAATTTTCGATAACTTTAATTAATATTCCAATGCTGAATAGTCAATCTTACAGAATGGGAAAAGGCTGGATTGTTGTGGTTTTTCAAACCAAAGAAATGATGGAAAAAGACAATGGCGGAGGTTTTAAAATCATAGATGGCGTAAGATGAAGTTGAAGTGGACGTTAACATGGTGCAGAAAAAGTCAGATGGAAACAAAAATCCAAGCTAGTAGCTTCTGATTTGAATGAATAAAGGGAGAAGCAGACGAGAATGTTTACTTTTGGGTTCAACAGGAATTGCTGTGGCAGAAAGTTTCATGTGGCGACCCCAAATTTTAGAATTTTAGCCAAGAAGTCCAAGCTCAAGTTCGTGATGGTCGCCAAACTTTCAAAACGCCAATGATTTTGTTTCCTTTCACAGAATTCAGAGGCTATGTACATTCAAACATGCTTTTGTTGTATACCCATTGCATTAATATTCCGAATGTCGACTCATTTTGACGGTAGAACTTGTGTGAAAATAGCAAAATCGGAAGCCAAGTTTGAAGCCCAAAACACATTAATTAGTGAAAAGTAAGGAAAAGCTAAACGCTGATTCTTTTGGTGGGGCATGGATTAAATTGATTAAGCACTATAAGCTAGGTATTAGCAGAACTTAAACAAGAGTTGATGAATGTTATAATCACTTTCTTTTGGTTTGTCTTTAATCTTTTTGACCAGGAAAGAGGAATGCACGCAAAAAAAGAGTTTTATGAAGGAGGGTGATGCTTATCCAATGCTGAAAAAGAGAAAAATGGGAAAAGGAAAGTAATAGAAAGGTAGGCCAAAAGGGTTTTTTTATTTCCTTTCCATACTCATCCCCTTCCTTCTTAGTTCCCCATTCATTCCAATAAACAAAGAATCGCAACGTGACCAGTTCCCATTCATTCTAGTACCCGAATCCCACGTCCACGTGGTCATGCACCCACAAATTATTGCACCCTTTCTTCATCTTCGATACTTTCCTCTTTGTCTTTCAGATATACTGTTTCAAAAATTTTGCTTTTTATTGTTCCTTGGATCATCAATTCATATCTTTGCTATTTGTTATTGTGTTGAATAAACACCATACTGAGACACATAGGTTAGGAGATATCACATTATGGCACCGACAAGAGTGGTTAGAGAGCATCCAATGTATAAAGAGCAAGCGGTGCTGCTTCATCTCAAGTTCACAGTTACACACTGTTACCAAAACAAAGTTACGTAAAACTTATAATATAAACATCACACCAATTGATGTTACGTGTAATAACTTTTTTTTTTTTTTAAACTTTTGTTTTGCAGAAAATTGAACTTTTAATTTTCACTTAGATACCGATTGATAGATTGATTGTTTAGCACCTAATCAAAAGCTATGAGGCTGGTTACTCAATGTAAATGTTTCTACATAAAAAAAAAAAAAAACATAACAGTTTAAAAATGATGATTTGACCCACTTAACTACTGCCATCACATGCAATAATTTCATAAATTTTTATTTGTTAATTTCAATAATTTATAGTTAACTCATTCAAATTAACTACTCAACCTACTAATTTTTTTTTGGACAAACTCTCCATAAAGATTTCTATAAAAAAAATAAAAAATTCTTCATAAATTAATCTGTACAAAATCTTTTATATAGTTTTTAAATTTTTAGTTTTTAACTTGTACATGAGTTAATTTTAATATATAAAAAAAATTATTTTATTTTTCTTTAAAAAAAAATCTTTTAAATACACGAGGCACCTTGTATGTTGTCCATTGAGTACGGCCAATAATAGGTATCCTTTCGGCACTTCAATTATTCAAGATTCATCAACACAATAACTTCATCTATGCTCCAAAAATGGCTGCTTCAATTATGAGGCTAAAGTCTCCAAAATGTTCCAGATACTATGTTGACAAAAATAATGATGTAAGCCACCATGAATTAACCATGATTTAAGATTGTTTGTAGTTATTTGTTTTATACAGTGATCATCTTTATACTTTTTGGTGTTCAATTTTGAATCAGAACTTTATTTACTAAATTTTGAATTACAACTTTATTCGCTACAGTTATTTCGACTGAATCTGATACGGTTAAAAAAAAAATCAATCTAAAATGAACACAAGGTGCCAATTTCCAAGCAGGAACAGCTTTTGTTCCAAACATACGAATTGGTAACTTGGAAAAAACATCGATCGGAAGAAGTATTGTAAAACGAGTTTAACTTTTTATGCAGTTCAGTGTAAAATATGGTTAGAATGATTTTTAAAATAATAAACATAAAACAATAAACTTGTTAAGAAGATTATAATACAACATGGTTATGTGATATCTATATATATTTGGGGAAGGGGGAGGACCCACCCTTTCCCCCTTTGAATATACTGCTGCTGCCTATTCCCCGTACCCCTTATAGCTAATAATAGGATCTTCTCTTTTGAGAAGAAGGGATGAGGTTTTAACTCTTGGGATACACATTATTTGTGTTCTGATGGTAACTGTGGTTGAGTTATCTCATTCGTTCATTCATCAAATGGGTGGGCGTGGGTCCATCCCTGAGGGACCCTAGGGTTGGTTAGAATAAGACTCAGAAAGTGTGTCTTTTTTTTTCTCAACGAGTAGTTGGCAAAGAAAAAAAAAAGAATGGGGTCCTGTCCCCGAACCCACACATCAAAAATAACCCTAATCACATCGTGCACTGGAACCTCATCATGTGATTCACGTCAACATTCCAACCAATTTTTATTTTTATTTTTCTCACTTCTTCTTCTCTCTAATTTCAACGTGTCATCATTGTTCTCCATCCACAACAATCTTTCCATTAAGACCCGTATTCAACAACTGCTTAATTATATTTATATCCGAAACTTACACAGAATTACAAATCACCGACACAACACAGAACACGGAATGCATAGTATATATCTATATATTCATATCTTCTTCGACCATCCAAGTCAAATTCTAATGCACAATTAGTTGGTAGCTAAGAAATCAAAATACATAGTGGTTTTCTCAGGCGTGAAAGCCAAACAATCAACAAAGAAAATTACACATTGAAGCTTAGGCAAATAAATTACAAATCATGAGATCCAATCCACAGGTCATGAACTAAAAACCTATTCTGTGGGACATTTTTAGCCGAGGTTATACTTATACACTAAATTTAAAATTAACCTAGGTTCTTCTTGGTGCATTAGTTTTGTTCTATTTTTCAGTCAACGCGAAATATCTGACTTTGCAGTGTTAACTAACTGTTGCTCCATCTCCCAACTTAGCTTGGGGGCCACGCCACAGTGCTCGGGGACATATTCCTGTTCAAAGTGGAAAATCAACGGTTCAGATAAATTCGATTCCACCCACCACGTTCTCCCACGTGTGCATATATCATAGGCTCTACCACTTATTGGAATGTACCATAACATAACAATTATTAAATTCTTATAATAATAATAATAATATTGTTATTATCATGTACCTCAAGTTTGCACATGAGGTCTTGGGCAGTTTGGGCAGAAACAATAATGTGACGGGCAGCAGGTGTTACGAAACCTTCGTCCACAGCTTTGTCCATGAATGCCAGGAGCGAGTTGTAGTACCCATCCACGTTCAACAATCCCACCTGTAATCAATTCACTCCCATCACTTTTCTTCCGTTTTCATTATTAAATAAAACTATTACTTAATCAATCTTAATTCCTCTATTTTTTTAAAGTACATTTTTTTCTCTTTTAACATTGTTTCATCATTAGTCAGCATTCAGCTTCCAAAATAATCATCAACCTACTTCTCTTGTTTGAACCGTAAACACCATCATTGTGTCTTTTTCTTTGACTTCCTCAAATAATGCCCATTTATTACTAATTAATAAACGGCTCATTTCGTTAAATAATTTGCTTGATGTATTAAGTGACGTGAGCATCTAAAAAAATACTCTTTCACGAGGAAACAAGGCTTTTTTTTGTATAGAACCTAAAAAATTTACGTTTTCAATACTATTATCTTATACAAAACACTTAAAAATATCTTCTTCTTCTTCTTTTTTTTTTTTATTTTATTTCGGAAACCTTACCGGTTTGTCATGGATACCTAGCTGAGCCCAGGTGATAATTTCCAATAATTCTTCAAGGGTGCCATACCCACCTGTTGGAACATAAATTTTGGAGGAATTATTATTACTGCAAATACTAGGAATTTCATAGGAATCACCGCCAGAAGAATTGGAATTATACAACACATACGGTTGACAGTTACAGAAACAGTTATCTCGGGAAACGCTTTCGATTTCGCAAAGAATGTCAACAGAGGATGAGAAACTATAAATACATACATATAACCCTTATTTTTTCGCAACCAAACATTAAAAAAATTGCTTGTAGAATTTTTCAGTTAATAAAAATTATTGGTATATAAAACATGGATGGGAATAAAAATCAACGAAAGGGGTGAGATAATTTGAGAGGTGACTGTAGGTTGGTTAAGAATGTTACTGTTTGAAAAGCAATAATAATAATATGTAGCTATCCATAGAAGTGGAAGAAAAGAGAATTTGAAAAAGAGAAAGAGGAGAATATGAATATTACGGGGGGAAAGAAGAAGAGAAGAAAACCTGGCAGTGCAATGAATGCATCGGCTTGTCGGGCCATCTCTGCCTTGCGTTGGTGCATGCCCGATACAGCTCTCACTTCTCCAACACTCTCTCCGGTGATCTGAACACATTATTGAACCAAGTTTTGTGAATTATTCCACTGGTATTATTTTTTGTGAAAAGAAAAAGAAGCAAGTTGTAGATAGTACTGTACCTCTCTTGCATTAAGTGTCTTTGGAATGACCCTGTAGCAGCGAGAAGATTCATGAGCATATATAAAAAAACAGGAAGAAAGAGACAGAAGAAGGGAGCGGTGACTTACCCTAACACGTGGCGTCCACCATCATACACAACTTGTGAGATTAGACCCATCAACCCTATGCTTCCTCCTCCATAAACCAAGTCAATCTTCCTCTCCACCTACACACATTTTATTCACAACAAACCATTTAATTCCACTCATATTCCCATCACATGCAATCATATCTTTAAAGCCTAATAAATATTTTCTCCTTCGTTCTGCTTTCAAAGTGTAGCATATATACGATAAAACATAAAGATTGTAACAAATATATATACTTGCCAGTTGTTTTCCAAGTTGAACAGCAGCGAGCTGGTAGCTGGGGCTTTTGCCGGGGCTGCTACCACAGTAAACACAGATGCGTCTGAACCTAGACTTGGTGGAGGGTTCCATGAATAGAGGAATTGAAGGAGAAGAGAGAATAATATTAGGTAGTAGGGTGTTGTAAGGGAAGGAAAGGAAAGAGGAAGAGGGAAAATAAGGAGTCAGCAATCACTGAGAAGGCAAAAGTGAAGGGGAATGAGAATTGGTGTCATTGGTTCTCTTTATAGTGACTGTGTCTCATAAATAAAGATGAGAATGAGAGTGCCATGCCACCCACACATGACATGATAATATTGAGCATATCATATCAATCTCCCCGTCACATCTCACATCTCACATCTCTCATCTCTCATCTCTTATCTCTCATCTCCTCTCGAGACATATTCTTCCTTGAATCTGATTGACACTTCCCTATCCCTTTTCCTTTTCTAGTTCTCCGTATATTCCTTTTCCAAATTCCATCTCTACATTTCTTCTACAGTTCTCAAATTCCATAATTCATGCGCCTACGTAATCCTTTTTTTTAATGTAATTTCGTAAACCATTTTATCAGGTTTAAAAAAATACAATTCCACGCTTTCATCAAATAAACAAATAATGCCCTTCCACCTCAATGTACAATGTCAGTACGTCATATGTACGACAGTTTCCTCATATTAATAACGCGCATATATACTATTAATTCAAAACCTTAAAATTATGTTATGATATCTTTGATGCAAACAAAAAGAAATCTATTTAGCAGTTCGTTCGTGTTAAAAATATCTCTTGTTAACAAAAATCGTGCTAGGGCTGTAATGGTTTACAACCTTTTTTTCTGTTATAATGAAAAGGTGACATCATGCACGGAGACACACTGTACCTAAAAAAACTTCATCATATCATGCTATTGCAGTTTCTTTGCGGTTCTCATATATTTGTACCATATCAAAGTTCAGTGACCCTAAATAATTGTCCTTCTCCACCGTTTTCCTAAAAAAGTAAACGCAGGATGATCATAACCAGGCTAACCCTTCCAAATATAAAAAGTAAGATATCACAGTTGGTTCGATTAAACAAAAACGCTCCATATAAAATAATTAGGTGAACGAAAATATAAATTGACATGACTGTTAGTTTAATTTTGGAGGCACAAAGTATTTAATTTTTGTTTTTCTTTTTTGCTGGTACAGCACATTTTGAATTGTTTAAGAGTTTGAAAACCTTGATGATGGGGAAAGTATGAATATAGGAGTCCCAGTACTTGGGAGTTATATAAGCACACGTGAATGTCACGTGAACTCTCGGATGTTGTCTGTCCGGCCCGTGATTCGTGAATTGCTTGGTGTGAAAACAAAACGCAAAGGAATGGATAAATATTTAGAATATAATTTAACTCTTCCAATCATTTTTCTAAAGGACACATATTAAAAATAACTCCATAATTTTTATAATATTTCCAAAAAAACATTATTGTAACAAGCAAATAATGTATTCTATTAGATAAGTTTTGTTTACTAATCTTTATTAACACGTATAGTTAGTATCACTGTGAAAAAACAGTTCTATATTTGCAAAGTATCCTCTTTTCATAAAAGCATTAACAAAATATTTAACGTCAGTCTTACGTGTTGTTGTAACTATAATTGTTTATGGATGAGTGGAATTTTTTTTTATGGACCTACCAAAAAGATATAATTTTATATATTTTTTTTTTATTTTGCAAGAATGATAATAACAGCTGTAGCGGTTGTTACATGTAATACAGGACCAGAGCTACTGGGCCTGCCAGATTGCCTATCAATCACCATTGTAATAATGCATAAAAGGGACATTTCCTAACAAAATTAAAAATACTAAATCCAATTCACATGCTCTTATATCTACTCAATTAAATATAATATCTTCCATCACATATTATCTCTTATCTGGAGAATTGTTATTCGTCTCAAAATTTGTACGTTTTGAATTGATGAAATATTAATAAATTTTAATGATAATTTTGCAATTTAGGTAACCAATATCATTAATGATGATATTGTACTTAATTTTGTCCATGATGGAAAGAAAAGGTGGTAGTACTTTGAAGTTTGAAGAACAAATGAACAGTGGCATGTATCGCTTTGTCAAGCACCACTGCTGAAATCGGATACGTTTCTAATTCAACCTATTTATGTACCTGTCATTTTCCAACCTAAGTAGCAAAGAATGTTTTACTAATATTCCATACCCTTTTACAATTTCTTTTTCTTTTTTGGTCGTAGCCTACCGACTTTAGACATATTCACCGTGGATCAAATGAGAATAAAGTTGATGATAGAAAAAATGAAAACAAAGTTTCAACTATTATCGCGTACTAGCCACTCTCTTTGCATCTCTAATTTCCCATTTGCACTTTCTTAAAACTGGTTTCATATTTAGAGCTTGGTTTTTCAATTTACATGAAAAATGTCTCACAACCTTTTTTACTTTCAGCCTTCTCAATCATTTTTAACCCGTTTAAAAAGATTCTTCATCTGAAATAAAATGAGCCGCAATTTCACATTCACATTACAGAAAACTTTCGATCAAATTTCTAAAGCCCAACATAACTAAAGTATAATTTACACTTTTTCCTGTTCAAACTGAAGAATTTCCGTACAATAAACCACTACAATAAAAAGAATTAGCCTCCAAACAAAGTATCGGCAATGTAATACGCTAACAGGACGTATTTAATATTGACCAAACCAATGTTAAAACAACACAGAATATTTAAAATTATTTTTAATAATCATAAAAATATTAAATATTTTTATTATGTAATACGCTAAATATAAGAAAATATAATAAATAAAAGATATTACGTCACTTTGACCAGTTTTAATTAATTTATTAAGTCGTTAGTTTTTTATTTGAAAAAAATCATTATACCGAATGGTTATTTAATTTTTAATATAAGAACGAGTGTTAGTTAAGCTAAACCGACACTAACTTATATCATATTAATTAAAAAATATTTTAAATGTCGGTGTAACATCCTCTAATTTATAATGTTGTTGTAAATTTCTAAAGCCCAACATAGCTAAAGTATAATTTACCTTTTTTTTTTCTTGTTCATACTAAAGAGTTTCCATACAATAAACCATTACAATAAAAAAAAAGAAAAAAAAAACTTATACGGAATGGTTATTTAATTTTTAATATAAGAATGAGTGTTAGTTAAGCTAAACCGACACTAACTTGCTATCATATTAATTAAAAAATATTTTAAATGTCGGTGTAACATCCTCTAATTTATAATGTTGTTATAAATTTCTAAAACCCAACATAGCTAAAGTATAATTTACCTTTTTTTTTTGTTGTTCATACTAAAAAGTTTCCATACAATAAAGCATTACAATAAAAAAAAGAAAAAAAAGATTAACCTCAAAAGAAAGTATCGGCCAAATCAATTCTACAACAACACAAAATATTTAAAATTACTTTTAATAATGTAATATTGATTTATATAACTTAATTTTCCACAACACCTATTTCTATGTACCGGATAACGACATTGCTAATCCAATCAACATTCGCATCTATAAAAATTGTGATAAGAATATGAGAAGAATTCATTTTCATTTAGCCATAATTGATTTTGTTTTGTGTCTCTTTTAATAATTTGAATTTAATTTTTTTATCATAAAACATTGGAATATTAATCACGATCTAAAGACATTGAAGAAAAAAAAAAAATAAGAATGAGAAAAGATTTTCAATTGTTATGAAAATTGATATATTTATTCTGTGAAAGAACATGTTCTACTGATTATAGCTTAAAATGTTCTACTGATAATTGTTTGTTTCCAGCCTGAAATCTTAATCTATAATCATTCTATCTTGTGTTGACTAAGCTTGAAAGATTTTAAATTGTAAATATTATGCTGATATTTGTTCTTCTTCGTAGCTTGAAACCTGAATTTATAGTGATTAGAGTTCTGAAAATATAAAGGTAGCTTTCTGAATTGAATTATTTATCTTGTTTTCATTGCTGATTTAAATTTAGTGAGTTAGTTCTTTCATAAAAGCTTTAGTAAGTACTTTACTAATGCTATAATTTATTATTATTTAAATCTTTTAGTGCGGGCTTAGCTAACGTTACTTTTAAATAATATATTATAATATTTTTCAGTTTAGTATCAATTTTAACCATAAGTTAATTTGATTCTAGTTTGAGATTTATTGGCTGCAAGTCCGACACTATCTTTTATTTAGTGTCGATTTTCCAAATTTACATTGCTTTTTAGTAAATTCTAACTTACATTTTCCTTGTAGTGAATTAAATAGGGCTTGATATTATTCATTTCATTTTTTTCCCTTAAGGAATGCTAATGATAACTTTCTTTTGAAAATCTATATTCACTATATTACATACTCCTTTTACTAAATATGTTAAATATATATATATATAAAAACATCTTTCTTATGAAATTATTGGGCCTATAAGTAGTATTATATTATAGTTAGAAATACATTATTTTTAATAAAACTATTTACAATCAAGATTCTTAAAAATGAATGTATTGATAATTGAACAAATTAAAGAAAAATCATCACTAAAATGTATAACTTTACCGTCAATAATTAGCATAAATAAGGATCATTAGAGCACCTCTATTGCAGGATCCTACATTGGATTGGATCATAATATTAAAACCTGATTTTTATAATAATTTTTTATTAAAATATGTTGTCATGACATAAAAACAAAATCTTCGTATGAATAAGAAAATATTTGTCTATTTTTAAAAAAATATATTTATATCGACAGCCAACTAAAACATTAATGAGAATATGAATCTTATAAGACTATTGTATCTAAATAAGAATAACAAAACATTATTAAAAGTAATGATATGGTATAATAGAACTCAAAAATTAAATTAAAAAGTATAAGTTTTAGGAGGCTCTTGCATTGGAGTAATATTATTAACACTAACAACCTGGTAAATCTATTTGATAATGCACAAACATATTGAGAATGTAGCCATTAATAAATTTGGCTGTCTATTTTGCTTTAACATATACCAAAATCATCAAACTCAATGCTAATATACATACACTTAATTTGAGGTTGTTCTAACAAAAACATATGAAATATTTTTAAAAAATAGTATTTTAATTAGTTCTGATTTAGAAAATATATGAAAGAGATTTGTTATTCCAAAATAATATATATATATATATATATATATATTATTTAATTTTCTTATTTTTATTTAATGTGAAACATCCATCTAAATTCTTAACAAGCTTATCTATTTTCACATTATGTATTAGTATATATTTATAACAAATTTTC
>Ga0099824_1002620_pt1 | contig 26324 bp, 10 predicted proteins | sample SiratrowhiteBW_FD_76837 | JGI IMG/M metagenome (GOLD analysis project Ga0099824, IMG submission 76837) | Root nodule microbial communities of legume samples collected from California, USA - Siratro white BW | ecosystem: Host-associated > Plants > Roots > Nodule | place: USA: California...
AAAATTATTAAAATGTTTAACATCTATCTTTAATAAAAAAAAAATTTTTTACTACTTTTTTTATTAAAAATTTTTTATTCATTATTTTTAATAAAAAGATTTTTTGTTTTTTTTTTTTTTTTTTTTTTTTTTCAAATCTCTTAGAAATTTGAGAAAACCAAGTGATCATTTTTTGGAAAAGTATTTAACTCTCCAAAACTTTACTCTTATTATAAATGAACGCTTAAACTTCTATTAGTCTAAAAAGATATCTAAAATTTTAATATTATCCTAATAGCTTTATAAAAGATATCCAAAAAATTAATACGTTTTCAATATTAATTAGAATATCATTGAAAACGTAGGTATCTATTTTATTAAATAAACTTTTCAATATTATTGCATATAATTAATCTTTAATGCTATACTAATTATTCTTCAAAAAATTTCAATTATTTATAAGAATTTAATAAGTTTTAAGGATTAATTAGAATAACATTAAAAGTTTAAGCATTTGTTTACAAAAATAGTAGAGTTTAAAGATCAAATAGAACAGAATTAAAATTTAAAGCGTTTATTTATAAATAGATAAAGTTTGAGGATATTAAAGTACTTGTAAAAAGTATAATGTTTAGAAAGTTAAATACTTTTTTCTCTGTGTTAAAATGCGTTTTGCTTTTCTCAGCAACATTTATTAAAACGAGTTGAATCAATAATTGAATGAAATTTAACCAAATAGCTTGTTAGATGTTGCAAAACTATAACTAGTTGAAGACTAAAGGTATAATTTCTAGAAGTACATGTTTTATTAGCTTACAAAAAGTAATTGTATTTGATAAAATTATATAATCAACAATGGTCATATGGTCCTTGAGTAAAATAACGTAAAATAACCTAAATCATATAATAAAAATACCTTTGGACGAATTATATAATAAAAATAGTTTTAAAATTTTTTCAAGTAATCTAGAATTTCAGCATGTTATTGTATAATTAGTTTCTATCTCACACTATCAGCCTTTTATTTCACATTTAAATTTATTTATTAATATTATTCTTTCAATATATCCTAATATTTATTAATTTTAAATATAAATACTTTATTTATAGATAGTTTTACTATGTGTAATAGGTAAAACGATTAACTGCACTAAACACTAAACAAAACTATAATTTATAATATTCTAATATCTTTGAAAAAAATACGTATATGCATTAATTGAATGCTACTTTAGATCAATTCCAAACAGAAGCACAAATTTATGCACGCACGTGAGTGGCAGCTGTTAATTGGAATCTGTTTCAGTCGTCACTTTAATTAAAATCAACCCCAGATGCAGTTGTCTGTGTATGAATAATAACCAAATAATTTAATTAATTGATTTTTTTTTGTAAATTACATCTTTGACTTTTCTCTTGTTTACATCCCATGTTAACAAAGTACTTACGTGTCGTTAAATGTGACTATTCTACATTTTAGGAGTAATTTTTAAAATATTTGACAATATGGATAAATTTAAAAGAAAATAAAAAATAAATAAGCTATTCTTAAGATAAATTTGTTTATGTTTATGATTTTTCTAAAAGATATTCAGTCCAGCTTTCTTTTAAAAAATATGAGCCAAAAATGTGTTGAGTCAAAACATTTCAACATATGAAATTAAAAATCTAAATCTTATTTAAAGTCTCCCTTTTTTTCTAATTCAAATATTTAATTATCACCACCGTAATAATATATATCATTAAAGTTTCTTTCTCTATCTTTTTCTACTTTTTGTTCTCATTTATTATGAGTGTGTTACATGAATGTATTTTTAATAATTGTTTAGTTAAAAATCAAATTTATGACTTTAATTTTAATATTAATTATTGAAACCAGTGTTTATTATTAAACTAAAATTTATAACTTATAATCAAAGAGAAGACATAACTTTTTTATATAAGAATTTAGTAATCTAAAAAATACAAATTGATTGGTATTTGACTCGTCTAGCATTTAAATGTAACAATTAATCCACCCCCATAAGGAAAAATTTGACCAAATAATTTGCTTAATATTAATTTTTTTCTAGTTTGAAATTTGTCTATCTTGTCTCTTCCAGCTATTTTTGTGGATGCTTCCAAGTGTTCAATAAGTTTAAAAAAAAGTATTATCTCGACTAATTCAATTAATTACTAATTAATGTTTTGGTTGTTGGTTGTTTGCTTGATGTTTCATTGTATTTTTAATGACTTTAGGTATATGTTCAAATCTCTTTTTACTCTGGTTGTTTTTTGTTTAAAGATTAATCAATTTTGGTTGAATTAATAATTATAAATGATGATGAAATTTTGTTATGCTATTAAGAAATAGTTTTTGTTCTGAAATTGCTTAAATAGTTGTATAGTGTATGCTTAAATACAATTTTGGATTTTCGAATAGTCATATTTATGATTAGTAAGTAAACTAATAAGAGGTGAGGTAAAAAAAAAAAAAGTACAGGGATGCAATAGAAATATGATATACTTTAATTTGAAAAATTTTAAACTTTCTTGGAAGGATTGATTTATTAAAAGTGAATTAAGATAAACCACTTTTTGCTTTGACTTGATTTCTAGTGCTTAATAGTTTTAGACGACTTAAGTTGGTATATATGCATGTTGGAGTAGAAAATAAATTAAATTGATGTTTAAAACTTGATAGGGAGTTAGAAGTAATTATTTTGAATTGTTGAGATGTTAGTTGATTTTATAGAAATCTAGTTTTGTACCATTCGTCCAACAAATAAAAATTTGTTCCACAATTTCTAAATCTCATCGAAAGAGTAAAAGGTTAATTTTTTTAATTAATTTCTTCTAGTAAATTTTAATCCACCCAATAAATTTCATGATTTTTCTTAACAAGAAGAAAATTTGCACAACAAATATCAATAGGAGAAATCTGACAATTTCTGAATTTAATTTACCCAACCAATCTATTTGGACAAAGAAAGAAAGAAAATTGTCAATTGGAATATATCTAATTCAAGATATATACAGTTATTTCTTTTAAACAATTTCTATTATAATTTAAGTTAATCATGTTTGTGAATAATTGATTATGTTATTGTTGGTTTTTATGACGTGGGGTGAATTAAAAGATGATATAATACTAATAAGCAATTATTAAAGTAATATACTTATACTACATGCATGAGTTGGTTATGTACGTAGAAACAAGAGAAATACTATTCTTGATGTTTTATGTATATTAAGTTAGGAAATTAAATACAATTTCAAATTCTACTAGTACATCAAGTCACATATATCAAATGGTCAAAATATATGAAGATTTCTTACCTTAAATTAAAGATGAAAATATATCAATATTCAACTATAGGTAAGAAATTATCTTATTATAAAAAATATAAACGAAATATATAATAGAAAAATTAAGTTATTAAGCAAACCATATATTATTATATATTAATTTCTGAGTCTAATCTTAATATTAATATTGTAAAAGCAATCGGTTTTATTTATTGATATAATTATGTTCTGTGCTTGACTTATGATTATTTATACGTTAACATCGTTCACTGCATGTTTAATTAAATAACTATTTCACCTTTATTTATGATATTTTTTTCAGTTTTCTTATAATCGTATATTGATATATTGGCAAACAATCCTTGCACGAGCAAACCGACGGCGAAAGACGTGCATAAATTTGATGCTATTTTCTCTATCTATATAATATTTTCGTTATACGATGCAATAACTACATATATGCTAATAATGATTGTAAAATGATGATATATAATATGGATGTACATTAAACCTAGACAGTTTTTCCGTGTTAATTACATTTAGGTTATTATTGTTTTCAAAATCATATTAGATCCATAATAAGACATACGGTAACTCACTCAACCAAGAAAACTAAATATCTTAAAACTAATTAACATTTATAACAAAAAAAATCCGGTTGAAGCACTTTAAAACATTGATAACATACAACTTTGAGATTATGATTTATATTATTTCTTTAATTATTACTCTAAATTTTATATAATATTAAAAATATAATTTAGTTTTTATGAGTTTAATCATTATTCACGATTAATATTAAATCTAATATCAATGTCTTTTTCAACTCAATTACCAGTCCAGATTTTAAAAATGTTGAGTTTTATTTTGTATGTGTTAATAAACATAATAATGTTCTTTTTAGTTAAATTAATAAGCTCGACATACGTGAAGCTATTTAAGTGCATATTTTGTGTAGGTGCATCTGTGTAAGTGCATTTAATTCACTAAAAAGGATAAGATTAAAAAAAAAACATTTTTTTAATTTTAGCTTTTAAAAATAATTAGCATATAATAAAATAAAATATTGGAAGTGGATAAAACTCTAAATAATTCTTATTCAAGAAATTTGGGAACATAACTTTACCGAAAAGTAATAGCCATTAAAATTAATCAACATTAATAAGAACAATAAATTTAGTTATCAAAACCTTAGAAAAGAAACTTAATGGACCAGTATAGAACTGTTAAGCCAGGCTTCCACTTCCCAGCCCATTATTATTGGGCTTAATGTTATTTTTCGATGTTATATATTTGCTAGGAAAGAAAGTGTTATTAATGATATTATTAGTTTTTTTATCAAAATAAATGTTATTAACGTAACCTTTATATTTTAATTTTCATAAATTATATGAATTTACTAATTTAAAATAATTAAAAATTGAATTACTATTTCGTTGTCTTACTTTAATGTATACCTTTCCTAAAATATTTGTAAGATGTTACTATTCAGTTACATATATAAATATTTAAATCACATAATATCATCATAATTATAATATATGAATAGTTTATCACGTAACGTCATCAATATGGAGTGTATAATTGAAAATTTGTTTATTGTGACCAATAGGAACTATAAACACAAAACATATAGTCAAAATTAAAAAAAATAAAAACGCATGACTTTTTAAAATAATTACGTAACTACAGATTAACATAAAAATGATACTTATATAAACAATGTCGAATATTTTTCTCAAACTAATATCAGTTAACGATATTTTTCTAACCAATTCATTAGTTGAATCATTGACGATTTCTCATAATCATCTATATCAAATTTTACACAATTTAGGTATTTTTACAATAGTTTATCTAACAAGACACCTAATCTGAGCATTGGCTTTTATTCAAAAAATGTGGGTATTTTATTAACTACATGTATTTAATATTAACGCTACACTCTTAAATTTTATAGTTATAATTTACATTTTTATTTTAATGATTTACTTTTTACGTTAAAATTGAACATCCTAAGTTCTTAATGATGCAACGATATTGCAAAGTTTTTTTTTCCTTAAGTTTGTTAGTGGAGAAACGTTAGCAACCTTCTAATATAGTTTCTCTTTGAAATTAAGATATAAAATAATACTTTTCTTTAATAAAAAAATGCAAGCAATGATTCTAGGAATGGATATTTAGGTAGTCATAAAATATGAGGATCCATATTAAATTGTTGCATTACAATATCTCTTCTAAACCTGCACAAATATCATCTACAGTATATACTACAAACCCCAAAATTAGTCATTTTATTATGGATAATAAATGGAATTCGTAGAATAAAATTTATTTTGAATTATAGTAGATTGAATAAAAAAATAATTTATTTTTTATTTATTATAAGTTTAATTAAAAGATTTGATCCATTTAAAGATTCATTCTAATTTATTCGTTAATATATTTTTTCATACACGGTGTCTAATTCATTCACAGAAATAACATTTAAAAAATAAATATTTTAAAAATAAATTATCTAAAAAATTAAAAAAGATACTTTTGAAAGCTTGAAAATTTTGAAATTTAAGAAAAAAATATTTTTGAAAATTCTGATATTTTTTATATTTATTTACTAAAGGAAATATTGGATTTTGAAAAATAATTGATGAATCTTTATATTTTTCTTAGACGAATTCATTTCTTAATAGACATGACAAACAATGGATAAATGAATTGTTTTATCACCTCTGTATTTTAATGGTGAAAATGTTTTATTTTGTGAAAATAAAAAAATTCCCAATTAACTTTAACTTCAGAATAAGTAATTCACTATAGTAATTTGTTAACTTAACTTCTCCCTATTAATTGTATAAAACGAACTCAAATAAATATAATTTTGTGAAATAATACTCGTAAGTTTTTAAAGTTTTCAAAAACTAAAATAATCTACATATATAATTTAAAATGGTAATCTGAAAATTCAAACATTTCTGCTTAATTGGGCCAATGGATTGGAGGGATTCCTAATCAGAGATTTATATACGACATGATTTTTCTTTCTGGTATTATTTTCTTTTGGGCGATAAAAAGTGTTTTAAGAGAGTAGATCCCAAGATAAAATCTAGTGCCTTTGGAAACCAAAAAAATAAAACAAGTGGCAGTAGTTGAGACTGACTAGTAACCTAGATTCCTATCACAATTAAATAGTAAATCCAACTGGTTTAAAAAACTAATTTCTAGATTGTCATTTCAATTAGGTTGAATAATAAAGGATTTAATTTGGATAAACTTCATCCCACGATTGACTTTGGTGTAGCTACTAATATAGTTAATTTTTGGCCACATAATCTAACACTTTGATGTAGATATTTCTTTTGCCCTGGTGAGAGAGTAAGTGTGTTTATATTGCAACTTCAAACTTGTTTCATGTTACATGTAGGAGTAGGAGAGTATAGAAGGACCCCATGAACACTCATCAAAAAATGTTACGAAACCAAAAATCTTTTGCAAAAAGAGACGTCCATGATTCAATGATTAACAGATTAAGAATCCTACACAAAGAAAGATCTGATACAATGCTTGCAATATCTCAATGATTGAAACAAAATAATAGTGGGAATCGAGTTGCTTTGCATGCCATGTCCCTTTTCGGAAGTATACTATATACTCTGATGTTGAATGCTTACTCAACCTTCTCATCTTTTCTTCTTAGCTAGCTCCATCACCATTAATGGATTGTGTCTCACACAAAATAACCCTCACACCCTTTATGACAAAGTAAAGAGGTACACATCAATTTCCACTCCAACAATTTTATATATTTAATCAAACCTACTTCAAGACAATTTCTTATACCTTTTTCTATCAATAATTTAAACTTTCTAAACATGCGTTTTAGATTTGCCATGTTATTTTTCCCTTTTGTCAATGTCATTTAATTATCTTATCATCATGCCGATTATAATTCTTCCTTCTTTTCTTCCCTCACTATCTTGCCATCTCTCACATATCATCATGCACGCATTAGCTTCTTCTCATTATTCTTCTCACTAATTTAATTGATAGTTATTCTTTTTTTAAACAATCTCTGGATCCAATTATTTGCAAACTCTTTACACCTATCTGCAGCTTTCAACTCTCGTGCACGCATTTTGAAAAGCGAAGAATATTATTGAACAAAGTTCCTAAAATTATGTCTTGTTATCATTCTCATATTTGTCCTTAAAATTAAGAAACTTCTAAACGAGCCTTTGAAATTTTCAGTTTCATTTAAATTTCTGAGATGTATTCTATTTTTTTTTTTTTTTGTCCTTATTGAACGTATATTTGGGAATCAAAATAAAAATGATAATAATTTTCATTAAGTGAAATATTACAATATTTCAAAGGCTTATTTGATAATTTTTTCTTTTAAGAACTATGACAATGAAAACACAATTTCAAATATTAAATTAATCATTTATTTTATTTTAAAACGAGTAACTTACACAATTCCAAATATTAAATTAATCATTTATTTTATTTTAAAATGAGGAACTTATTTTGTATGAAACATAGATACAAGTACATTTACCTTAAGAATAAATTGGTTTGACAAAATCATAAAAATTACACTCCTTTCACAACCCTAATGTGTAAGCCTTAGAGTAAAGTTGTATTTTTTTTCTATTTTGTGCATAATGAAATCAAACCAGAATATTTTAATATCAGATCTTTATCCTTTTTATCTATCACATCCTTTTTACCTATTACAACAGTAAATCCTAAGAATCAAACCTTTATCTTTTTCATCCGACGGAGATCAAGATATGTTTACACCCAAATAATTAAGAAAACGGAAAACAACCAAGAAAAAATCAATACTAAACTATTACCCAAAACAAAAACCGCTCACAAACCACCTCATCTCACCGCAAATCAAAATATACCTACGCTTCACTTCATTAGAAAATTACGGCCTAACAAACAACCACCACTCCAAAACATTACCTCTGTGCGAAACACCATCACTTCAAACACTCCTAAATCCCCATAAAAAATTGATTCTTTAACACAATCAATATCTCTAGCTAAAAAAGTATTTTTATTATCAACTAACCACCACACGACCGGCAGATAAGATTGTCTAAAGTGATTGGCGTGCCGGTCTCAAACCATCACAACTCTTTAACTTAATATAATGGCATAAGTTACTCATTACATTGAAACTCGTGCATGATTGGTTTTCAGCTTGCAGGCCACTAAGTGGATGAAGTTTCTCATTGCCACATAAAAACATAAATATATGGTTCAAGTTGTGAACTAATTATGGTTGAAAACGAAAATAATTAGTGGCAATGGAAGAGACAAGTTCGATGATTGGCTTTGGTAAGCTTTTGTTCTGCATTTGGACCAACCCTTCACCCCACTAACCACTATACAATCGTGAAAGGGAAAGGAGCATACGTGGAGAAGATTTTCGACAACACAAAAAAAAGGGTTGAGCCCTGAAGTATCTGATTCCACCTTTCGGTTCTCTTTTCCCCTATGCTACGGGTATATCACAATTTCTATTGATGATATTTATCTGTTAAAGTAGCACTTCATGGTTAAAAATTCCCAAGATTCCTTAGCCTTAATGTTGGAACTATATCCTCCTAGTACCTAACAGTACTTTACTATGTTAAATTAGAATCTTGCAGCATTTCATTGATTCTCGCCCATGCATGCATTGAGATGGCCAAAGATATATATATATATATATATACCTATGCACACTGATATATGAATATTAGTTTCAACCTAGCTGGGTATCAACCGACCGAATTTATCACCCGAATCAATGTATACATTCAGGATTGAAACCGGTTTTTATTATTCACTAATTCCTTAACTTTCTAAGATTCTATTCGCCAATATACCTTGCTCGCATGGGGTGGAATCGATCAACCTAAGACTGTAGTTGTCGCATACTTGCATGCAGGGGCTTCACAACGTATGTAGTGTGTAGTCCACTCATTTAAGTGAGTCTAGTTTTTTCTTTACTAAATACTATATATATCTAACCCTAGATATTAATCACCATATTTGAAATGGACTTTACTTATTACATCATAAAGTTCCACGTATTTTTATTCGATATTAATAATTATAAATAATATCAAAGTATCTTTTTCCTAAAATTAGGGTTATTACCAAGTTACTAAACATAAAAGCTGCCAATACATCAAATGAAGAAAAAGCTAGCTTTTTACCGTGCTTTCACTTTTAATTTAAGTTTTGGTTTAGTTCTTTAATCTTTTTTTACGGTTCGCTTTTGAATTTTTAACTTTTTATTTCATGTTAAATTTTTTCTTTTATCATAAAGTGTTAGATCATAGATCTTGCAGTTAGTTTGCTGAAATCTTGTTTTGTGTTTTTTTGTCAGTTTTGTCATCCAAAGATAAGTTTTGACTGTCAAACAGCTCCATTATCCCTCCTAATAATACGTTATATTTTGAATTGCCCTGTGGGAAGATGAACCTGGGAATATTACCACCGATTTTATTAAAAAAAAGAATATATTTTCTTTTTGGTATAAAAGAACAGTTGTTGACAGTATATAAGGAAGGTTCTCTTATCTGCAAATCGAGTGGCGTAAGCATAAGCCGGTGAAGGGATTTTTATTTTTTCACTTCAGAATTTATCCGCTTGGTTTGGGGTAAAAAAAGAAATCTCTTTTAAATTCTAAATCAGTTTTAAAAATTCTACGTTTCCGAAAGACTTATCATACAACTTAGCTATAAAATAAATTTAGTTATTGTTTGTGTAACAGTTCATATAATTACAGTAATATTATCATTTGTGGTTGTGTTTTAATTTGAATAAAGAAAACAGCATAACCCTGAGATATTGCAAATGAGTTAAAGTAGGGAGAACAGCATAAAAAGGTTTTGCCTAAATGCGAATGAGTTCAAGAAAAACGTGTTGCAGATATTCTTGTGAAAGTAGGGATGGGCCTTTGTTCTTGCAGTAGAAGTGCGTTGTATGGTCTTAGACGTCATTGCTCGTCACGCACTATAAATGTTTAGCCAACCGCTTCCTTTATTGGCACTTGAGAAAAAGCCAATTATCACCCCACTATTATGCCTTAAAAAACTACAACTCCGTCACTAATAAGAAACTCCTGCACTAAACCAATCCCAAGTACAAAGGGAAAGAAACCAGACACACAACTGAGCACACAGAAACAATGTCAGCAACATGTAAAGTAGGAGACAACCTAAGCTTAAACGATGAAGCCAACCAACCCTTCTCACCTCTTCCTCCTCCACTACACGTCCAAAAATATGCTGCCAATTCAGTGAAGATGGTGATCTCAGAGCTAAGAGTTCAACGAGGAATAGCCCTTCCAATGGTGGCAATGAATTTGGCTTGGTTTGCCAAGACAGCCATCACAACAGCGTTTTTAGGCCGTCTCGGGGAGCTCAGTTTAGCAGGTGGAGCTCTCGGCTTCACTTTTGCTAATGTGACTGGATTCTCTGTTCTCAATGGTCTATGCGGTGCCATGGAACCCATATGTGGGCAGGCTCATGGTGCCAAAAACTTCAGGCTCCTTCACAAGACCCTTTTCATGACAGTCTTATTGTTGTTGTTGGTATCACTTCCCATCACTTTCTTGTGGCTTAATGTTGACAAAATTTTGATTCATTTTGGCCAACAGGAAGACATCTCCATTGTGGCCAGGACCTATGTTTCCTCTCTCATACCGGACTTGTTTGTTGCCTCGCTCTTCTGTCCCTTAAAAGCCTACTTGAGCTCTCAGAGCATAACTCTTCCCACCATGTTTAGTTCGGCTGTGGCACTAGCTTTCCACATACCCGTTAACATAGTCCTTTCAAAGACCATGGGCCTCAGAGGAGTCTCCATGGCGGTTTGGATCACTGATCTTATTGTTGTGGTTCTGCTAGCCATTTATGTTCTAATTCTTGAGAACAAAAAGGGAAGCATGTGGAAGGAAGGAGGGTGGTGGGATCAGAGCATTGAGGATTGGACTAGGCTGGTGAAGCTTTGTGGACCATGCTGCCTCAATACATGCCTTGAGTGGTGGTGCTATGAGATCCTAGTTTTGCTTACTGGGCACCTCACAAATGCTAAGCAAGCAGTGGGAGTATTGGCCATTGTGCTAAACTTCGATTATTTGCTTTTCTCAGTGATGCTGTCACTAGCCACATGTGTTTCCACCCGTGTCTCAAATGAGCTTGGTGCTAACCAAGCTGGCCTCGCTTACCGATCAGCGTATGTTTCTCTGGCATTGGGCTTTATCTGTGGTTGCATAGGCAGTTTGGTGATGGTGGCTGCAAGGGGAATTTGGGGACCACTGTTTAGCCATGATAGGGGAATTATAAAGGGAGTAAAGAAGACAATGCTAATGATGGCTCTGGTGGAAGTGTTTAATTTTCCGTTGGCAGTTTGTGGAGGCATAGTTCGAGGAACAGCACGACCTTGGTTGGGCGCGTATGCGAATCTAGGTGGATTTTATTTCCTGGCCCTGCCACTTGGTATTGTTTTTGCCTTCAAGCTCCGTCTTGGGCTTGTTGGACTCTTCATTGGACTTCTTACTGGTATAGTTACCTGCTTGACGTTGTTATTGGTGTTTATTGCACGGTTAAACTGGGTGGAAGAAGCTGACAAGGCACAAACACTAACAAGCAAAGAGCCGGACAAGGAACTTCCCAAATATGACGCAGAAAGACGAATAGACGCCCGTGAAAAAGTATAAGTGTATAAAAGTAATTAGGAATTATCATCTTCATCTAACCATGTTGATACGCATCTCCAAACACCAGGCCAAAACGAAAAAGACATGGAGGCCATCATACAATATCTCAATTGCTTTTCGTGTCATCCCCATTTTTTGTGATTCAGTGCTCAAGGACTTTCTTGAAAATAACTTTAAAGCAACCCATATGATTTATCTGTCATTTTATGTCCATTTCTCCTGCTTTACTTTTTCGTGCGTGTTTATTTCTTTCTTTATGTTTGAGAGAGGAGGAAGGACACTTCACATTTGAAAAAAGTTTTATGCATTCCAAATCAGTAGGCACAACCGAACAACCTGTTCATATATCGATTGTACAAACAATGGCATAAATAATGACAATTATAAAATTAAACCAAAAGTCTTGGCCGTACACATTCATCAATCATCCGTACATCCAGGTTTGGAAATTAAGGACTCAAGCTCTTCAGCTTTTTCATCATTAAAGCCAAGGGTGGACAGAATCTTGTGACCAGGAGAATCGAGTTCGGACCAGATACCAAGAAGTATGTGCGCTGTGGTCATTTCGCCGCCATCATCTGCAAGTCACGTAAAAGGATTAATTTCTTTGCCTGGAGCGTATAACATTTGATAGGAATCACCCTTTGAAAAACATATAGTGATGATGCACAAAGTGAATGAATAAAATATAACGCGAAGAACTTCTTGGATAACGTATAATTTAAAAGTGGCTAAATATTGAGAGCAAGTTTGTCCCACGAAACAAAACCAATTGCAACATTCCTACCAATAAAATAATAATTAAACATGGGAATATCATAAAGGGTCATCACGTAAACATTCTCAGAAACAAAGATCATCTATTCAGTAGCAGGAAATATAATGACAAAGAAATGTCTCCGGAAATGACAAAATGTTCTTCTGTTTGGCTATAGAACCAACATGTCATCAACTCTTCAACAAAAATGTTTATTAGACAACTCTATACTTGCAATACCTTTTCCTAATTGCCTCAGAGCTTCTTTATCTTGGAATTCTAGTTTAATTTTTATTGTATATCAACATGATTTCGCAGAATTACTTTTGCAATATTTTTTTATTGTTAAAATATGAACCAATGTCATTAACTAACTAACCATCATCAACCTGAATGCAGGTTCAACAATTACTTTTGCTAGAATACAAGCTTCAGGACCAAATAACAATCTTGTAAACCAAATTTTAAGCAACAAGAAATAAGTAAGTAGACCCATAGGCAATAAGAACCAGGGTTTTAGACAACATAGTACCTGGCATCCTCAACTTAAACCACATTTATTTAATTTGGCAGGATGACAGCTAAATATTCCATACACGTTATTATATTTGTTTAGAGATTTTCGATTCAGTACAAAATAATGTCTTCTTGTCATATGCTTAAATATAGTGTTTTAGTGGCTATAAAATACAAACTTTTGTGTTCCATCATTCCATGTATAGTAACTAAATGTGGCACATTGCTTAGTAGAAGATGAACCCCAAATGACACATCATTCCATAAAAAAATTCTGTCATACTTTATGTAGAGAAGAGAGTAAAAAACACAATCAGGGACAATTTACACCACTAGAAAAAGCATTAATCCAGAAAAGTACTATATGCATTGAACCAGTTCTCCATTCTCCTCTGCAATTGGTGATAAAAAAATAGCAAAAGAGAAAAATGAAAATAACCAACCAGATTTTATTTTTCGATCAACAGCCCAATCAAGAGCTCTCTGAGCTTCATCAGTCAGTGGAGGATGCTCCGGGCTGAAGAAAAACAAATCACCTTTTCCAAGTAACTTCACTGTTTCATCTTGAACCTTGAGAAGTGTAATTCCATTGGCTCGCAAAAACTTGGCAGCTAGATTAGTACCTAAAGCCCAAAGATAGGTTAGGAATAATGCTTAAACTTGTATATTCAGATCTTTGAAGAAATCCACTAACACTATGAACACACGTAATTTGCAAAGCATATCTAGTTTTGAATTCAAAAATTGAGTCAGTTGTTAGTGGCCTAGAGTTTAGTAGTTTGATGCAATATAGGTTACAGTTTATCTATTACTTTTCTGTTTCTAACAGCGCCAAAACAAAGTCCAGTGGCCTTTCCAAGTCAAGTTTTCACTGACTAAGTTTTGGAAACACTAAATCCCTAGCTGTGTGCAGTTTCCCTTTCGCAATAACCGAACTCGGTAATCCCCTTTATGAGACAATAAGCAATTGAAAACACATCCTCTTAGTCCAATCATTATCATCATCATCACCACTGTTGTGTTTAACTGAACACTCTGTTTTCTTGTAGGACATTTCTCACTTGGCTGAGTGGCCTCGTGTTGGGTTCTTAGTTGACGGTTTCTTGCTTGGCTGGGAGCTACATGGGTGTTGGTGGTTTAACTGTGGGTGCGTGTTGGATTCTTGTCTAGTTGAGGGATGCTTGGGTGTTAGTACTAGTCGGGGATGTTCTTTGTTGTTCTCAAACTGATGTCCAAAATAAGTCTTCAAAGACTACTAGTGGTGGTAGAAAAAACCAGCAGTTGGTTCAAGAGGTGGAAGCAAAAACCGAATTACAGATCGCATGAATTTACATTCCCACAACAGCGTGCCTACTTGATTCACAAGCAAGCTCATTTCCAGTGAACTCAAAAGGATCGGGACTCGAGTTCAGCACAATTCACTAAGTGCACATGGTTGTCCTTTTTTAAAAAATATACGACAGCACCCAAGTCATTTTTGGGTTGTGATTGCATACAGAAATGGTAATTCTGAAAACCAAATAGGGTTTTCACTTACTATGGACAAGGACATTATATCACAGCCATACTAATGTGTTATAATCGATTGGTGAACATTTTAAAACTATAGTTTTTAATTACGATCTTTTTTATAATTTTAAATAATTTAATCTCCTTTTATGCTAAAATTTATGCATATTTGTGTCTTTTATATCAGTCAAACAATTTAGTCAAGTTTATATACAATTATAATTTTTATACACTAAAAATTATAATTTTTTATCAGTGAAACATGTTGTATACCCATACTTATATCAAATCTTATAAAACGTCTCAGTCATTGCACTAAGTTGGTGGGTCACTGATGGAACTAGTGAATCACTAATTAAACAAGCTACATGAACTGATAACTATTAATTTTCTAAATGTTTGTATTAAAGATATTATATATAATTTATCATACAAGTGTCAATCAATTAACATTAATTTAGTGGTAAAGCTATTTGTACATTCTTTTCATGTCTTTGGTTCCAAACCCACCAAGGCCAATCCGAATTTCGATCAGTTATTTTCAATTTGATTCAATTACCATGCATGTGATCGTGACTGAAGCTAGGCAATTTGAACAATTAAATTTTTCATGTTTGAAATTCATGTGCACGTGAGTGTATGAGGTTAGACAATGTGCCTCAAAAAGTGAAGCCGGTGAGTTGGGCATGTACTGCACCACGTGTTGCAGTGTGCTGCAGAATGTGATGGTGGAGGCAGTCGTAGGTGTAGAGTCATGGCATAACCAGAAAGTAATCATACTTGGAAATCAGATAAACTAGGTTATGGAGTTAAACAGTTGTGACTAGTTTAGAACTGACTTTTGCAGTTTTAACTAGTTTAACTGCACTTCGTTCGGATTTAATTTGACAAAAGTGACTTAGATTCATATTGAATCTGTCGGACAAGACAAACAAATGAGTTTTAAAACACTGCCAGTAAATGTACCCAATAGCATAATCATATCCACGCATACAATGTAGGTATCTAGCAAGCGTGATCCTTCTCTTACAATACTTAAATCTACAACAGCATGGTTTATATTTTAATCTATGTAGAGGTTATCATAACTAGGACATCTAACACTCTACAACAGCCTATGATTACCAGGCTTAACTCCACCTTTGTCTCTAACCAATTGGGCGACTTGGATCATTTCATTGGTATTGAGGTCAAGTGCTTACACAATGGCTCTCTTCTACTTTCTCAGGGAAACTGTATTAGGGACTCACTGCACAAGAAAAAATGTAAGATTCCAACAGCATCTTTACTCCTCGGCTAGGAGGCATCAAACCATCCAAACATAGTGCTGACTATATGGAAGATCTAGCCCTTTATCGTTCTACTGTAGGTGCACTACAGCACAACACCACCACCAAACCTGAACTAACCTATAGTGTCAACAAGCAGTGCTAATCTATGGCTCAACCCTTGGTTGAACATTGGAAGACACTCAAACAAATTCTTCAGTACTTAAAAGGCACTACCCATCATGGACTTTTGATGCAACCAACTTGCACTCGATGCCTTATAGTGATCATGCATACTATGATGCTAACAGGGCATCTGATATTACTTCTGGCGCATATGTCTTTCTTGGTCCAAACCTCGTCTCCGGGTGGTCCAAAAAGCAAAGCTTGGTAGCCCTTTCAAATGCAGAAACAGAATACAAAAGTTTAGCCTTGGAAACTGCAGAAATTATACGGGTTCAACTCTTTACAAAGAGAACTGCAAGTTGCAGTATCCACTCCAATACTTTAGTATGACAACCAAAGCATAGTAGCCTTCAACCCCTCGTATATAATCATGTTCTTCAATTTCACATAAAGCATATCGTGTTAGACATCTTCGTACGTACAAAAATTCTCAACAAGTCTCTCTTTTACTCACATTCCAGCTTAAGACCAGAGAACGGATGTCCTAATGAGGGCTCTCTCCAAATTTCGATTTTCCTCTCTTAGAGACAACAGATGTCCCATGGAACCATACTCTTTTGCATAAAAACTTAACAGGAAACCAATATCTATCATATCAAAGATTATCCCGAATCCCCATTGTTGTGAGTAAGCTCCCATCAAAAGTGTGTAAAGATGCTCCTCTATTTACGTTGTAAAAACAAACTAATTGAGATTATACCATAAGATATCCTCAATTCAGTTTTAAAATACCACTTCCCAAAACACAAACAAATTATCTTAACCTCAATTCTTCTAACATAAATCCTTCTAAAATCAACTCCACAAAAAAATGAAAAACTAACACAAAAGGCTATAAAAAAAAAGTTTGCAATGCAGCAAATGAGTTAGTTACCCTCGATGAGAACCCCCATGAGAAGGGTTTCAGTGCCGGTAGTAGGATACTTAAGTTTTCGCGCCTCCAATTCAGCCATTGCAAACGATTTTATAGCCTTGGAAGACCATCTTGCTTTCATAAAAGAAAATTAGCAAGGAAATAATGACAACGGAACGAGAAAATGAAGTAGAGTGAAACACACTTGGGAGATACTACTCACTTGGGAAATTTTTGGCCAGGAGAAGCACGTTCTGGTTTCCTTCAACCAGAAAATCAAAATTTAAACTTAAAACCCTAAAAGAGGCAAATCAATTCCGAATTGGGAACTGAAAGAAAAAAGAAAAAAAAAAAAACTTACGCGGTGCGGAGGCTGAAGGAGACGGTGGCGGCGAGGGGCCGGTGCTGGGAAACAGACACGTGATTTCTGAGATTGAGACTGCATGGTGAAACCCTAAGTTTAGTTCCAAGCCACGAACTTTGAGGACACTTTAATGTCAAAGTCTGACCCAGACGAGCTCCGGTATCGGACCGGAATACCAGGCTGGCGGGGCAAAGATGGTTGTGCGCAGCAGCCATTTTACAACAAATTAATGCAGTAGTTTGGGAATGGATAAAGCTATTTTAAGCAGAAGAAACACAGCCGTCGGATTATTGACGCGATGTTTTGGGCCGCTTGAAAAGTAACGGTCGGGTTTTGGGCCTCTAAAACACTCTTCTTGGGCTGAAGTTTTATTCTCAATTTTAGCTGAAGTTTTATTCTCAATATTTTACATTTCCAAAATACCAATTATATATTATATTTACGAAAATCGTAATGCATTTAAAAATATAAACAATATATAAATCAATTTCAAAATTATTATTCTAGAATATAAATAATACATTTCAAAATAACTCTTTTGAAGGGATCATTTCAAAATAAATAAAACATTAAAAATGACTATTTTGAAATCTAAATAATATGCTTCAATTCGACAATGATTTTTTTGAAAAAATAATTCGTATTCTATTTCAAAATTATTTTTATAATGTAAAAAGTACATTTTGGAATGATCTTTTGAAAATTTGAAGAGAAAAAAAAATTATAATGTGCATTTTTTAATCATATAAACATGAGCTGAATGGATTCGTTGATCCAAAAACATTTTTATTATGTTGTTTTGTAACATATACAAAAATTACACTTCATAAATAATAATGAGGAAACATAAGAAAATAAAAAATATAAAATTCAAGGAATAAATATATATACGAAAATTACCCTAAAGAAAATATAAAAGAGAGCATGCTTATAGAATAACCATATGGAATAATATAAAATTTAAGAAAAAATGTAATATAGGAATTTACCTATAAATGAAATATATAAGAAGAAGTCGAACAAACCGTGCTTATAGAAGGCTTTAGTAATTTAGTTTCTTATAATAAAAATCATCAAAAATGGATAAATTATATTTTGAAGCAGTATTTTATTTTAAGAAAATATTATTTTTCTTAAAAATGTGTGAAGTTGTGTAATGGCATACGGTTTTAGAAAGATAATTAAAGTTGTATTTATTAGAAATGGCCTAAAAAAATGATTGAAGGTATATTATCAAATATGAAGGACAAGGGCAAAGAAGGTAGTTGCTTCATGCACCATACAAAATGCTTCCTACACTTAAATTTTTTTCAAAATATCAATAATGTTCTTATTATTTTATATATTAAATAATTTTTTTCTCACATTTATATAAACATCTCTCTTATAACTTTTTTTTAATGTTGTAGTTGTTAAGATATTTACAACAATTTAAAAAATTCAGTTTAATACATTATTTTCAAATATTTAATTTTATAATAACTAATTTAATATTGTTTAAAAATAAATATTTCTTAATATTTATTAGATTTTTGTATTATTTATCAAAAAAATTTGTTAATATTTATGAGAGAAATTACTAAATTTTTACTTGACTACACTAACAGATTTTTACTTAATTATACTTATTTGTAAGAAAAAAAATCATTTAATAAATAAATTTTAAAATAAAAATAATAAAGAAACTGTTGATATATTAATAATTTATTAAGTACAGAAAGTGCTGGAACCGACTGCCTAAATCCAATAGGAAATTGAATTAATACATGAAAATGAGTTAAGTGATCCAATAAAAAGTGACACACAGTAAAACATTAGGGAAAGAGACGGTGATATCACATTAAAAAATAAGTTTAAATTTAATTTATTCTGATACAGTTATTATAAAACGAGGATTGTTTTTACCTATATAATGTAGAATTGATTTTATTTTTTAATCCTTAACAATATATAAAATAGGTAATTGCAGAGCCCTTTCCAACAAATAATAAAAATTGAAGGATGGTTCCACACTAGCAAAGTTTTATTGTCGTGGAAAAGGGGAGGAAACGACTTAGGTTGTACTCGCAATAACACCAAAATATGTTGTGTGGCTTCCTATTTTATCTTTATTTGCTTTTTGGTACACTCTCTTCTGCCATTGCCACCTTCGTGGCTGCTTCAATAAACGTCCCCACTATTGTAGTTATATGGTTTTTTCCATTCCTTATTTGCATGCTGAGAAAAACTTTCTAGCATATGGGTATGGGTCCCCTTATCTCATTCAATACTTGTTATTCTTCTGTATATTTGTTGTCACCATTGAAAAGCCAATTACACACTTCATATATGCCCTTTAATTTATGGTTGACTTCTTTAACCTAATATTTGTGCAAATTCAAATTTAATCACACTTAAGCTACTTAAATGCAGGTTTATCCAGTTTAGGTATGTTTGGCCAGCTTTATTATTTTACTTGAAAGCTATCTTTTTATATTAAAGCTAGAAATAAGAGTTTCAAAATAAAAGTACAGATGGTTTTATCGAATCTCATGCTTTACAGAATTTTTTATCAGCATTCTTTTACAGATTAAAGCACTCTTCAAAATATAAGTTGTTTAATTAAGATTTAAAAACGGTTTCCAAAGAAAAGTCTGTCTCATTGAAAAAAGTGCATTTACAAAAGCTACAAAATTAATAAAAATACATATATTTAAATCTAACTGTTTAAAAGAAACAAAAGTTGACCTAATAGTGAATTAATTAGAGCAAATTGTATATATTATTAAACAAAGGAAGCTAAACATTATTTATTATACATGATAAAATGTTAAATTTATTTTATGTTGTCATTTAATAATAATACTTTTAAGGTATAGAATAATTTGTTTATTACCATAAACCATTAAAACAAACAAAGTAACAAATAAAGCCATTTTTAGACATTGTTTAAGAAAGCACGGAGAATCTTATCGAAAGAAAAAAAAAATCTAAAATATAAGCCCAAGAATAAATATGCAAAAAAATAAAAACAATATATGTTTCCACAAGATTTAAATTTAGATTTAATCTAACAAAATTCTCCAGTAACACCCTACAAAAACTATTACTACTAATGTAGTTAAAATAACATGGGTTGCGATATCTGATATAAATTTTTCAAAATATAACACTAATTCTTATAGCACTCCTCAACGATGATCTTCCAAAGATCTATCTGCAGCACCATCAACTCCCGTGTCAAAACACAATCATCACATACAGAAATCAAACACAATGCAACAAAAACAAAGGGTAAGTTAACTAAGTTTTAACAAATCAAAAACATTCAATTTCATGTATCATCACAATATAAGAAGCTGACACACTACAGACTTGATTCTACTTTCGTATATTGAATAGACCTCGAGATATGCACCTATCATACATCTTCAAACTGTGATTTAACACAACCTCCACATAAATAAATCCTCAAATCATGTATGACAGGGTTAGTCCCCCTGAGACTTTTCTGACCAGCTATATTTCAAGTTGCAGCCACCCAGTTTAGACCTCCTTCGACTCTCACCACCTAGTAGTAATCATCTATTTGTTTCCTATTACTAGTAGAGTCAGGATATCAATCGTTAACTAGATCCTTATACAATGCACATTCTATATGACCTAGACACGAGTATTTTCTTTCCTTAAAATGCTATGTTTAGACCTTGACCAACTTATAGACACTTTATCAGTTCCATAACATAACATAAATCATAAATCTCTTCTCATGTATCATTCATTCACCTTCAATCTCAATCTCATCAAAATGAAAGACATTACTAAATCATTAATACTATTAAATTTAAAGTAACAACTAATCTATTATATTAAATCAATGCATTGTATTCCAAAAGAATTAAACAAATGAAACAAAAAGCCAATTTTGTTTTTATTTTTTTTAGCTCACCCAGGGTAAAAATACCCCTTGCTGGAGCGAAAAATTTATCACTTGAGCGAATATAGTACAGAGAGCACTCTTGCTCCAGGGCCATTTTTTTCTAAGCGAAAATACTCTCGCCCTGGGCAAGAATACCTCATCGCCTGGGCGAAAACACTCTAGAGAGCACACTTGCTCCAAGGACTTTCTTGCTTGGGCGACCGTACCCTCGCTTAGGTGAAACTACTTTCTCGCCTGGGTGAAAACAGTCTAGAGAGCACAGTTGCTTCTCGAAACCATTCTCACCTAGGCGAGATGGTGTCACCTGAGCGAATGTTGCAGAAAATATCAACATATTAAACAATTCATGCAGTTTTTACTACCACAAAGCTACTACACATGCCTCATATCACTAACTTAACCAAAAATTCAACTTGCATTCCATCAATTCCCACATATTCATCATGCATGCAAGAATGAATAAACAATCAAAACTCAACTTAAGCTTTATGTCAACAGAGAAACCATCACAGATGCATTTTCACAAACACACTTTGATAAAATCAACAAACTGGAACCACGCAACATGCAAGTCAGCTTCCCTTACCTGAATTGTAGTGAAAATCCTCTCTAACAGTCCCAACCGTCTAAGGTATTTAAGAACTCGAATCTACATCAAATGACCTTTGATCAATGATCAAACTAAAACACTAGGGAACTGAGCTCACAGATGCACTGTCTGATACCTCATAGGCCACATGCAAACTTAGAAGGCTAAGGAAAACGAAAACCTAAAACCGGCTCTAATGGGAAAAGGATAGAAAACGAACTTACTCTAACGGAGATTCTAATAAGGTAGACTTGCTCTATTCTCTGTCACGAGTCCAACGATAAGCTCCGCTCGAGAATCTAATGAGGTACGGAAGCGGAGGATGCTCATAGAAAAGTTAGAGGAAAAAAAAAGTTAATATTTTATAGAGATGATGACTCAAGTAGAAATGAGATTTGACTACTTACTTTTTCTATAAATACGTATTTTCAGTTTAATAATATAATAATCAAGTATTCATTCCACTTTTACCACTTTTACTGAGAAGAATATTTTTTTAGTTTGTTACTTAAACTATTTTTCTCAAAATTTCTTCTAAGTTTAGAGAAGTTTTCTACTTTATTATTTCTTCAAAAACTATGATATTTGTTATTTTAAAAGCCTTTACATAAATATTTGTAGTTTAGCCATGTATATAACTTTTTTTATTTGCTTATTTATAAAATTTAAAATAAAACACTAAATTTATTACTCATAAAATTAAAATTAAATACCTTGAATGTGCTTGAGCTATTTGAATGTTATACATGATGTATTTGACATTTGCTTTGATACAAATTCTTAAAATGTCAAAAATATCTTTATTATTTTTATTTTAAAAATTATTTATTATATAACTTTTTTTCTCTCTGTCACACTCAATTAAGTCAAAGGTTAAGTATAATTAAGAAAAAAAAATGTTAACAAACTAAAAGTTATAAATATATCATTTTAACAAACTTTTAAAAAATAAAATAACCATTAATATTTAATTGATTGAAAAAATAAAAATTGTGTAATAAATAATTGTTCATATTTATGGTACAGTTAAAACTTATAGTAAATATAATACATATGATGAAGATATTTCTGAATGAGTGAGAAAGAACAAAAATTATTTAATATATAAATCTTAAAATAAAAATAATAAAGACATTATTGATATATTATAAAATAATATAGTTTAGAAAGTAATTTATATCGTGCATTAACTATCCATATATTTTACTATGAAATCTTTATTAATTAAAGTAAAACACACTGAGTTTTCCATATTTCACTGGATCATTAAACCGAACAATTTCTTAAACATTTTTTTTCGTCATTTAAAAAACTAAAAGTATGTAACATTTTTATATACTTTTAAATTATCATAACTAAAACATTTTGGCCTGTGGACTAGTTCACTGAGCAGCAATTCACACTCTAAGACAAAAAAATAATAATACATTTTTCAGAGTTCTATTTATTTTGCGAACCACCTTCGTTGAATTTAAAGATCTCTGACACAGCTTTGTTTGTAAAAGAAAACTTTAAAAAAGTTGAGGAAGAAAAAAATTATTTAAATTATTCTTAGTATTGATTGTGGCACGATGCGAAAATATCAGGGATACCATAACTCTAACACTACACTTCCAGAACAAAGACTTATTTATCCTATGGTACGAAGTGGTGGTGTCCGTATAATTGCATAGTAGTTGCGGAGTGGAGTATCACACATTCTACTTATTTCTTTTTGTGTGACTGGGTGCATTAGGGTAACCACGTTAGCAATAATAGTGATTATTGATTGGAACATGTTGATGCACGTCGGAGCAAGACACAACATTAGGTTGGAGCAAAACATGCGTTGAGTGTCCCACGGAAAGACATGCGGCGCCGTTGGATTAAAGCACTGCCACCCTGGCTCCTCAGCAATCTCCTCAGTCTCGTCTCGATTGCTGAGGAGCGGTTATTCTCAAAACCCTAAATCGAAGTACCAAGGGGTGAGTACCAAAATTGGTTTTCTCTCCTCGTACAGTGCCCCTTGGTTTGTGTAAAAAGACAAGCTGACAAACCAGACGCAGTGTGCGGTGTGCCCCACACGCCTTTTGAGGATGTTTGGCCTAAACCACGTCTCTTCCATCCACACTTTCAACCACCTTATTCTATTCCTCGCAAGTAACCTATCTCACAATTCTTATTCTTTCTTGCAGGCGTTCAGCATTCTGTCTATCTTTGTTTTTATTTTATGTGGAATTACATATTCCAAAGATTTTGTATGTATCTTCTACACGCACAGATACGAATACGTGCTGTATTTAAAGGCAAGCACAGTAGCTAAACCCTGGAACGTGTTTTCTGACAAAGGACAGCCATACCCACTCACTCCTTTCCGGATTTATCTTTCTTTAAATACTCATTTCTAACGATGTAAGAGAATGGTGATTATATTTTTTTGGTTCCTATTGTTTTAATATGTCCCAGAGTTATACAACATTTAGAAGTTGAGGTGAAGTGCACTTTACAGTTCATGTTTAAAATGTTATTTAAGTTAACATTGGATGAAAAAAGTTTTCGTCTTATTGGTGGTATTTCATCGTTGTAAATAACATAAAAATATCTTTCGTAATTAGAGAAACTATATCTTTGAAATATTTCTATTTATTTGTTGTGGTATATTTTCGTTTCAATTTTTAAAGGTTTTGCTTGATACAAACGCAGAGGATGAAAATGTAAAATGCTGATATTATACCACCGTAACACCAAAAGGTGAAAAAAATATGTATTTGATAGTATATATATATATATATATTGAAGGTAAACATATAAGCATAGAAACAATCATACGTTCATTTTTTTATTTTTTTATCCTTTTGTATTTGCTTGTAGTGAACTATTTACTCATGTATCAAAATACATCATAACATAATCAAGATAAAACACAAAAATAGTTAATCATGATGGACTAGTTATTTTTTAAAATCTCATAATATAAATAACATTAAATCACAAGCAATCACAAATTATACCCAAAATCATTCATCACATTATAAAAAATAAATATAGAATGACTAACTGAATTTAGAAAATTAGTATTATATTGAAGTTCAATCACATAACAAAATGGGTGGTTTATTTGATAATTTAGCAATTGCACCGAGTAGTTTCATATAGGTGTGGTCTCATTAAGCATCAACAACTCTCACTCCTAACTTAATCTCAACATATTTCATTTATCTATATAATTCAATGTATCATTAAAACTTTTCTATTAAAACCTTTCTATTATGTTGAATATCATTAAAACTTTTTTATATTGTTAAATCCCTTATAAATATTATTTTGTAATATAAAATTAAACAATTCTTACTAGTTTGCTAAATAGACATATGGATTTTCTTACAAAATTATTTAGGACTCAAAGATTTTGACAGTAATTAAACAAAAATACAAGTCAAACTTCTCATGAAAGATGGTAGAATTTTTGTTTGAGTCAATTTTAAGTTTACTTAAATATTTTTCTTGCCTATAAAAGATATATTAAATATGTTCCTTGCATACATTAAATGTATTTTATTCTTTAAGTAATATCTAATAGTTGACTGATGTAACAACCCAAAAATTCTATAGTTAAACTAACTTTTGTCTACTACTAGGTATTAACGTCTATTTAAGGTTTAAAGTACTACATAAAGTTTAACACATACATGAAACTTATCTACAGCTATCTACATGACAAAAAGAATGATCATTCCAAGGTCATAAAGTCTTTAACTACATCAAAACATATATACAAATATATACAAGACAAAAGAAACATCAGTTTAGGGCATATCCTCTTTAAGGTGCTCCAAAACCTGCATCTGCACCTGCTCGTGTTCATAGATAGTACAGTCATCGCAGTTCATACAACAATATAAAAAGCAAGGGTGAGCTAGAAAAATTGAAAGTTTATAACATACTAAGTATATGCAAATAGAGCGGAGTATCTCAGTCATAATAATTTCTTTAAAGTCTAGTATATTAAGTTTCAATACAAGTTTTCCTTTTCCATTTTAGGTACCCATGTCAAACATCATACATAAAGGTCTCACATGGACCACATCAATACATATAGGTCACACATAGACCATATCACACACATAGGCCTCACATTGACCTATCGTCTTCCGGAAAACCCATTAAGTATGCCCCTACCAGAGACTAACATCTAATCCAATACCCAAGACTTAGATTCAACAATTCTAAGAGAAATGATCAATCCAATACCCAAAACTTAGATTACTAGCAAATCTAAGAGAAATGACTAATCCAATACCCAAGACTTAGACTGCCATTCGAATCTAAGAGAAAGGATCAGAGTAAGTTCAAACATCCAATACCGAGTCTCACCAGCGGTCCCGGTGTGTATGA
>Ga0099824_1002623_pt1 | contig 26318 bp, 11 predicted proteins | sample SiratrowhiteBW_FD_76837 | JGI IMG/M metagenome (GOLD analysis project Ga0099824, IMG submission 76837) | Root nodule microbial communities of legume samples collected from California, USA - Siratro white BW | ecosystem: Host-associated > Plants > Roots > Nodule | place: USA: California...
TTGAAGTTCTTTCTGCAAAAAAAATAAACAAATATCAAATAAAATTAACTCCATTCATTTTAATTATTAAAAATCAAACTCCAAACAAAAAACACATGTCAACTTTAAAAAATATAAACTAACTAACCTGCACTGCAACACATCCGCACGTGCCCTTTGGAAATCATGCATCTTTTTGCTCAACCGAGTAGGGGTGGAGGAAATTTGTCTTCTTAATCCACCCACTTCTGTGGTCCCTTTCTTCATGTCTCTATGTGAAAAGGAAAAACGGAAACTGATTGTGAAGAGGGAAAAAGAAAAAAGAGGGAAAAAGATAAAACAAAAGGCATTGCACCAGCCGGGAATGGAACCCGGGTCTGTACCGTGGCAGGGTACTATTCTACCACTAGACCACTGGTGCTTTTTGAAATGATCCATCATTCCGATAGTTTATCAATAAAACCTGGGAGAACATGTAAGCCTTGAAGTTTTCTTAAGGAATTTTCGCAAGTGATATTTCATAAATATATGAGAAAGAACCTACTTTTGTATTGAATTTTCTTATCATATAAAGTTACTAAGTATCCACTAATATGCATCAAGGTAAATATAATATATAAGTTTTCAACTTATAAAAGTATTTTTATTACATATATTTTACATTTTTAAATTTTGACAAAAAAATGTATGCACACAAGTAGCATATAGATATATTTCGATTTGATCGATAAATATCACATCATCAATAATGAGATAATAAATATAGTGTATTAATTTCTCATTGATATATGTAGACTTGGGTGAGTTTCTACCTTCTCATAAATTTAATTTCCTTATTATATTTTGGAAGCACATTCTTGTAAGCGAAAAAGAAAAGAAAAGGGTCTGTTATAAAGGTGAGGTTAATGATGAATGAGAAGACATGAAAATGATGTATAAAAGGTTGATTGAGAATTGGGAGTGTATATTTGATATAAGAAACGAGGCATGTGCAAGAGCATGACCAAACCGAGTATGACATGCATTAAAAACAAGTTACTAACGAACGTTGAAGTCCAAGTCAAGGGAAGAGAAGATCCGTCCATGGCCTGCTCTAAACACATGCAATGCATTTGTTCCCTTTTCTTCTCTTCAAACTTCATGTCTTTTCTTTCTTCTTTTCCATCTTCCTATTCTTTCCAAGTTTGGTTAATCACCACATAACATTTTTCCAAGAATGTGTTAATTAAGGACGCGCAAAATATTCAATTAAAAGCTATGAGAAGCTTTCAAAGATTATTAAAGTAAATTTTATCTCTTTCAACGACTTTTTATTACATATATATTATAATACCAGTTTATATGTCAATTCAGCTCGCTACATCGATTAGTAATGCTTGTTTATCAGCCAACAAATTTTTAGCTGAGAAGAATTTTGTAAGACATAATGGAAGTGAGTTGACTGAAGAACACAGTCTGAAACATTATTGTATATGCAACAGTTATAACTTTCAAATCAATAATACATGTAAGAAAAAATGTAAGGTGAGGGTTTTAGGGGAAAAATCCAGTAACTTTTATCAGGTTAGATTGGATAAAAAAATATCAAAATTGAATGAAATCATTTAGATCAAGTTGGGTTTGTCAGAATAGTTAGCAAAAAGATATTGTTATATATATAAATTTATTATTATATATATAAAGACATATAAAATAAAATTTATGGTGATTAAGTTTATTTAAGTAGATTTAGTTTAAATAGTTGAAATTTATTCTCCAGGTTGATTAAAATTAACTCGTTTCAGGTTTAAAAAGTTTACTGTTTGATTCAATCCACACTTTATAATTGGTAAGATCGAATTGGTCCCGTCATGGAGGGTTAATATACATAATAGAGCATTTAAATACCAGCTAAAATACACATAAAAGATCAATCTAGAGTTCAAATCCTATAATTTATAAGAGAGAAAAGAAAAAAATCCAACGAAAAAAGACATAAATATCACTTTTATGGGATAGAGATTGATTGAGAACGATCCAGAGATTATTTTTTATGAGAAATCACCTTTTTTTTTTCAAGACATGAATATGTTTCGCCATGTTCTTTGGGAGAGAATTGAAACACTTGAATTACGTCGTTCTTTTACTAATAAAAAAAAAATCAAAACACTTAAAATGTACTTTGTGAACAAATGTTAGCATCAAATATATTTTTAAATATTTTTAATTGGTTGAATTTTATTTAAAAAAATTATGCGTCTCATCATATTTAATAAGTATTTTTTTTTCATTTTAGTATTTTTCCATAAATTTTAATTTATAAACAGAAGTATATGAGAAAATGTATTTCTAAAATTTCTCGTTCTGCAGACACATGTTCAGTTAAACAATGAGAACATTATTTTTGGAAGCATATTTTCTATTCAGTTTGAAGACATACACGATTTTTTTGTGTGTAAACATAAATATTACTTTAATTTCTTGTTTAATATGTTGTGAAAAAAAAATTAAGATCTTATACAAATTATTTGAATTTTGATTACTACCATTAAGTCTACCTATTAATTAAATTGTACTTATTACTTTTAGTATTTATGCACTACTATCTCTTCATGTTAAGCAATTTTTTTGTATAAACAGTTTTAATTACATATGTTTATTCAATAATAACTTATCTGGAAGCTTATAACTTATTTGGGTAAGTTTTATTCTACTAATCCATAAAAAATACGATATAAAAATGTATGAAAATCATATATACTGCTTTTATAAACTTAAAGAAACACTAATTTTAGTGTTGTAAGTTAATAAAAAATAAAAGCCTTAGAAACATGGAAAGAACAACAGCCACATTTAGGGGGATGCAAATTATATTCTCTCCTGATTTTGTATATATATAAAAAAAACATAAGGACATAAAAGTGAACAAAAGAAAGCAAGACAAAGAAATGAAGCAAAAGTATAAAGGGATAGAAGGGTTGAGAGTTGAAGGAAAAACTATTATAGTTCAGGACTATATGTTAAGTATCTATAATCTCAACTGATGTTTAAGGTAATACTGTTGTCAAGACTATTAAATGTTTACGATCCAAACTATTAAATTTTATAATTTTCAAAAAATAATAATACTTAATTATATATCAATAAGTTATTAATTAGGTGTTATGTGGTTGAAGAGGATTCGGGTTCTGAAATATGAGCAGCATGTCTCCATAGCTACAATCTCCATCGAAAAAAAAAAAAAATACCACACAACATGTTGTGTTTGAGATATATTGCTTTTAGCTAATTATATACAGTAACACATATAATTCCACTATTAAGGTTGTAAAACGATCTTATTTATCTATTATTTTTATCATATAATTTCAAATGATTTCTTATACATATAAATAATAAGACAAATGCATATATTCTAAGACACTCTCTTACCTTTTTTTTTTTTTTTTGAGCAAAAAAGGTGAATAAATTTTGTAGATGAAGAAAATGGTTCCAAGAAACATTTCTATTGATGCAATTCCCATAACCAAGATACTCCAAACTCAAATGCTAATCAAGATAAATAATTTTCTTATTCCTTCGTTGCCAAGTAAACATAGAAATACCTTCATATCCAAACAGCAGAAATCAAAATACCTTCACACTCACTCATGACTAGTTGAAAGTTTGAGCAATTACGTACTATATAGTTAGCTAGTTTACACTGATGATAGATACTATATCTCCTAACTAAGTAATTACATCATTATCTATCTTTGAATTTGTGACAATTTGTTGTTGTAACATACGCTTCAAACATTGGAAACAGGAGGAACAAGAAACAATAGAGTTCCATATCATGGAAACGGATGCCTTTGGATCAGAGTGCGTAGAGATAGAGACTTTTATTTCATTAAAAAATAAAAAAGCACACGCATAACCTAATTTCCATTGCGACTGGCATGTAGATGTGCATACATGAATTAAGTAAATTAAAGAGTAGCAGGAAAAACATTCACATAATTAAGAACTTCTGATAGAACCCTAGATATACATATATATATGTTAGAGGTAGATAGTTTCTCTAGATTGAAAACGTAAATCTCGAGTACCTTCCCTCATCAGAAATCCGAACTTGCAACCTTCCTTCAAGAAGCTAGCTTCCATGCTATAGAAATCTTGCTTCTTTCTGCTTCCAACTTGCAACCCTTCTTTCTATACAATTGCACGCCATAAATATACATATATATCTATATATATATAGGCCCAAAAGCCATACCTTAATTCTCATATTTATAAAGCTAGGTATTATATATATACTATGGATGATGACCAAGTCTAAGCTCCAAATCCAGATCGTCCTCTTCAGTGTTGTTTTGTATCTTGTCTTTATTTTCACGTGCACATAGTGGATTGGTGTACAAACTCAAACCCCTTTGCCTCCAATCTTGTCCAAACAGAAGCTGCGGATCCCTTTGGTTCTCTACACACAAAACCTCACTATATTGTACATGTGAAGGTGATTTGGTGTGTGAGGGAAAATACAATTGATGGTAGTAGTTGTAATTGATGTCTACCTCTGGATCAGGAAGAGTGGAATAGTAACTCCCTCTTGCAAGATAGCTTGGATTTGATGCTGAGTACAATCCGAGATCTGCATAGCTGTTACTCTCATCAACCTTGGTTGAACTGGAAGGAGGAAAATTGGATTTGGCCTTGTTGGCCCTATCTTTTCTGTGTATGTTCATGTGCCCTCCCAAAGCCTGTGCAGTGGTGAAGCCTCTCCTGCAAAAGACACACTCGTAGGATCTGCCAGTGCCCATCTCATCATTCTGTTCAGATGATCGATCAATTTCTTCGCTGGAGCTTTTGGAATCTTCTTGGCTGCTGAATTCCATGGTGAAGAATTAAGGAGATGAATGAGTTGTTAATTGGGGTGAATATGAGGAATAAAGTGTAAGAGAGAAGAGTATTATAGAAAGGAGAAGGTGGAGAAGGTTTGAGAAAGAGACAAATAAGGACATAGGCATTACCTAAAGATAGTTAAGTGAATGTGGTGTAAAGTGGAAAAGTCTTAGAAGTTTGCTTGGAGATGTATTCTGTTAGCCGGCTGTGGATTCATCTCAATATCATGGCAATATATTTTTTAAATTGTGGCTTAATTTTTATAATCTTTATTATATTTTGTTATCATTTATTTGTCTCCCTTTTGGACTCTTGTGCCTTTCATCTAGCTATGCAAGCACCCCTTTAATTTCAAACCTTCTTTCCACACGTATATAGGGATGAATCATGAATCTTTTCCATCAAAAGGTGTGGGTCGTACAAATTAGATTAATTCTTTTATCATATCTAATGTGTATGTAATAATGTCTAACTCCTTAATATCCAACAAAAATATTTTTCATCAAAATATTTGGCCACTTCTTCATCTTATCAATACTCCATCTGTGCAGTGCATGCATCAAAACAACCTAACCTTATTGCCTGGGAGCTGGAGGCAGGTGGAGGTTATTGTTTATTATATACACACAACTTTCTAATTCGATAGAAAACAAATCCAAATCTAAGTTGTCTTGGTGAAATCTTTTCAGAATAAACCTTAAACATTTTGATAGATTTTACAACTTTTGATAAATCGATCACCTCTTAAAGAAGTTTGTGTACAACTACAAGGCTTTAAATAACTAAATCATATGAGGTTTTGTTATTTCAGTAATATAATATGACTGTTAAATACAAAATTATGGTTAAATTATACAATTAGCACCTAAAATATTTTTCGTCGTTATAACTTTTTCTAGAGTTAACCCTTTTTTTTTTAATTTTGTTTGCAGTTTTTTGGATTTCATTAATTTCTCCTCCATTTGTATCGGTCACTATTCGTTTTTTCATTTTATAAGGTTGGAGCCTTTTTTTTTTTCCTCTATTTATTAACATATTGGTTCTTATTTTTTTATAAAAGAAGTACGTATAAGGACTAATTATTTTACCATAATTACCTTATATTATTTAAAAGTTTTCATAAAACAGTTTAAGTTTCAATTTTTTACAATTTAGCGGTTAGTGACAACTTTCAGAACATTTTACCTGTTAATTTGATGATACATATATCAAACATATCTACGCTTAAATTTAACCTTTTCATTCAAAAAAATAGAATGATAAGGATACATCACACATCTAATTAACTATTTGGCTATCTTAATGTTTTGATGTCATTTGACATCATGTAAATGGTATAATAGTAAAATCTTTAATAATGATCTCCTTTAGATTTTAATTTGTATTTTTTATGATTAATTCGGCTGCATGTGAATAAAATAATGTTCTGCTTAAATTTTAGGACAAATTAATTATTTTAACGCTGGTTTGAGATTTAACAAAACTTCTCTTAATCTCTCTCTCTCCATACCTTAATTACAAAACCTCTCTTTATTTTATATAATAACATATGCAGTCCTCGATTACTTTTGTAGTTATATAAATGGAAAGAGGTTAAAGTCATGTGGAAGGAATATTGAGTTTAACTCCATCAAATCCATATGTGCATGTAATTTGGTCTAGTTTTTACATTAAAAATATTACTTTGGTGTACATGGTAATTAACATGATAAGTGAGACTGTCAAAGCAAATGTATCTATCAAAGCCTAACAGCCCCAACATGTACCGAAAGGATTACGTTCAAAGACCCCTCAGAAAGCAGGAAAAATTGAACCATGCCATTAAATTTCACAGGTCCAATCTCTGTTTGATACCAAGTTCAATTTTCTTCTTCTTCTTTTGCCTCTTGAGGAGCCAAATAACTCACAGTCTAAAAGGATATTCCACGTAGATATTTCCTAGGTATGACACGGCAAAACCCTGCTCATTGAGATGACACTTAATTGGTTTACTATGGTAACTATGGTCCTGTGATGGAACAGATTCTAGAGTACAGGAAATAATTATATGCAAGAATGAAGAGAAGAGCTTCACCCTCCATTGTTGTATACGTGTGGAAATTTTTAACGGGAAGCAGAAATGATCCTTCATATAAAATGGAAGAGAACATGCCATGTGTATGGCTTGTCCTTGTCTTTTTGGTCTCGGAATTAGTGGCGACACATGGTGAAATCATTATGTCATCACAATCAACATCGTTAATGAGGAACAAACAACCCACTTAATTAATTAGCCTAAAGCTAGATCCTTTTACATATTGTATCCGTCTGTTTGTTTAGGCCTATTATTGGCAATTTGATTAGGTAATTAACATTCTCCTTTTCGTTTTAATAACAAACAAGGGCTAACACCTAGCAGGCTTTTATTATATATAGTTAGTGTAGTAGACATTTTTTTTCTCTTACATTTCTTATAAGAAAAAACTTATGACAATATAAAGAACACTTATATGATATTCTCATCACAATTTTTTTTTTTCAAATACTATATATCATCACCGACTTTTTTTCTTATATATATATATGTAGACAAATATAATTTAACATGTATAAAGAATATTAATTAAGTTTATTTATTTATTTTATTTCATAAAAATAATAAATTTTTAAAACCGCCTTTAATCATATTTATTGGAGATGGGTTCAGATTTAAACATAAAAGTATTTTTTTAAATAGTGATATCAAATACGTTAAATTAGTTACCAGTTATTTATATTCAATTAAATTAATGGCACACTACAAATTAAGGACATTAATTAAATTTATTTAATTTTCATGCTTTCATAATTTTTTTTTTCTAAACTATCTTTAATTAGCTTTATTAGAATGGAGAGGAAATTGTTTAAGTGAAATGAGGAAGTATCATTTGTCCTTCTCTTTATTTCACTGATAACCTTAGCAAATATGATATTGGAAAGATTTTTTTTGACAATGAGAGAAGGTTCAACATGTTTTGATAAGTAGGGAGTTAAATAAATGGAGTTAGTATTATGGGTTTGTTCCATTCTTTAAAGTAAGTTATACAGAGGAGTTCAGAAAATAACTTGACAATATTAATTCGTATAATATCAAAATTCATGTTAATCGTCCAAGATATCGTAAGAATGAAGGTAGAAGCAAATTAAAATAGGGATCAAACGAGACTCGAAAAATAGTTTGGTATAAAAAGGAACAAAGCACTACCTATGCATAATTGGTTATAAGGGTGTGTTAAAAAAGAGATCACATGAATGGGCAAGAATATAAAGGTAGAAAAAAAAAAAAGAGTAGTTAAGAGTCAACATAGTCAAAATAATGCATTACATCAATAAGTTGTGATCTTTGAAGGAATGGTTCATCATTGATGGTTTTAATACTTTATCAACATCAAATACTTTGTGAGACAACATGGATCTTCACTTTAGAGTAGAATGTGTAAATTTAGGCAAGACAATACAAAAAATAATGAGTGGTTCTCAACGTTATTTGAATCAATCACCACTTGGTCAAATCATAAGGTACCAAGTAACAAGCACACGTGGGTTAGATGTAGAGGAATTCTTGTATCTCTATGGGGACACAAATGTTTTGAGCGGACAATGCAAAACACAGGAACTGTGGTTTATATAAACGAAACAACAAAAACGTAAGAGGTGTTTGAGTATGCACGTTTGAGAATAAATATGCCAATGACAATAGAAGGATCCACATCAATGGAAATATTTATTAGGTGTCATTGGAGGAGGAGATACTACAAACAAATGTATGTTTGTGGCGCTTGGGGAAATGATTCATTTGATTATGGTTCTTTCAATGTCTTATACAAAAAGGACCCAAGTAGTTAGACCTACCAGTTGGCAGTAACCCTAAAAATTTCAAACATGGGAATCCGTGTTAGGGGAAGTTCTGAAAAACATTACCAAGATGAAAAAAAAAAATCAATTACCCTTTGTTGAAATAGTTAGTCTAATCAGTTTTAAACACATTGCTCCCTTTTTTTTCCTATCTTTTTTTATAAGCTACCTATCTTAGTTGGGAATGAGATTATAAAAATTTTAAGAGGGTTGTAGGGTTGGGGTATTGAAGGGAGGAAAATTGTAATGATGAAGTGGGAGACAATATGTAAGTCAAAAGAAGAGGGTGGATTAGGGATCAATGATATATTCTTATATAATGATATTCTCTTGGCTAAATGAAAATGAAGACTAGCTACTAAGTTACAAGGATTATCGAATAACATTTTGGAGGCCAAATATGGATCTTGACATAATATAAATACGGAAAAAAAATGTGTGTTGGACAAGAGAACATACAAATTGGTTTGACACTAATATTGAAAGGGGCATTTAGAGCGGTAGAAGAATTATGTTTTGGGAGGATAAATGGAATGATAAAAACTATTTTATAAATGTTTTCCTAAGTTGTTTAGTATCTCTTTATCAAAAGATGCTCAATACATGAATTAGGAAAATGGACTAATAATTCTTAGGAGTATAAGCTTGGGTGGAGAAGGAAGTGATTTAAAAGGAAATTATTATGGTAGTTGTGTTGATGAATCAGTTGTCATTGATATCTCTTAGCCAAACAGGTAACAATACATAGGTTTGGAATGATGATGAGTCAAGTAAGTATATTGTTAAGTCTGCCTATCTTATTTGAAAGGAAATTAGAATGGGAAAAAATTAGATATGTTCAATTTGTTTTGGAAAATAAAGGTACCTGTAAATAAAGTTGTAACAAAAGAAAACTTGTGTAAGAAATGAGTGAAAATAGGGTGTGTGAGATCCGTCTTTTGTGGAAAACTTGGTGAACTTGTGAGTTTCATCTATTTTTTTAACTCTATGATAAATAATCAGACTTAAAATCTTTATTATAAGTGAATGGTATAAGTACAATCTCATACAACTAACCTAAACAAAATTTGATACAGTACAAAATTTAATACACTTACATTTGTATTGTTTAAATATTAAAGAAACTAAATTTGGAGGAGTATGTGGATTACAATGATAAGAAACATACAGAGACAAAGAAATAGAATTATCTTTAATAACGAAAAGACTAATGATATGAACATGGTTAACCAATAAATTTCCTACTTTGTCTCTTTTCTTTTTTTAGTGGTGCATTTGTCCCAAATTATGCATTCTTTTTCTATTGGGGCAAATTATCTCTTGTCCTTTTCTGATTTGTGCATTTATCCTAAATTATGCATTATTTCTATTAGGGCCAAGAAAGGTGTTAAGTTGTGAAACTGGCTAGGATCATGGCTGTAAATAGTTTTAATTAGGAATGGTCAAGTAGAATTGGAGATTAAATGGTTGGATTCACATAGGAGTTCTAAAGATAAGCCTTGTGGATAGGAAAGTGGGGTATTTGAAAGGAAGTTATTTAGCGAAATGTAAGATAGGAGGCTCGTAGTAAAATAGGGATATACAACTGGATGCAATTTACGTTTAAAAGATTTACTTCCTAATGAATTGAAACATTGTGTTTTGTGGATGAGCTTTGTTTTCAAAATGAGCTTCACAAAGGAAGAATTTTTCATGTCGGACTAGGAAGCAACAATATGCATTGAATCAGTGCATGCGGTTAGTGAACATGTGAAGTTTTAGATGCACTTTGCAAAGTGAACAACGTGAATTGTTGTTTTTATGTGATATTTTTTAATGATCATCAATGACATTTATCCCTTTTGTTTATCTGGTTTGGGAGTGATGATTTGATGTCTTGACTTGATGGAAGGTCTTATAGCAAAATTCTAATTTATTCTTAAAAAAAAAAAAGAGAGGTTGAGACAGCCTAAATGCTTCATTTCATTGACATTCTTTATTTGCTTATAAAAAATGTTTAAATATAAATAATTTTTAAATAATATCAAACGTGTTAAATTAGTTAAAGTCAATGTTTAAGTTTACCACGTATAAATATTTTTTACTTTGCTGTGAAAAAAAATAATTTACTTATTTTGAGTTTAGAGGAAATGACAGCTTTAATAACTTTATCATGAACTAACTTTTATTAGATGTCTTTATGTATTGATCTATAATAAACTAATAATATTTAGTTACAATTTTATTAATTAAAGTGATTAACCACAAAATCATATATTACTAATCAATAACGTGTAATAATATTTTCCTTCTAATATTTACTTCACATGATGAATGATGATATATGAAGTAACATATTGGACTCTTAACAAGTTTTATGACTAAGATGATGGAAGAATACGAAACTTTAAGAAAGGTTACTCTTATAATTTGAATACTAGAATATTAAGTTTTATTTTTCTTAGTCTTATACAAATTGCATAAATATACAGTTTTTCTTTATAATTTGTAAGGTTTTGCATAAGTATAAGTGGGTCTTGGGTTTAATTAGGCTTACAAGAGTCCAGAAAGGATCTTAGAAGATATACATAAAACTTAACTTAGAGAAGAAGCTCACAGAAAGCCTCCCCATAATATAAAATAAGTTCACACTAATTCTAAAAGTGTGTTACTTTTGCGACTCCACTGACTGTAAAAAAGGAAGAGAATGCACAGATAGATCATGTTTGCTTATAACACAAGGCGTTGATTAACGAGCAGAGAAATGAGCGGGAAGAGTTGAATGTGTCTTCGCTTATATGTAAAGATTGGTGAAAAAAGATAACTACCATACTTCCAATGATGAATTTAACCTTAAGTTTGATCCTGATCACATTCAAGAAGCGTAAAGATGAAGTAACAACACTACTTCATGTTAAAAGAGAGTGGTAAAAAAAACTAATGTTCTGATCAATGAACTAATTTAAAAAAATTCTCAAATAATCAATTTTTCAAACATCAGTAATCAATTATATATATATATATATATATATATATATTTGTATTAATAATTGATATTAATCAATTATGATAAATTTTTATACACATAATCAATTATCTATTAATAATTAATTATAAACAATCTTCAGTTACACATAATTATTATAATATATATAATCAATTATAAAAAGTTTTATAAATAAAATATTATGTTATATTATCAATACAATAAATAATAATAATTAATAATAATATAAATATATTTATAAAAATAAGTTATAATAATAACTTTTTTATTATTATAAAATAATAATATTATTTAAATTTAATATAGAAATTATTCTAAAAAATTTTAATTTATATTTTTATACTTTAAAAAGTTAATCAGTCTCATTCAATAAATTAATCATATTTTATAATAAATTAAAATTCAATTTAAAGGTAATTACGTAATATAATGTTTTGATAAATTTTTAAAAAATATTATCAATTAGATAAATTAATTATATTTTATTTTTAATTATTTTTTAATCATAAAGATAAATTTGTATATATTAAAACATTTTTTATATTTATTTTACAAACTTTCATAACTTTTTTTAAATCTTATCATTTTTTTTTTAATTCAAACAACCTAACTTTCAAGACACTTTTATCTTAAATCAACTCAAATTCAATTTTTTAAATTTAAAATATAATCCAAAATCTTAAATTTACTCTCTAATTGAAAGAAAGCTAAGTATTGCTTTCTCCTTCCTTATATATGATGTTATACTGGTTTTTAATCCTACATCTAGACCATTTATATATAGATATCCTAACTTCCATGCTGAAATTACTTTTAAATTGTTATTTTTGATTTGAATTAAATATGAATTACTTATAAATATTCTCTTATTAAGAAGTATTTTTTTATTTATTTTTTTTAAAAGATCTTTCTTGCTAAAGAATCTGAACTAAATTTCTTTAATAATTTTCAATTTTTTTCTTGGAGTTTCTATTTGAAATAATTCCATCATCACATGTTGCCCTACTCTACCATGTATGTACGAGGTATATACATCATTATTTCTTCCTTTTCTTCGTGCAAGTTGGTGTAAAAGAAAACACTTTGTCGGTTTATCAATCAATGTGACTTTTACAGTAACTTTTGTGGTTCCAAGTCCTACAGTGACTTATACTTACGTCAAATTGCACCAAAGACCCTTTTAGGATTATCCTAAGGTATCAAACAATCCGGCAATTGATGTCCGTAGTAATGTTCTCTTTTAATTTATATTTTACATACATACAAAATTTAAGGAGGAAAAATAATTTAGTCAGGAAAATGATAGAAGTTTTGCAACAAGGCGTGAAATGATGATATAGATCACACCCTTCGGTTATATCAACTGTAACAAATTCGATTCGATTGTGTTATCTATGAGTGTGTTTTTTCTTTATCAGCAAGTGTTCTGTGTGTTCTATTCTCTTTGATTATCCGTTGATAAATCAAATTCCTTATTCCCTTTAACAATGCTAAGAGACAATATTCCTTTCTTATCAAGTAAAAGCGACAGGATTCCTATATTTTGGCCTGCTCACGTTTAGTTCCAATCACAGATTAAAATATATAATGAGAAAACAAGTTGAATCCATGGTAACTTGCAGCTACTTCCAAGTCATTAGTTTTAAGGATACCAACAACAAATTGAATTGACTATTAAAGTTCTAATTAAAGCACCCATTCATGCTTACATTAAATTCTTCTACTTGCTTCAAACTAGTATATTCTGGCTTTAAGCTCACAATATGGTTAAGATTCCTCATGAGTTAAAATTTGGTAGTCCCTATTGTAAAGTTATGGTATATAGTTTTCAGGCTTAGAAACTTGCAAGAAGTGACAAGAGACACAAGACAAGGACAATGACAAGAAAATGAAAGACAACAACGCAAGTGCCATGGATTTTCCTACCAAATTTCCCTCTTATGTTTTAATATTTCTTACAATGTTTGTTTGCTTGGCGTTGTTAATTAGCAAAAAAGCAAGTAGGGATTGGGATGGTATGTTCTTCATTCTTTTCCTTAAAATTGTATTATATTGCTTCGATTGCATAATTAATTGATGCTACAGCAATACTATGATTGTATCAACAAATTCTACAGTTACTATAATGTCTTTTTCCTTTGGCAATAGCAAGTAAATGATGTTTCATAGGTCACCATTTTTTTAAGCCCTAAACAAGATCTAGAATAGATTGGTCATGGTCAGCAGTCAATACCCGACTGGCTTCAACGTCCCAATATTGAATCAATCAACCATGCATTTATAATAATCATCTTTCATATTTCCGTGTAGAAGAAAGACGAAACACAAGTCTTAAAAAGACAACATTAAAAAAACATGAGAATGTAGAGAGTGGTCCCACAATTGTTTATTCAATTTCATGCATAAATATACCTACTGAAAGGAATTTTTGATGTATAAATTTGTGTCGATGGATGGGTATATTCCTTGTTCTATTTAATAAATTCCTGTTCTATACAAAAGTTAATGCTTGCTTTGAAACATCTTACTGTTATCATTTAAATAATATGCTAACCATCACTGCCTCACAACCCTTATAAACCATGATTTTGCCCTTTATGCATACACCCCTGTTTCGCAATCTTTATCTTAAAGGCCATTTGCGTTATCTCAAGGATTTTAAGCAAGGGCTAAGACACACTGAATACTTTATGGCATCTGTTATTCCATTTCTAAAGGTTTTCTTGTTTATTCTTTTCAAATACCCCAAACAACATAAGATCTTTAATTCCTAACCTCCATTCTCTTTTGATTTGATATATTGTCTCATTTTATCCACATTATCTTCCTACTCTCACTATCTTTACCTCACAGAATTTCTATTTGAATTTTTCTAATATGTTGACATTTTGAAGAACGATATGTAATAGAGAGATAATGTTGTGACACCAAATTTGAGTAGAAAAGTCTTACATCCAAAAGACAAATATTTTCCTTATTTTCTCCATAATCACGTTCCACAAATGATGCCTTTTAGAATTACCTTCAATTGTCAGATAGATAGATAGTTTATTCATGATTTTGCAGTTCAACATTTATGATTTTTTTTAGTATCTATGTATAGTAGTTTTCTTTAGTCAATCCCCTACCTATTTTACTTTTGAAAAAATTTACATTAATTCTAGTAACTAGATCAAAGCTCCTATGAATAATGTTAATAATATTAATAATAATAATAATAATAATAATAATAATAATAATATATAATATTAATAACATTAATGATAATAATAATATTTAATATATTAATAATAATAATATTAACAGTATCAATCATAATATAAATAATAAAATTAATTATTAATATTATCAAAAAAATTGTAAACAATTACTTACAAATATAGATTTATAGACAATTAATTATTACTTTTTCTGTAAGTAGTTATTTATGAATTAAATCTATAAGTAATTAGTTACTAATTATTACTAATTTTTTTTTAGGTACAGATCCATAACTAAAATATATAGCTACTATTAAATTATTTATGAACTTTGATTTGTATGTAGTTATCGACACATTAGATAATTACTTAAATACTTTTCTGTAAGTAACATATTCTTAGATCAAATTTGTAAATAATATTAAATTTATGTATAAATTTTTATTCACATATAATAATCAGTATGTAAATAAAAGAAAAATTCTTATAATAATATTAACACTAGCCTCCATACAAAATAAAAATTTATGTAGATAGATCTTAAAATGTCATTATATGTATGACTTTCATGAAAGATATATTTTTTTCTTTTCATTTGTAATCACGGTTGGCCAAATCCTATAATTAAGAATTCCCTTCACGTAAATCTCACTTGAAATTAGAGGAAATTTATTTTGTAAAAATTGAGTGTTTTGAGAGTATTAAACCCTTTCTCATAAGTATTTATTTGGGAGAGTTTCCTTTCAAGTGATGAATCTTTATTATCGTTTTCTCTAGTGTTTCAACTAGTTGACATGTTATTTTCCATTTCTTCTATAATCCATTTTTTGGTTTTTCAATTTTATCTTAATTTGTATTTTTTTTTTTATTTTTTTGTTTTGTTGAGAGCTTCTCATCCGTGGGTGAAGCTTGAAATTGTTGAAATGCCTTAATTACCCTTTTCGGTGCAACACTTATAGTTGCCATGCATCTGATACGTTGACTTGAGCTGCCCAAGAGGCATCAAAGAAGACATAAACCAATTGACTCAAACTCCTCTTCTGTAGAATGTTATTCCTTGTACCTTGGAATGCAACATATGTACATTTCATATAATCTGAAAAATGAATTATATATGATAATCATAGAACATTTGTAATAATTTTACCATATGAACAAATGCCTGTAGAATAGGAATGCATTAGTTCTAGGATCTGCAGGAAGGTGACTATTCTGCGTTAAGAGCTGTATTTTAAAATGGAAGATTTAAACAGACTATATATAACTATCTAATTTTTCTTTTAATATTTTTTTTCAATGATAAAAAAAAAGGTAACAACCACTAAATTGTTGCACTCGCCTTACTAACAAACAGTTTGCAAATGCTTCCCATTACTTTCTAGCATACTGTTCATTCTGCAGATCCAAACTCCAAATTCCTCCTCTCCCTAATAATCACCTAATATAAAATAAAAACATGACACAAACATATCTGTACCAATCAACACACCCATAAATATTACACATTATTCTTTCTCTATTATTAATTCTTTCTAATAGACTTTTAGAGCATCTGCCCCAAAACTATTTAAATATTGGATTATATAGCATCTTTCCTACAGATGTAGATGTTGCACACATGAACGAGTGACATATGGATTGTTATATATTGCTTTGCAATGAGAGAAAGATGCAACTGGACCTACTTATTGGCTAGCATGTTGAGATGATGAGTTTTTGGTGATAAGTTAAATTAGATATATTGTTTAATGATTGTTTAGTAGACATTAGAATCTTAATTAACTTATTACAGGTGGATAAGATTAGACTTACTCAAGTTGTAATTTGATAATTAATAATATTGTATATATAAGTGCATGATTTTCTATAGTGATAACACTAATAGAATTGTAATTATAAGGTTGCTTATTTGAAACTTTGTAATTGGTTTGAAACATCTGTTTGTGTTTGAATCTATATATCATTTGTTGTTGTAAAAAAAAAAAAAAAAAAAACACTCGAGTACGCTCACAGATGTGCAATCAACATATTGGCTCAAATTGGAAATAACGCTCAAGCCAACTAATCCACTTCCTTCCTTCCTTAAACCTACCACATTTCTTCAAGAAAAAATAAGCCAAGGTGAAAAATTTCACTAGATCAATCTCTTCAGACTAATATAATTCCTTTAGAACCAAATCGACCACACCTTTATTGTTACTGCAATTGAGATCCACCAGATAATGGCATATGTTCTTTCCAATTACACGATAAGCATGCATATATAATGGCATATGTTCTTTCCAATTGCACGATAAGCATGCATATATACCAACTCATTTACTACATAAACTCCAAATTCTCAACAATGTCACACTCAAATAATAAATTATTAGTTGTTTCCTCTACCAACCCGCACAACAACCACCTTGCACTCCCCAATGTAAGATTATCTTTTATTGCAATTCTACCCGGACTAACCTCTAAATGAAATGAATTTTCTTAGAATTTGTTAGATTGGAGGAGTAGATTTGAGAGAATGAATTTAAAGAGATTTGAGTGGATTGTGAGAGTTGTTTATGGATAGTAAGATTAAAGAGATTTGAGGAGATTGATTATCAAAGTTTGGAAATGATTTGATAGATATTATAGATTTGTTTTTAATTTTTTAATTGATATATTTTTTAAATTACTAATTAACCCTTGTGAAATAAAATGATAAAAAATTAAAATGAATTGGATTAAATTGATTTTAATATAAAAAACATTACTAAAATTATTTAAAACATATCTTTTAAATTATTTAAAATTAAACATTAATCCTCACTAATGTAATAAAATCACAAATTTATTATTCTATTAAAATATATAATCTAGTCTAAATCATAATTAACTGACATCTGTACAAAAAAATTCCTACTATCTAAATTATTTTTTTTATTGAAATTTACTACTATTTTTGTAAGTATAAATTACATTTTACTTAAATTGAAACTTTTAAAATTATTAGTCTAAATAAAAATATTTTGCAATTTGTATTTCTTAGATACTAGTACATATTAATAATAATTGTAAATGTTTTCTAAATTTAGCTTTTTATTAATTCTCTTACTTAAAAAGTTAAATGTTGTTTTACTATATTTTTAAGAGATTAAATACAAATTTTTTGAATTCTTATTTTATTTCTATAAAAATATTAATATGTTATAATAAAAAGCATATAAACAGTTTATTTAAATTGATTAAAACAAATGAAAGGTATGCTTAAATTTGAAATAAAAAATATTAATAAATAATATTTAATTAAAAGTAATTATTCAAAATTAAATACTCTTATTAACATATATATGATTAGTATTAAATGTTATATTTGATATTTGTTTACTTTTAATCATTTTGTAATTAAATTTTCTTAAAATAATGATTAGTAAAAATATAAATAATATTTTGTATTTTTTTTATTAAATACTTTTTATTTTAGTTATGTACCAATACTTTAGAATATTCTGGAGCATTTATTCTATTTAAAAGTCATAAGTCACTTATAAAGTAATTTCCACCTCATTTATAAAGGTTATTTGGTAATTTTCAATTTCATTCCTTCAAATCTCTTCCCATTAACAAGGATGAAAACAAAGATTTCATCCTGCAAATCTCCCCGGATCTATTCTCCCAAATTAGGTCAGTCAAACAGCCTTCGTCCACTCAAATTCATCTTCTTAAACAGTAAATCCTTCTTAAACAGTAAATCCTTCCAAATTGGTCCAACCAAACACACTCTTTAGAGATAACTTTCAAACAAACAAGAGGTTGGAGTAAAAACTTAAATTCTCTTGGAATAAATTGTCTTGTATAATTGAATGAAGTGACAGAAAATAATCCCGACTCTTCCTTTCCACTGACTTGGTAGGTTTGAGTTTATAATGCATGAATGCTTTCACTTGAGGTTTTTTACATTGAAACTATGCACTTCTACACTTCAGACTCCATATCCATGCTCCCTCTTACCACCTAACCTGCCATCCTTAGCAGGAGAATTGAAATATAGCTTGTTGAACCTGTTGGCCAGTAATTCACCCTAATCCACTTATCATGCCAAAAATTAATATTTAAACCTCTACTTATCGCTTCACACCGAATAAACTCAACATAACTTATTGATGATCAAGGGATTTCATGTTTGATGAATAGGGACCCAGATGCATACTAGAATATGCATATACAATTTGAGTTATTAAAAGTAATATTCTAGTTAAATTGAAGCCTGAATTTGTTTTCCTTCACAAAGTGTGTAATGTGCCATATACTTTCAAATTACTCGATGGACTTAAACTGTGATCCAAAATGTCATGAAGCCCACATAGTAATACATGTAGCCACAGAACGCTGAATAGTGAAAGGATTTGCACGAAGTATAGAAGGATTTTAAAGGGTACATCGCAGTGTGAGAAAATCACAAAATTTTATATGATTCAAGATGAAAAAGGAGAGAAAAGGTAGTTTATTAGTTTTGTTGTTTGTTGTTTAGGGAAAGGTTGGGGAGTAGTCATTGATGGCAAAGGTAGTTTGGGTAAAGGAAAAGTAATGGAAGAGGATAGTGACGTGCGCCGACTAGCTTACTTTATCCCATTCTTCTTTCTTTCACTAAAACTGCACTTTAGCAGCATTTGTTGTACATATATCTCCATCTTCCCCATCTTCATTCCTCATTCATATACCTTTCTGACATCATTGCACTATACACACTTCAATTCAATTCTTCTAAGCTAATTCAGCCCTCCATTTACCTTACGCTTCTCTTAAGTTTAAAACCTCTCCTTACTCATACAATCTCATGAACTTAATATTAATACATAATATTGGGAATGGTTCCTAGAAAAAGTATAATAGTAAAAGATACTTCTTCTTTTGTAATTTGATTCTGTAAAACTAATACATGAACTAATATTTTAAGATGATATTAGAATTTATTAAAAATAATCACCTACCATGTTATTATCTATACATCAAACCTAGTAATACTTATGAAAAAACTTCAATTTAAGACGGACTAGAAAAAGGGAATTTATAAATGATAAGTAATTTTTTTTCTTTAAAAATCAATTGTGTAAAATTGAGAACGTGTTTAACTACAAGAAGAAAGAGAATTGAAATTAAAATTGCTTTAAATTACTTTTATTATTTTACGTATAGATTGAAGTTTCTGAACATCAACTGAGACACTCTATGATGAGATGAAAATTCAAATTCTAATACATAACTAATCTACTTAATCTCGGGTACTGAATTTGACACACCAATAAGAGAGAGAAAAGCATTTCTTGTTTTGATTGGTACTGTAAAAAACTAAGAGTTTCTGGTTAGGGAAAGGTCATGATGGTATGGAGCCACATCACATAGGGAACATGCGAAACATCTAATCCTGGGAAACACCATGCTTTCGTTATACACCAAAGCAACCATTTTGAATAAATTGGAGAAGGAAGAAAGAATTGAGTTTTCCACCTATCAATGTATAAATTGTACACTATTTATATTATTATGTAGTGGTGCATTCATCTCTCTCGCCTTGCTTTCTCTGTCCTCTTTGTTCTGTTCAACAGTTCAATCTGAAAAAGACTTCTAATTCGTGACATGTTGAATGTCCCTGATTCTGACATCATTTCTGGGGTCTTCCTTTTCATTCCACTCCCATAGTCGCATTTATATTATGCTAACGTAATCGTATACATGATTGTTTCTTGTTCGTATACTTTTTTTGGTCTCCTATCATCACGTACCAAAAGCAGCAGCATTAAATACATGTGTGTGTGTGAAAATTATGGATACGAACTGCTTATTTTATGTCTTATGATGACAATATATCTAAAGAAACAACACCGACATATTGCTGTGTAAGGACGACATGTTAACAACATTCCAAGCATTCAATTCCTTGATAGGATTTTTAGATTTCAAACGAAAACGTTCTTTCTAATAATTACATATGTTTTTGTTTATTTATTTTTGTTTATGCAAACACATTCAGTCAAACTAGGCTAGTTTTGAATACAATTTGTAGGTCTCTTTATTTAGGTTAGGTTATAAGTTCAGAAAAACGTTTTATCCTATATTTTGTATTCTCTCTAGTTGGAACATCCTAATATATAATTTTAATTTATTCTTTTTTTTTTTTTTTGAAAAAAAAAATCATAAACGTAATGGCTACGGGTTCATATATACCCAGGAAAATGCATGGATGTTCTTAGAATACATTTTCGGAGTCACATGTTCATGTATCTAGAGACACCGGCTGAGGGAATTTTAGTGTATGGGAAATAATATTGAGTCAAACTAAACAAGAATGCTCATTGGGTTTTAGACTCTTTAGGTGAAGAATGAAGATCATCCAAGAGCAAAATTGATTGCCAATTCATGAGACCTATAGCAACATTGTGATAATTTGACATCTTAATTAATTGAAGATTCAATGTTACCCTTTGTTAGTGATTTATGTCTTTTTATTTCTATCACTTGACCATTGCTTCAAATTGGTGTTCTAGGTACTTTGGATCGACCACTCATTGGCTTGAGTATAGGCTCAAGCTACATGACAGTGCTAAACCCCACATTACTAAATCAAAGCACACAAAATGATTAAGACCTTGAAATGTAGAATTAACATATATAATATAAAACTGCAGCTTGAATAGATTTCTGAATTACTGGTGCAAGAAATTTAAACAATCTGAAGTTGCAAATTACTTGAAATGTTGGCCATACATTAATTAGTTTGGTAAAAATTGCACCTGGCTAGAAATGCCCGAGTCGAAGCTCCAAATCTAACTTCTCCTCTTGGTGTTTAAGCAACCCTATTCCTAATTCCAACGTGATGTTTTGCTCATTGTCCTTGAAACCCTTGTGCTCCTCCTCCTCTACACAGCCCTTCATTTCCTCATCAGCACTCAAACCACTCCTTGTGTTGTTACTCATCATCATCATCTTAATTTCGCAGCTTTGGGGACTCAAAAGAGGAAACTGAGAATGAGAAGGTGTGAGTCTTGGTTTCTTGTCTCCACTGGAAGAAGCTGGGAAGGGTGAAGAAGACAAAGTGAGACAAGGACTGCAACGTGGAGAAGGATGTGCACAGTTCAAAGGCTCATCAGGTAAAGGAGATGGTGATGAAGATGTTGGTGGAAGAGTTGGGATATTAGGCTTAGGGCTAGGGTTAGGCTTAGGGCATTCAGAAACCCATGAAGATAAGGATGATCTCAATCTAGCCCTATCCCTTCTGTGAACATTCATGTGTCCTCCCAATGCTTGAGCAGACCTAAACTCTCTCTTGCAGAAGCTGCAAGCATAGTTTCTAGCAGGCCATGAAGTTCCCCATGTATGCTCCTCAAAGCCAAAGCTATCTTCTCTTTGGGGAGTACTACTACTATTTCTGTTCAGATAGTTTCCTTCCATAATGTAATTTTCATCCAAATCTGTAGAGAGAACAAAGGAGAACCATGTATTAATTATTTAAAAAGAAAAACATTTGACTTTTTTTTGAAATAGAAAAAATAATCATATAGACTTATAGATCTCATACAATTAAGAGACTTCAAAGATGAGAGAGTGAGAGAAACTGATCCAAGAATGGCTTCATATTGAAGCTTAACATCATGTACTGAGGCAGAAAGGGAAGATCTCTATCTGCAGGTGTACTTCATCTGCCACTGCCTGTAGCTACTGTATTTGGATATTGCTTAACACATAAAATGGAGGAACTGTGTGAAAGTGGTATTTCCCTTTTGCCTGATCCTGGAAAGCTCTGGCATATGGCAGGTTATGCTGATACTGTTGCACTTGAGTGACTTTGAACAGAATTTGAGTATTTGACTTCAAAACAATAAGGGAACTATCAAACCAATTTAATCACAAGAAACATTTCTCTTTCACATTTTCTTCTGTTCACGTTAGTTCGAAAGTGAGTTAATTAATACGAAATTATGTGTATAAGGAACCTATTAGAAAAAATATATAATTAAAAAATTACGTCATGAAAAGTATTTGAAACACCAAACCCTGGTATGCGAACGACGTTAGTACTAAGAAATTAATACAACGATTGCCAAGTAAACATTAAGTTCCGCATCGACAATTGAAGTTATTTTTATTTTAAGGGTTTCAAACTTTCCAAATACTGCATTGAAAAAGTAACATGAATTAATTTTACAATTTAAATGTGTTAAAGTGTGTTAACTAGCATGACATGTATAAATTTTTATAATATTTTCAATGTGTTAACAAAATTTTTGGAATGCAAATTACAAGAAAAGATAGGAAGCTTTAGATTTTTTAGAAGAATTATTTACTAATATTATGTGATGCTTAAATATGTAAGATTGCAAGCAAATTTTTATCTCACTTCCTATTAATTATAAGTTATCTTGAAGTATAAGTACTATCAATGAATCAAAGAGAACGAAAATGTTTCAAATATTGTATGTGTCTATGGTTGGAAGTTTTATGTGCATGACATTATTTGTAGAAGATCATATATTGCATAAGTAATGAGAGTGTTAAGTAAATTCATAGCAAATTATAGTAAAAAATATTGGAGTGTTATTAAAAGGATTTTATATACAAAGGAACCTTAAGTGTTATGTTATATTTTGAATGATTAGTATTAGTTGTTAGTTTAAATTTTGTAAGTGATCTTAATAAAAATAAAATCTATTATTGGTTATGTATTTAGGAGAGACAATAAGTTGGTCATCAAAGTTATATGATTTTGTAGCTCTGCTTATTATAGAAGTTGATCATGTGGCAGGTACTCAAGCATGCTAAGAGTATATGGATTAAAATATTAATGGAGTTAGGCACAAGCTGAAATATTGTTACATGTTATGACAGGCAAAATATCTTACACATGACAAGGAATATTGCCTCTCATTTCAAGACAAAACACATAGGGATAAGTTACTATTTATTTGAAAAGTAATAGAAAAAAGAAGTATAAATATACAAAAGATTCACAATTAGAATTCAGTAAATATTATGACAAAATCAGTTAGCATTGATAAGTTTATATAAGTTCAACCTTAATGTAACCTATTAAAAGAATAAGCAAACATGGATGACAAAATAAAATATGATGTGAGGATTTGATTACTTTAATCAAAATCTTCAAGTGATAGAAATGAGAAGATAAGTCTCAACATTAGAAGAATTTTAATTGAGTACTTACTTTATTTATTTAAAAAAAAAAAGTTTTCAAGAAGACACATCAAAATCAATTTTTTTCTTTTTTATTACTTTAGTGCTTAAAAGAAAAATATTAAGAGAAACAAATAATTTTACGTTTAAAATTAACTTAGTAGTTATCTTGATATAATGTTATCATTTTCTCTTTTAGAGTTAGAGAGAAAAGTATTTTAATTTTATTTTCTTTATTAAAATTACATTATTATTTTTTGTTTATTTTGGTACCTTTTTATCTTTTATCTTAGTTATAAGTTTTTATATGATTAGCCTAGTATCTAACACATAATATGATTTCTAATCTCTTTTAACTTTTATTGTCTAAACTAATAGAGATTCTTAAAATTAACTAACATGGTATCTTTGGACAAACATTTTTATAAATACTTATAAAAGAAAAATAAATAAAAAATTAAACAATCAAATATATTCTTTATAAATTAAATTAATTTATGTATAAATTACAACACATACATGAATTTAAAAATATTATATGGGAGAACTTTTCAAAATTAGTATACATGTAAATTTTATCTTATGAAAAAATTATTTTTATTGTTAAAGATTATTAGGTACTAGTTTTTCCAAATCGTTGTAAAAATATATTGAATCATTAATTTTTTTTAAGTTTATCTGTACATATTGATATAAGTTCTTCTAAATTGAGAAAGCAAAATAATAAAATAATAATATTTTAACTATTGTAATGAGTAATAATTTAGTAAATTGTAATTATATATTATTTTAATATTAAACTTTTAATAATATTATATGATTGATAAAAATCAAAATAACATGAGTAGTAATTTTTTTTAATAATTTCATTGATTAATAATAAAAGCAACACCACATCCAATGTATCTACGTTAGATGATGGCATACCAAACACTTATAATCAATTGAAAGGTGCTACTCAACCATTTTTCACCCCATATTTCCTTCAACTCTGATTCATATTGGTAATGACATTGACACCACTTCTATGCTCATACTTTACTAATACTTATTTTTCTCAATCTTAATGTATTTGCCACTTTTTGTCTCATGACAGTGAGTTGCACATCGTTTTCTTTGGGAAAATATTTTTTAGTAAGATTATGATATTTTGACATCCATAAATTTTTATATCTACTTTATATTTATTATTTTATTTTATATCTTCTTCTTTTATAAATATAAAAATTTATTTTTTAATGATTATGTTATTTCTAAAAATAAAATAGATTATCAAATAATTAATAAAAAAATATTTCTTTTTTAATTATTAGCCTAGAAAAGCTAATTACCATTCATTGTTTACTCATAACAAATTGTGAAGTGAAAAGAGAAAAAACGTGAAACACCATTATTGTCTATGACAATATAATTCGACATATTTATTAACCTTTTATGGGAGAGAATAATATTACTAGTTTATTTTATCTAACAATCGTCCCTTAATTAGATTTTATTAAAATGTTCCTACCCAACTTTATCTAACCATTGTTAATTTAGAGATTGAAACGTAACAAATTAATACTCTCTGAATTTATTATTAAGCTTCTACAGGTGAAGGATTTTACCTTAATACTCAATTACAAGAGTAATTATTGAACAATTAGAAGAATTCTACCTTAATCTTTAATTGTAAGAATAATTATTGAACAATTAAAAAGACTTCTTTATTTCTTGAAATTATAATAATATAGAGATAAGATTTGAAAATACATTTATTTCTTTGAGTCAAATAGATTACTTTTGAAATGGATATAAAACCTAAATTTTTGAAAAATTTGAATTAGTCATAAAAAAAACAATTTGATAAAAGTATTGAGAATGAATTATAAAAATTAATTTTTTTATATTAGATTTGAACAATTTAAAATATATAAAAATATTTTTAATTTTTTATTTAGTATTAAAAAATTAATATTATTGAGTTATATATGTACTTTTAAGATGATGATTTTTTAGATTTTGATAGCTTAAATTTATTTTTAAAATTAAATATTTTAAAAGAAATTATAAGATTAAAAAATAATAAATTAATTGACAATCTTAATTATATGAAAAGAATATATATTTTTTTCAAAATATATATATATATATATATATATATATATATATATATATATTGGAGAGTAAATATATATATTGATATTTTATATATATTATTTATAATATAAAAAAAAAAAAAATAAAATAATAATAAATATATTTATATAACAAAA
>Ga0099824_1002624_pt1 | contig 26317 bp, 12 predicted proteins | sample SiratrowhiteBW_FD_76837 | JGI IMG/M metagenome (GOLD analysis project Ga0099824, IMG submission 76837) | Root nodule microbial communities of legume samples collected from California, USA - Siratro white BW | ecosystem: Host-associated > Plants > Roots > Nodule | place: USA: California...
AAAATAATAATATTTTTTTTTACAACTCTAATCTATCTTTTACATTTCCCCCCCTTCTTCCGCTTTTATTTTTTCCTCCCCTTGCCCTTTTTTTTTTTTTTTTTTTTAACCAACCAACTATTTTTTGTCTACAAAACCAAAGAACACAATGTCTACTTACTTGCATATGTTGACAGTGTTTTGTGAAAAAAAAAAGAAGCAGAACTATATTTATGTGTTTTTCCTTCAATAAGAGTACCTCATATGAAATGCAATACAATAATGTAAAAAATAAAAAAATAAATAAATAGAATCAATCCTAATAAAACAAAAAATAATCAAACCAAATAACAGGAAACAAAATCAATAAAAGAAAAAAGGGCCTATCAATTTTTAAATAATTCCCAATGATTAAGGGATTTGTGTTGACATTCCTAATAATTTATATACAGAATAATTCCATATCTACACCTTGACATTATTGTTACAGGAGTTCTTCTTAGTTGGTGCTGTCCCTCATTAATCAACTAAAATACAATTTCTCTCTCTAGCATCTTGGTTCATTGGACTATTTCTGAACATAGACAGAAGTCAAACATCTTCAGGACGAATTTGTTAATCTCACTTAGAGCAAGTAAAACCGAGAATTACTACAGAAAACTAATAAGATTTAACCTAATCCCAGCTCTTCTCCTATGGTGACTATTTGTAAACTGATAGAACTAGGATCAGATTGGGACCAAGAAATACAAGAATGCCTTTATTGATCTTAAAGAAATCCTCACTCAGAAACAATTCTTAAATGAATTAGTCTCAGGTATTTTAAGGAACCTGGACCTCCCACACAAAACTATAAAACTTCCTGTCAACTACTAACAAACTTCGTCTAACAATAATCTCAGCCCAACTAACAGACAGCCGACCAAACTAACTATTACACATTTTAATATTTCTTATTCTTTCTGACACACATTCAATAGGAGGTTGCCTTGTACTATCAATACCCCTTCATGTGTGATCTTGTCTTCAAGGTGGAATTGAGGGAACACTTGTGGGATCTCATATGCTAACTCCTAACTATTCTCACATGCTGAAAGTTGTTGCCACTTGAGCAACACAATCTGTCTGAGCATTTTGTCTGCTAGTGAGGGACAGCTTCAGGAAACACTTGGAGGTCCCTTTGTTCAGTCAAAGCAGCAGATAGAGTTTGTGGAGAAGCCATGGATTAAAAACTGTTAAACTCTAGGAAAGATAGTAACACTGAGCTAAAAAAATGTGTTTTTGAGGAGTATGGATGCTTTATTTATATTGGCTAGACCTACGAGGAAGCACCAACCTTCCTTTAAAATATAGCCAATTATGTTTCAATTCATAACCAATGTGATTCTCACTCTTGGTCACCAAATCATGGTTAATCTTAGGTGCGTCCTAAATTAATTCAGAATTGCATTCAGGTCATTATTCACGTTGCACCACTGACATAGTCATGAATGTAAATTGTTGCTTCCTGGTCTACACTAAATATCAAAGTCATAGCAGATTAATTTAGTAGCCCATTTAAACAATTTTATACTCCATAATCTCTACTCATTAAGGAATTTCAAACTCAGCTAGAGGTTGCTTCATACAAACTCAGCTAACAGAACCATAGCTTGGCTTCTTCACTCCACAGAAGAAAGATCTCCCACATAAAGGGCTCGCCAAAATAAAAACACTATTAAAGGAATCAGATGTCAAGGTCTCCATCGAATCCACGTGCAGATTAATCCGGGCCAGGCATTAAAGCCATATCATACATAATTTTGTTATCATATAAAATAGAGTAACTGCACTACCAGACTATAATCTGATTCACAGAACGAGATATGAAATCATTTCAAGATGTTACCCATCAATAAATAAATCCTACCCGCATGCATTAATTCCCCAATCACTATTTCTCATGAAGTTTGACTACAATCTAAAATGAATAAATAAATCTAAAGTGTGACATGTCTGTCACTTTAGCCCCTGAAAGTAACCGGGTTAAGAAAAAGATTACTGCAAGTACAATTTGTCACTAAAATGAATAACTAGTTAAGTTTGGAAACTAAGTGACAGCATAAAGACTTGTTTTGAATTTTCTTACTTTAGTGACTAAAGGATAGCATCTCACTACTAAAGTTACAACTAACTCACAATTTTATGCACCAAAGTGACACCCTCTAACAGAATTGAAATTACTCAACTACAAAATCTTTCCTTCCCCCTCACAGTTTGACAAACTACTCCTTTCACCCAACCCTACAGCAACAACTAACAAAACTAAAACCATAAAATAGGTGTTAACAAAACAACAAAAAAGATAGCACTAACTTACAAGCATTCCCGCAGCAGTTTCCCTGGCGTTGTCATCGATCCGGAGCATGGTGCTGCCATCGGAATAAAACTGGTGCACGAACTCCGGTTGGCTCTGAAGCACCTGGTAGTACTGTCCCACGAAGTAGGTCCCAACCTGAACAAAACAAAACACAAAGCAAAAACACGTGATTCGATTTGACATGAATCAGAAGCAGAAGAAGAAGGAAGAAGAAGAAGAAAAGGAAAAAGAAGAAGAACCTGGGCCGCGGTGACGGGAATGGGAAAGGGCGTAGCCATTGAAGTAAAAGGAAAAAAATCCCTTTAAAACCCTAACGGCAAAATTTGGATCCGAAATCTCCCTCTCTTCCCTTTCTTCCCAGATCCACACTCAGGCAGGTAGTGACAAAAGGGAGGGGTAATGTTATTTCTTTTAACATTTAATAATAATTAATATTATTTTTTATTTTGGTTCTTCACGGGTTTCTTTCTTTTACTACATGCTGCTATCCTATGTGCTAATTTTCAAATACACAAACACGTGCAAAGTACCAGTATATCTATATTTTTTTATAATAGTAAATAAATTAAAAAACGATATTATTATTACAATAAAAATAATTATTAAAAAAAATAAAAAAATAGTTTTAAAAATAGTTTACTTTTATTGACAGTTATAATTACATAACATAATAGAATACGTTCAATATCTTTTCATATCGTTATAATTGTACATTATAAATTATAAACAAAATAAAGATGAAAAAGGTAGAAAAAGTATAAAAATTAATATAAATAAACAGTTGAAAAATAATTTTTCATTATTTTGTTACAGATCAAATATGTGTTTGAATAAATTTTTTATGAATAATTTTAGAAAAAATCTTATTAATTTATAAAAAAAATTATAAATTTATATAGAAATTAAAAGTAAAAGTTCAAACAATAACATAAAAAATTATAAATTAATCTAGATATATAAACTAATTTTAATTTATACAAAACTGTCTTTGCTATTAGTACATGGAAATAAATTTGTCCTAACATGTCCAAAACCATTAAATCTACCATGTGTAAAGAGTTACAAGACTGGTAAAAATATAATATGTAAGATAAGTTTAATTAACGAATAACAAAAGCTTATTATGGGAGTTTAATAGATATGTACTATAAATTTTCTTGTATTATTAATTAATAAAAACTTAATTGTTAGCATAATTTTGGGTATGAAATCTGTCTTGTTTTTATTACAAACTCAGTCCAGTAAATAAATTAAAATTATCATGTCTCACTATGTTTACGTGCATGCAATAGTTATTTTTTTATATTGCAGTGTATATAATAAAATTATATTTTAATTAACTAATAAAATGTATATTTTATAAATTGATTAAAATTAAGATAATTATTGTAAAAATAATTGTAATTGGTTACTAAAAGTAGTGAATAAAAAAATAAAAGTACATAAATTAATGTGAAATTAGTAATCATAATTTATTTTTCTTTAAGAAAAATATTTATTATAAACAAAAATAGGTTATATATCATTAAGAGAGAAAAAATAGTGTTTAAAAATAGTTAAAATATGTTAATAGACTTTTATAAATTTTTCTTAAAATCAATTCATTCAAAATATCTTAGCCAAAAAAACTAAAACAAGAAACATGTGAAAATTGAAATATAAGAGATGACGACGAGAAAAGAGATCTAAAGTCTAGACTATTCTTCCTTAAAACCATTCTTTCCTCTCACTTTCTAATTTGAAGTGTTCTAAAAAATTCTTGAACAGTTATATGTAGGCAAACTAATGCAAGTCAACCATCACTAACCCTGTAAAGTTCATACAATATAATATTCCATGGAATTATTATAGGTTTGGTGACAATTAAAAGGTCTCACTAGATTGCATGCATTACACAAGCATCTTATATTAGGAAAGTTTAGTTTTTTGTGACAAATCCACCACTTGGATTGAAAGCTAGCTATAGTTGATAGTCAGAATACAACACTTAAAACTTTAACAGTTTTAACTCTGCAAATTATAACTAAGTTCATCTAGTCTCATTCATAAAACAATTAATATCACATGGAACAATATCTCTCTTGATAATTGTTTCGTTGGGAATTGAATTCGTGACATTAACTTTCATACCAAATGTTAGATCAATCACTTGTTGGATTGAGCACTTACATCTAGACCAAAAGTTATAATTGATAGTTAGAGCAAAAGTTATAATTGATAGTTAGAGCACAACTTTTCTACTTAAAAGCAGTAGCAGTCAAATTGTTATAATTCAATTATATAACTTGATCCACCTGGCTCCATCATGATACCATTGATGTCATATGCATCAATTTTCTCCTTAACAATCCTAATGAGAATCAAATTTGTGACATTAACTTTGATACTAATTATTGAATTGAGCAATTGTCTTTTAAGATAAAAGTTATAATTGATAATCAAAGTAGAATTTTTTCTATTCAAGAGTGTAGTAATCCAAAAGTCACTTCTATAAGTTATTGCAAATGATATCAATTGTCTTGTGAGGGAAACCAAACTGAGTTATAATTAAATCATGATACTTGAACTGACATGCTCTTAAATAAAAAAAAATGTGCATTAACTATAACTATTAATTATAACTTTTAATCTAATGATAAACATTTAATCTAACATCTCCAGTTTCAATCTTTAAGTCCTAATGACTCCTTGCAATAAAATCCCACATATAACTACACCCCTTCAATGTATTCAAAGAAAAATATTGAATAAGGTGCTACATTAAACTTAATTTGAAACCATTTGAGTAGTCACCTTACTCTCTCTATCAAGAACTCACTTATACCACTAAGAACTTGAACTTATCTCTTTGCAACAATGGCTGAGGAAACCATCTGATGAGAAAAAAAAGAATGAAGTTAAAATCAAAGAAGAAATTGAAAAAAAATATTTCAAGAAAAAAATAAAAAATATAATAAATATAGAATAAAGTATCCTACGTGAAAAAAAAAACATTAAAAAGAGATATAAGTTAAATAGCATTATTTGGCAATTTCCTTCATAAAAAAACTATGATTGTGTTCTAGAATATAACTATTCTATAACAATGACGAAACTAAAATAAACAAATTTTACAAAGACCACGTTAAAAAATAATTTCAAAAGGATTAAAATAAAAAATGGTATATTATATTTAAACCATTGAAAAATCAAGTTGTAGCAGTTTCATGTTGCATTTGTGAAAAAGATTGGAAGAAAAAGACAACATGCAATTCCAAAACGGGATTGCTCTTAGTATACAGTATGTTTCTCTAATCCACACAACTATCTGATCATGTTCTTTTGTTTTTTTCTTGTGAGAGATGTTAAGATGGTGTTGTGTTACTGTTTCTTCACAATATCTCATCACTTTCATTAGAGTTACATTTTCTGCTACTATGAGGTTTAGACTTTCCCTCTATCGTGTATTGCTGCACAACAAGCAGTGAGGAGTTTGAGCCGAAACTGGTTGAAGCTAAAATGTCCCCGATGACCCCAAGCTCAGGGCTGTCACACCATTCCAACAACCTTTGGAAAACTGTGTAGTTCTTGCCACTCCCTTGTCCCAAAATGTACAAGTCACACCCAGTTTTGTCTATCTCATTGAGGATCAAAGGAATCTCCTCACCATTTTCTATCACCACTTCCCTCTCGGAGTATGTGATGGTGTCATTATTGTGCAACCCTTTGTGCCTGAAGTGAAATATGTACTCATCATCTAGCTCTTTCTGCATCACACTGTCCATCTTTGTAGATAACACTCCATTGGAATCACTCTGGAATGCCTTTTCTTCTGCAACCTCGGTACCTGACACGAGAAGCCTAATCACGTGCAACTTTGTGGCTGAATGTGCTGCCATTCTCCATGCGATCGATAAGGCTTCCCTGTCATCAGGCCCTCCGATGAAGATCACAATGATGCTCATTGTTGCTTGAGATAATGACTTCAGTCCACGGTTAACAAGGATCCCCACAGAACAAGGTGGTGCCTGCAACACATTCTGGTTTATGTCACTGAATATAGTGTTGGTTGTTTCCATGTCTCCTGAGCTTAGTTGTTTGTGGAATGGAAGGAGAATTAGATTTGCACGTTTCTCTTCTGTCACATTGCATATATCGTGATGGATTGTTTCATAGGTTGCAACAATACCTGATGTGTCTAATCTCACTGCTTGGTATTCCTCCACAAACTCATTAAATGCATTGCATATGGTCTCAAACTCTTCTTGTGATCCATACTGGCTCTCTGACGATCCCCCTTGAACATTTGAATTGTCCATTTGGGCCACAAGAAGCCCAGTGCCGTGTCTTGTGAGTTCCACAAGGTGAAGGACTGAGACATGTAAAGGGGAAGCTCTGGTGGGATTTGTGGCCTCAAGAATATGGACCATGCCAAAGGCTTGGTGAGCGTTGTGGACACAGGCTGCAACTCGAAGTTCTGCTTCAGACCATAGTTTCTGCACAGTCCTTTGTTGGGTCTGCTTGAACTGAAGTTTTGGCTTGAATATGACATTAATAAAGGGAGATGCCGCCGCAGTCATGAATAGTATCGCGAGGATCATAATTGTGAAAGCATAAGGGTCCAAAAACTGAAAACAAAAGAAACAGAACAGAAAATCGCATCAGAGTTGATTAACTGTAATCGCTAGAGATAATGGATAAAATTGCAGCTTGCAAGCTGTTTGGTTTGTGAAAACATTTTCTGCTTTTAGAAGTCACTCTAGTTGTTGTACTTTATTTCCCGTTTACAAGTATATGAAAACAGGAAACAAAGTGAAAACAACGTGACACGTTGATGAACAATTGGAACCAGAAATGTTTTCTCAATCTAAACAAACTTTTAGTAACTAAAGCAAGAATTTGAAAGAGGAGCATGATATGATATGAGTTTGGTTAGAAAATAGTACACTTTTGTCCCAAGCAATGCTTATAAGAATCACTGCCATGATGCCCTTGGTGTTGAGGAGCAATCCAAGGCCCACTCCATCTCTTAGAGACATACCATAGTAGAAAGTAACCAACACAGAGCTTAAAATTTTTGGGATGGCTAACAAGCACACCATCAAGAGCGGAAGTAACACTGAACGTGGTTGAGACCAAAGTGACTCCAGGTTTAATCTAAAGCCAAAACTGGCAAAGTAGACAGGAACAACAACTGCAGCAACAAAATCATGCAACATTTCCAACATCAAATCAGCAAACCTTCCACTAGGCAAAATTAGTCCATACACAAAGGCCCCAACAACATGGTGTGCACCAAGCAAGTCTGTGATGTATGAACAAACAAAAAGTCCAATCAACACATCCAGCAACTTTGAGGAGTTCCATGACTCTGACCTCATTCTGTGTTGAATCACACGCGCCAGGATTGGACGCACAATGCAGAAGCAGAACACAATGAACATCAATGTGCACACTGCTGAGAGGAGTGGTTTTCCACCATCATGGGAAAACGGAATCAAGAGTGCGAAGAAAATCCAGCCAAATGTATCAATTAACTTGGCTGCTGTTAAGGCATCTTTTCCAAGCCTTGTGTAGAGGATCTTGAGATCTGATAGGAGCCTTGCAAGGACTGGAAAACTAGTAACAGAAAGAATTGCACACCAAAACACATAGCCTTTAAAAGCAATGCTTGATCCACCTGCTAAGTTATTCTCTAAAGCAAGCAAACCAGCTCCAACCAATGCTGGAATGAGAATGCTTGCAGCAGCAATGATTATAGCCTGCTTGCTTGATTTCAGGAGGGTGTCACAGTTCATTTCCAACCCACTAAGGAACACATAGCACATGATTCCCACATTGGCAAAGGTTTCAACAGTCAGGATTCCTTCTGCACGGTAAACCGACTGAAAAACTCCAGGGAGTCTTCCCAAAAATGATCCACTCAAAAGTACACCACCCTGCATATACAACATCAAGTTTGTGTAACTATAAGTGATTCATATTTGATACCAAAGTTTAATTTCCCTCAAGTATGTCATCTAAGAGATTGTTACACTATCTCTTCTCATCTTCCCATTTCAGGGAGAAACTCTTACATAAATTAACTTCTCATTTTTAGCTTTTTTTTATCAATGTTTCAATGCATAAACAAACAGACATTTATAGTTTTTACCTCATTATGTACTTTTTTGCATATAGTAATTAAAACAAACAAAAATGCTAGATCAGGCATGTCTTATGGTATGTTTAAACCAATCTTTCCATAAAATATTATAGAAAAATACTATAATTTCTTTAAATTTTTATTTTTAATTTGTGTGTATAAGTTAATCTTTATATATAGAAAGAGTTTATTCAAACAAGTCTATATCAATGTATCAAAAAGTCCTATGCTATATTTGGTATACACACATATGAACATGAAGACTTACAAGCATCTGGGCAACCGTAAGAGGCAGGTGGAATGACTTGAGGATGTGGTGCAACAAACTAGAGGCAAGGATATTGTAGGCAATTTGAATAGACAGAAGAGGAACACGGTCTGCAATGACATTATCACTCCTCCAGATTCTGTTGCTAGGATCAATTGTTGTATTGTAACATGCAAATTCTGGGATTGAGTTGGGAGCAGCATTCGCTCCACTTGTCATATCAATCTCCTTCTATGAGCCCTTGATTAATTTTCTTATGTTTTGAATTTTGTTTTTGCATCCTTACTTAAACAAAACCATGTAGCAGAAGAACATCCAAGTTATTTTGCCAAGGCATTTTAAGCTGGTACAGTTCAAATTGCCTTTTTGTTGTCTGCGTGCTAGGATAGATTACAGACATTGTTGTTCTTTTTTTTGTCTATGGAAATGTCTGTTGCTTTATGACTCCACGCTGAATGCACACTATAAATAAACATTTGTTGCAATCATTTACTCAAATGTTTAAAATAAGTTCAACCGAAAATAACTAATTAAAGTATTTGTGCATCCAACAAAAGGACAACAAAACATACGAATTAGCAGAATATATTAATATAAACCGTTCCAATTTCATTGAACGAAATTAAAAGATAACAATATTTGAAAAAAGAATGACACAATTGTTTTTGTCATTTCTACCGGATGCAGAAATGGTTAGTTAAACACGTTAACATCGGGAAATAAAATCACCTATTCCTTGAGAATTTATTTTTCTTTTCACTGAAATTAAAATAGCTTATTACTAAAAATAATTAGCAATTGAGAAAAAGAATATTACTATTTAAGAGATCATTTTTAAAATAATTCATCTTTTTTCAATTGAAGAAATACAACCGAAAATTACAATTTCAATGTTATTATTATTATTATTATTTTCATTTTTTTTCTTTCCTTTTCCTTTTCATGACTATATTAGCAATTTGATCTCTCAAGTATACACATCTGTTGATAGTGTGATGACATGATGACCCACTTGCAATGCAGGAAGAGTGGAAAGAGAAAGTAAGTCTCTTTCCCTTGAAATAGAAGCAAAATGTTTTATGGTTGCATCATGTCCAAATCCAGTGACGAATAATCCATTGGCTGCATCGTAATCCAATATTTTCATCCAAAGAAGAGACGACATCATCAAATTTTGAATTAGTAAGTTAGAAATTGTTTCTTGGCTGTTTAAAAGTATATTGTATTTACAAGAAGGCATAGTAGTAGAAGTGATGTTTTTTTTTTCGTTTGACATTGTGGTGTGTTGTGTTATGACTCCTTGACGAATATTGAACAGTGAAACACAACAATTAGTCTCCTTCTAATTCTCAATCAGTAGGTTTGATAATTGAGAGCAAAAATGTAAAAAAAGTTTAAAAAGAGGGTTTCCAACTAATAGCGGATTTTTAGAAAATATTTTAAAGATACTAAAATATACAAAAATAGTTGAAAGTGTCAAATATATAAAATATACTAAAATTAAAAAAGTTATTTTTATTTATATATTAATTTTTATATATGTAAAAAAAAAATTGTACAACATGACTCCCTAACACTCAACAAAGCTGGGTCACTGTTTTCGACATTATTACCGCATAATCTGGTGTGGAGAAAGAAGAATTTGCCCTTCTGAATGAGGGTGTTTATTGTAATATTGAAAATGTCAACGAGAAACTCTTTCTATCACATTATTATTTATTAAAATCTTGAATGAAACTGATTCTGTAGTTAATGGGAGTCCTATTATTGGGTCCAAAAATGTAAGGAAATGTTAATGTGCGTCTTAATCATGGCAATTGTTTCGTGGGGATTTCTATTTTAGACGGGCATGCTTTCCTTTATTAAAATTCCTACTTTTTTCTTGTTACATGAAGGTATGGCCGGAAAGTTTGGGATGACTTTGACAAATACGATTTCTTCTAAAGACCAGAAGATCATGGAAGACACATGAAAGTCCATCTTGGAATGTAAAATCTGTAAGTTATTTTAAAATAATAATAATTTTTGAATTATATAATTCAAAATAGATTTTTAAAAATAAATTATGTTTGGCGAAATAACTTTCAGATCATATAATTTAAAATATATTTCTAAATAACTTTTTGAATTTTGTAATCATAAGTGAACTTCCAATTTTATAAATCTTCTTTGGATTACACAATTTAAAAGTCTTTTTAGAAATATAATTTCTTTTTTTTAGAAAAAGACTTACAAAGATTATGTAATTTGGAATCCAGAAATCCAATATGGATTGTCAAATCTAAAAGTTAAAGTATTTTGGAAGTTATTTCTCAAATTGCATAAAACAGAAACTATTCTTCCCAAAACATTTATTCCAAATTATACAATTAGAAAGTTATTTCCAAATTCTACAATCCAAGAAAGTCTCCAGTAATATAGAGTGTGCCTAGAACTTAGAAAAATGAAAGAATAAATGTAAATCTCACACCTTTCACATCAACAACAGTGACACAGTGGACACAATTGGTGGAGGTGGCAACGGGGTGGCGGCAAGGATGGCAGGGCCGGGGCGGCGACTGTACAGAACAAGATTGGATATAAGAAATGCAATTATCTGCAGGACTAATTTTGTCTTTTACATACCCATGGGGTGCAGTAGGAAATCATGGGGTGAAAAAAGAAATCTCCTTGTTTCTTGCATATCCTTTCATATTTTCTTCCTACATCTCCATACGCTGTAACAAAAATGCAAAAATATTTCTTCATGCAGTTTCACCACCAGATTGAATGATCCAAAAAAAATTTCAGATTATCTAATTCAGAAATTGAATGCCCAAAAATAAACAAATTAATTTCAGATTACATGCAGTCTAAAATATATTATGGATTGTCCAAATCAAAATTAATGTTTTCACTTCCAAATTATGCAATCTAATTCATGATTGATTAATCTTGAATTAACTTTTTTCTTTCATTTTCTGTTGAATCCAAAAGTTTATCTGTTGTATTAACTGTTTTCTGTTTTCTGTTGAATTAATCTGTATTAAAGCACAAATAGTTCAATACAAATACATGTTCAATCTTTGATTAATCTGAAAGGTTGAAACCATTTGCTAACATTTGCTGCATCTACCATGACTACATCTACAAGCACTTGACAGGATTACCCGCTAAAAAAAGCATAAAAATGACAAAAGACATAAACTACAAAGGGTAAAATGGATATTTCCAAAAAAAATTGGGAGTGTAGGAAGAAAATATGGAAATACAGAAAGTTTTTCCCACAATCATTTCTCTTGAAAATTAGGAAAGAAATCCATATAACATAGTCATTCTCCAGGGAGATTGCTGTATTTACCACAAAAAATTTATATCATGAAAAAGAACTAGTATTGCATCTTTAGATAAACCTATTTGGAAAATAATTTGCTTTTTATTTGTGGTTTTTTCTAGAATATTTAACCTCGGTGTGTAGATGAGTGAAGATGGATGAAGATGAAAATAAAATAGGATGTTTAGTGGATGTAAAAGAGGAAAGAAACAATTTTATGAAATGGTGAAATTCTTTATTATTTCTATTAATCTCTCTTTTGATATTTACTTTATTTCTCATTTTTTTTCTATTTTACCCACTTAATTTCATTTACTTATTTCTCCTCTCTACCAAATTATTATTTATTCTAATCTAAAAGTAGCAGAACCAAACATGAGACAAGTCTAGAGAGAGGCCAGGACCTCACCTTAATGTATATAGCAATGGCAGTTTTCAATTGAAATGGAACACCTAACCTCAAAGATCCTTCTTGTTATGATACCCTAGCAAAGATCAGGGGCACATTCCTGGATGAAGCCACGTATAGCATGTGCTCTGTCAACCATCCAGGGTTAAAATCAGAAGCTGCAGGTACTGTCCGCATAACACAAAATGTAAATAAAATCTCCTTAGGACTGTATATAAAACAAAGCCATAAGCACAGACAAGCAATGGGCGTTTAAATACAGATAAATAGATTTGCCTCATCTCTTACAAAGGAAAAACTAATTGAACTTTTAGCAGTGTGGGAGAAAATCATAACGCTCCCACAGCATAATCAACTATTAGCATTCACATGGATCAGCGAAACACAAAGCGTAACTAGTAGTATTTTGCAGTATCATGAAATGTTAAATCATCAGAACATTATATGCGTAGACTACGCACAACATAATTTTTTTTTTGATAAATTGTATACAACTTAAAAATTTACAACTCACGATAGGGGGGTTCCCTGCAAGGTTATGTATTTGTATTTAATTTAAATGGTACAGTTAAATTTAAACCACTAATTGCTAAGGGTACCACAGAGAACTGTCACGGTCAATATTCATACTGTTAGTTATCTACCTGTTATGCCTACAATTTAGGCCTGTCTTTTATCAGGGATTTGATTCTCTCAGTCATTTCCTTGTATTTAGAAAAGTTCATGTTGGTATCCGGACTCTCTCTGGTCACGAACCTCTCTGATTACTTCGTTGAACAAATCTGACCAACTCCCACTTCTGTGAAATACTCCAGCAGTGTCTCTAATCACCAACATAGGGTATGTATAATTCATCAACAGATAAAGAGAGGACGTTCGTATGTATTACCCAACACTAGAATATTGGTACATTGTACTAGTTTCCAAGCTCTAATTTGGTATTGTGGAAGATGGATTTTTTCCATACAGGGTTTGGCTTGGGCTTCAAGAACAAAATTATCATGTGTGAGCCACCTTCCCGAGTGAAAAATCAGAGTTTGGCCAGCTCGAGGCATCAGGAGAGTCTATTTTCCCTTCACCATACTCATTTTGTTTCACTGCAACATGAGAACTGGGTTTATGAAGACTACCAACAAGTGCAGCATAAACTCTATCATCAGGTCTTAGACCTATTCTCATCATCTCGTCATAAAACTTAAAAGCTTCATCTGCTCTCCCTTCCTTGGATAAACCATAAATAATTGCTGTATATGTCTTCACGCTTCCTCTTATGCCCTTTACCAACATTTCACTGAAAAGCTTCAGAGCCTCGTCTACCCTGTCAACTATACACTCCCCATGTATCAGAGATGTGTATGTAAATACATCTGGCACTATCCCCTTCCCTATCATTTCAGATTTTAACACATGAGCTTGCTTTAATTTTTCTTTCTTGCTATATGCATCTATTAGAGTATTATATGTAACAATATTAGGCACCATTCCCTCTTTATCCATATTCCGTAAGATCCTCTCAGCTTCTGCAAGGTTTCCTTCCTTACAATATATCTCAATAAAAGTAGAGTAACTCACAACGTTCGGAGCCACTCCTTTCTCCACCATCAAATTTAGCGTCCTCTTAGCTTCTTCATACCTATGCAATTTACATAGCCCACTAGCAAGAGTGCTGTATGTAAACACATCCGCTTCAAATCCTTTCCTTTCCATGATAACTTGCAGCCTGAAAGCTTCATCCATCATCCCTCTTTTACAATAACCATCCATCATCGTGTTAAATATCACCACATTCAGATCAACCCCCTTACTCTGCATCTCTTCCAACAACATCTCTGCAGCCTCCATTTGCCCCGCCTTGCACATTCCTTTAATCATCGCCCCGAAAGTATGAGCATTCGGACCAATGCCTTTCGAAACCATCTCATCAAACAAAGCCAACGCCCTTCTAACATTCCCCACCCTACAATTCCAACTTATCATCGACGTGTAGACATAAACATCCATCTGCATGCTCCTCTCACGCATTTCCTCAAACACCTTCTCAGCCTCCCCAATTCTTCCAGAACTCGCATACCACTCTATCAAAATAGTATACGTCGTCAAACAAGGCAGCACTCCCTCGCTCTCCATCAACCCCAGTATCTCTTCCACCCCCCTCCGATCCCTCCTCACAACACAAGCATTCAACAATGTATTATAAGTAAAAACCGTTGGCCTGACAATGCCTCTCTCAGCCATCTCCTTCATCAACTTCTTACCCCTCTCGATCTCTCCTCTCCTACACAACACATCAACCACAACAGTCAACGACTGAACCCCGATATCAACGCGGCCACACTCCACCATCCGATGAAAAAACCGCAAACAGAACTCCACCTCATTACATCTCTTCAAAGCAAGCAAAAGCACAATGCAAGACCTACCCTCTATCACCAACCCCTTTGCCATCACATAATCAAACACCCCAATAGCCTCTCTGAACATCCTGTTATCAGCACACACCCTGAACAACATGTCACATAGTTTCTCCACAAAATGGGACTCACTCCCACATTCATCAACTAAAGAAAGGAGGCGAGGAACAGGGTGTTCGGCGACAAGGGAATTCAAATGGGTTCTCGTTAATGCAAATTTTTTGGCTGAAAATAGTCTGCAGAGGAGGATGAGGTGGGCTTTGAGGTCTGGTTTTTGGGGGTTTTGGGTAGTGAGGAAGTGGAAGAAGGATAAGCAGGAGTGAGGAGGGAGAGAGGGGTGGGAGAGGACATAGTGAGTGAGGTGAGGGTCGATGCATGGGGTAGCGGAGTGGGGTTTGAAATGGGTGGAGTTCAGAAGGTTTTGGATTATGTTCTGAGCGAGTTCGAGATGTTGGGTGTTCAAAGGGGTGATGAATCTCGAAAGGGTCTTGTGGGAAAGAGAACACATTGAAAGAATGGTGAAAAGTAAGAAGAATTTGAGATGTTACAGAGAAGAAAAATGCTTCCTGCACAGAACGAGAAGAGGTTGATGGAGCTTCTCTATAATTTTTCACTGAAATAAACCAGAATAGCTTCTTTTTTTTTTCAATTCCAGAAGGCTGGATGTACAAAAGAAATTATTTTGTTTTAACGGTAGAAATTTTGGTTTGCGAATCCATTTCTTAACTATCAAAATTTTCTTTTGTTACATTCATCGTTATAGAAATATGCTCGTTACAACTATATTTGGGTTTCCTTTTACAAAAATAACAATTTTATATAGTTTTTATGCAAAGAATTTATTTTTTTTAGATTTTTACTAAAGTTATATTAGTAAACATGTTTTAATTTTTTTTCATAAAATCGTGATTAGAAACATATTTTTAATTTTTTTATAAAGTCGTGTTTAAAAATATATTTTTTTAAAATTCTTTATTCTAAGTAAGTCTTGATAAAAGAATTCATCAAATAGAAAATAAAATAAGAAATGATTAGAATTGAGTGAAAGAAGTAAATAAAAAATTTTAAATTAGATTTGAAATTTAATGATAAAAAACTATTGTAGCACAGATTAAATAAAGAACAAAACATCTATTGGACGGTTGAAATATAAGAATAGGTGCATCCATCAAACATTTTATTAAAAGAAATTTATTTAGACCATAAAAAATATTTTTTAAAGTTTAGTGTAGATAAATAGATTAGATAATATGTAAATTAAGTAGATCAATATGTAAAAATAGATAGTCTAATATACACAAACAAATTAAAAAATATAAAAATGGTTTATTGTAAAATAAATAAATAAAACAAAGTAAACACTTATTGTAAAATAAGAAAATCATGTGAAATCTAAAATTAACTCAATCAAGTATTAGAGAACGAAATCAAAAATATATATGAAAAAATAATTAGAATTAGTCAAATATCATTGTATTTTTTTTTTTGTGAAACATTCGTTCTTATATCACAATGTTAATTGAAGTTTTTGTTCCACAGATTGATGCATTACACATGTTTTGTGATACAATTTTCATCAAATTACTTTTCATATCAATCTAATTTTATATAGTTTATTCAAATTGTTAGATAGTGAAAGGACTTCTTATATTATTCTTAACAAACTTGTATTTTAATTTGTCATATTATTATCATCCAACAATTAGAAACAATAATTATCACAATCTACAACATTAACATTCACAAATGTGCATCCTTCCTTACATGTTGATATTTTTAAGTCTCCATAAAGAGCCCATAAAAACTATAATAAGATAATATTTATTATGAAAATTATAACCAAAAATTATATTAAAGATCAAATTAAAAATGTGAGATACTATTTTGTTAAATTTTTTATACTTTATCTCTTGAGTGTGATCAATCTTTTAACCACTTTAGTTTGATCTTAAATAGACTCTTTTAATTACATCTGTTACATTTTCTTTTTCTTTTTAGTTAAACATGATCAATAATAACAGATTCATTAACGAATGTGAAGAGATTTGAAAGATAAGAGAGATTTGAACATGTGAAATTAGAAATTATGAAACAGTCATAGTAAGTGAGTTGAAAATTACAAAATACTCTTTTCTACAAAGGTCAATTAGTAATTTTACAAATATATCAACTAAAAAAATAAAAGAACCTATAACATTTATCAAATCATTTTCAATCTTTCACAAACATTCCTTTCAAATCTCTTAAAATCTTATCATTTATCCATTAATCCAAACAACCTTATAATCCACGTACACGATCCATTCAAATTTATTCTCTAGAATCCATTCCTCCAACTAAACAAAACATTTGTCCAAATTAAAAGAAAACATCTTAAATTATTATAATAAATGAATACATGAAAATATATGAATCTTAGAATAATATATAAACAATACTTTGGTTAGTATAAGTTAAATCTAGAACATTATATCTATCATATATTATGAACTATTCTTTTATACAAACCTATATATTAAAGTATCTTTGTTCATATCTCACATCTTAAAAAAATAATAATAATTAATAACTCACAAAACACATCTTTTTATCAAAATAATGAAATAACTTTCATTACTATTCTTTTATATTAATCTATATTATCATATATCTCTTTCTCAAAAAATGAAACAACTCTCATTATTATTCTTTTATATTAATTCATACCATCATTCTTAATTACTCTTTTCTTTCCTTATTTACTTATAACTTATTTGAAGAATTCAATAAAATTCATACTAAACTTTAAAAAACTGTAAATTATACCTCATTTAATACTTAACAAAAAAAAATAATCAAATTTTAATAAGAATATTAATTTTAATGTTAGAAAATTAAAAAGTTCCAACTCATTTAGTACTTTAATTTTTTTTTAATAATAACATTAATGTTAGAGTTTTCACATGTTATATTTTTACTAAGATCACAACTATAATTATGATATTTTATTTTATTATTTAAAATATTCATTCAATACCTATAATAATTATTTATCATTAATATAAAATTTTCATTAGATTAAGCCTTTTATAGTTTTATCTAACGTCTGATTTTTTCTATATTGTAGATATATAACTAAAATTCATCAGTATTTGAACATTTAATTTCTTTATAAGACAAGAGTGAATAGATTCAAATCGAATTTAAACGTCGTTCCAAAGTTAAGAAATTTGAATTTAAAAATAGATTCGACTTAATTTTTAAAACAAATTCAAACCGCCTTTTAAACTAGTCCAATTTAGTCCAAAATATAATTTTTGAATATTTTATATTACAGTAACTTTTATTCAATAAGTTATATTTTCTACAAAATGATATTATATTTATAATAAATTTATTACTTTTAAACTATTTATTTATAAAATACAACTTTTTAAGTTTTATATTTCTTTTATTTTCTCATTTAACTATACATTGTAATAAATCTAATATATTAATTAGAGTCAGGTTAAATTTTAAATCTTTATCTATTCTAATTTATATTCAAATTAAATTGTTTGATAAAATTTAAGTATTATATATATATATATAAGCCCTAGTTTGAGCGTCTAATTGTTGAGAGTGTATGTGAGAGAAGATGATGAGAGCAATGGAACTGTTCGGAGAGATGGACGAGCAGGTTTCGTCGATGGCCATGGACGTCGATGACGTCGACCCTCTCGATTCCTTCGCCGAGGGTGTCATAACCACCGACCTCAAACTCGCCGATGTCAATTTCTTCAACAACTTCGAAGATGATTTCGATGATGCCGATATCAACTAATCATTACATTGGGGTTAAATAATTTCTGGGTTAGGGTTTCTTTATCTTGTACTTTCCTCTCTGTGATGGTGAAGGGAATGAAAAAGAAAAAGAAAATAAAGGATGTTGTACTTTATTTCTCGGATTTTCGTGTTAATATGATAATTGTGTTTGATTATTAACTGTACTTCGGTTTTATTTGGTTATTGTGTGGTTCTTGTATCAGTTTTGTTTAATTATTGTTTGTTTTAAAGGTTCTATGGACAAAACTTACTCTATCTTTGAAAGAGAATTTATTATATGTTTGCACATAACAGAGAAAAAGAAATATACAATTATTTTCACTATTGATGCATCTTTTTTACAATTATTCATCAATAAATCATATAGCTTCCGAAAGAACCACCCTGAAGTTCCTCCTGCATTTTTTGAACGTCTGACATGGTTGCGCTCATTCAACCATTAGCATTTAGAAGTTAGAAAAGAAAATTAAAATTTGAATTTTTGTGTCTTTGATAAATTTGAATGGGAGATAAATCTTGTGTGGTGTTTCTTGGATCTCCTGAATGTTTCAGCTGAGGCACTGTCATAGATGTGGGGGATGGAAAGGATGCTTCTAGCCATTTGTTTCAAGGCTTCCTTTTAGTAAGGCAAAGTTGACTTGGAGTGTACTCTTGTAAATTAAAGTAAAAACAATATCAGTTATTCATGAGAAAATTTGGTAATGTTGTAACGGATTCATGAGTTAAATTTATAAGTTGGTTTTCTCCCCCTTGAATAGCTTGCTCCCTCTTGTAAAATTGCAACTAGAGCAATTATTATTGCAAATTATACTGTTGATCAACTTTTAGCAATGTTACAATGCTTGATTTGGAAGATCTGACGAGAATAAGCACATTTTTTGTGTGCCAAGAAAGCATTATAGCTAGCAGATGGAAGGTCGCAGTTACTTACAGAATTGGTTTGTGTGGTTTCTAATGGAACCTTCAGTTACTTGTGAAGGTGACCATTTTCTTTGATTTAAATCACATAATGACGGCGTCATGACATTCTGATTCTGCTTCATTGGGGGTATCTACAGTTTTTGATATGATAAAACGGTAGGGAAGTGGTAGTGAGATGAAGTTTTACAACATGAATCGTATTCGTGAACTTGAATTTCTGTTGTTTTCTTTGTTCTGTGTTTAATTCAAAATTGTGCTGATCCAAACTGCTTTAGGTTACATTAAAAATTTATTTTGGTAAATTGTTGAAATTGGTTTCTCACTGGTTTTGGAAAAGTTAGGTTGAATATTATCTAATGTAGTCGATAGAAGTTATGTTTGAACCTGGAGTTATTTTAAATGTTCCCCTAAGTACTTGTTGTTAGCTTTGTCTACGTGAGTCTTATTATTAGCTTAATCACTTATTGTCAGCTTTGTCTTAGGGGGTCTTATGGTTAGCTGAATCACTTGTTGTTAGCTTTGTCTTTGTGGGTGTTATTGTTAGCTTAATCACTTATTGGCAACTTTGTCTGGCTTGGACTCGTTAGCTTAATCACTAATTGGCAGCTTCTGTTGTCTGTGCCGGTCTTATTGTTAGCTTATTCACTTAATGTCAGCTTTGTCGTTGTGGGTTCAGCTTTGTCTATGTTGGTCTTATTGTTAGCTTAATCACTTATTGTCAGCGTTGTCTATGTTGGTCTTATTGCTAGCTTAATCACTTAGTCAGCTGTCTTATTGTTTTTCATTAGTATTTTCCTTGCAGTACATTTTAAATATATAATTTTGAAAATGTTTAAATATGTTTTTAGTTATTGTAGAACGAGTGTTTTGATTTAAGTCCCTGGAATTTTTTTTTTTTTTGGTTTCAGTTCCTCTAAAATTTGAAGTTGTTATTGATTATAGTATTATGGGATACTTGTCAACTCTTCATGTTTTGAACAAAAGATCAAATTATCATTTCAAATAGTTTTTAATAGTGTCAGGATTAGAGGCCAAATCAGTGATTTCAAATTTTGGAATAATGAAAATAAAAGAAAAATATTTTTGGAGGATTAAAATGAATATTTATTCATTTTATAACGAGTAACATTATTATTTTTATTTATTTTATAAGAACTAAAAAGTGAATAATAAATTTTATAAACATCAAAATCAATTCACCAAAAATATACTAAACTCTTTTAAAAGATCACTAGAATTTATTTAAATGTTAATATAATATTCAGTATTATTTTATAATATTTAAATATTTATATACTACAGAATATTTAAGATTTGAAGAAGCATTAAATGTATTTTTCATTTTAAAAAATGACTAGCTATAAGAAAAAAAAACTAATATATCATTATTATTTAAGATTTATTATAACTATTTAAGCACATATATATAAGTACACGTAATAATTTAATGTTTAATATGTTTGTAGTTATTTATTAAAATAAAAACATATAATAACCACAATTATTATTGCATATTAAAATTGTAAAAATGAACATTTATTATAAAAAAATGTATATACATAACATATTTCAATAGTTTGATTCGTTGACCCTGTTTGCCAGAATGAGGATTTCGTTTCTTTTCAATTTTTATGATAAATAATGTCGTAAATGTTATATTAGTCTCTAGCAACTCACCATTCCTTATCGGCTCCATTTGGAAAATATACACGACATACCGCATTGCTACCGTTTTCTTGGCTGCCAATTCAAGTAGGTTTTATTAATAAAACAGAAAATCTTCTTCCCGAGAATATTAATTATGCCAAATATGGCCACAAAAATTAATGTTGAAAAAAATAAATAACAAGTTTTACTCTCTTCTTACAAGTTCTGGAAAATGACTAACATTATAAAACTTTATAACGAAATTAAAAAACTAAATGAAATCCGTTTCCTATAGAACACATTACACAGGGAGTACTGCAGAGGATCCTAACCTTTCATTAAATTCCATTAGCATTAAATAATGTCTGTTATAAAAATAGTTGTAAAAAAAAAAATAGTGAGATTGTAACACTGCCATATAATTCTTTTTAGCAGAATAGGTCCACTCCCGTTACACTAGTTCCAGAAAGGAAATTCAGGATATGCCGAGATGATGCTTATGTTTAATTATGTGAAGCAATTACAGCTGCAGCTTATCATTCAAGTTGAAATATAGCAAAGTTGAGTCAATGAAATACTAATAACTAACAAGGTTCAGTCATCTAACAGTAGCTCCAAGAAACAGCTTTTTGTGTTGCAATCCAACAAAATGATTATCTTAAATTTTTTTTAAAAAGGTAAATAAAATGTATATATAACAGTTAGCTAACAGAGTACAGTCTACTGTACCACAAAAGAATTGGCTGCAAGTCTGCAAGCGATCTCAAATTAAATACATAAGAATGCTGTTCTCAATACCTATATACAACTGTATCAAGTATACTTCTAGTCGGGTACGGGAGACTGAAGCTGGCCAGCCTTCGCAAACCCTTGTCGGATCATTATAAGCTATAGTTTTGATCTTGTTCTGACCTTGGGACTGCTTGGTAATTTGATCTTACATTCTGAATTAAATAATAACGCAGTACAAAACATTAATAACAGATAAAAAAAATGAAAGAATTACTAGTAAGAAAAGGAAACTGCATAATGAAATCATTAGAAAAATGAATCAACACCTATTTTAGTCCCCTTAAGATACAACTGAAGTTAATTTGGTCCTCTAATCAAAGTTGAACATCAATTTGATCTTTAATGGTAGAAAAAGGACGTCAATTTGGTTCTAGTAAGCAAATTGCCTCTATTTAGCCTCTAATCCAAATGTTCCATTAGCGTCATCATGGTAAAAAATAAAAGGACAATTTTCATTCCACTTCCATAATTTGAAAGACCAAATTGAAGCTAATTTCCTGGAGGTCCGAATTGACGAAACTTCTATTTTTGGAGGACTAACATAACTTCCATATCTTTCTATTATGATTATTTATCCTCACGGATGAAGAAGAAAACGGAACTGAGGAGATATACCCAATCTCCTACCTATAATTTAGGTAATACATCTTTAATCTTTATGCATTTTCATATCTCGAGGTACCATATAACCAATCATGAAATAACGTGCTGTACTGTATGAATTAAAACATAATACTTGCAGGATAAGCACATTCATTAGTGATCAAAATATAAGAGTATTGAAAGGTGTTTATTGTACACCTAAACTGAATGACAAATTTGTTAAAAGACCATAACGAATATCAAAATATGCATTTCTTAGTTCTTAAAGAATTTTTTTTTTTCATCAAAAAAATAATGCAGTAAAAGACAAATTTTCAATTTGTATATTTCACTCTTTTAATGTTACAATTGTTATATGTATTTTCATTATAAGAGCCTAGGCCCATCTCTAAGTAATGTATTGTACAGTTTATATATAATATGTTCTTTTGTTGTGCTCGTGACACAAGTATTCATTCATATGAATATCTAGCTTATATTTCTACAACTATTATAATAGACTACTTCCCAAAAACAAAAACATCCGAGCTACTTTATTACCTGTAAAGCTAAACAAGAATGACAATAGCACAATGGAAGAATTAGACAAGTAAGACATTGAATAGTTTTATGAGATTGCACTGTACCTCTAGTAACGTGATGTAATAGAAATCCTCCATATGCTGCATCAGAGCACTTCCATCTCTGATTGAGCGGAATATATTTATTTCAGTTTGCAACAACTTCTCAATAAGCTCCTTCTCACCCTTCAACTGATACATCAAGGTTGGGAATGGTGAACATGTAAGAAAGACCACCTCTAGATTCTTAAAAGGAATATGTCAGTTACTATTAAAAAATAGCCCATTTTGATAGATTGCTGAAGAATACAATACTATGTAAAACAGTGAATACATATGATGTTAGACCCGTAGGATACACGCACAAATGCTATTACAGGAGCTGAGTTAATGTTTATAGTTGCTAGGTGCCAATACTAGACATTTTTAGGCAAAACTAGACATTTATAGTTGCTAGGTTCCAAAACTAGACATTTTTAGGCAAAACTAGACATTTATAGTTGCTAGGTGTGAAATTATGAAACTACAATTAATGCAAATATTGGACACATGACAAAATTGTAAGGGTGTGCTTCAAAGCTTGGAAGCCCCTTCCTTTCATCCCTGGCTGTCAATGAATTAGCCATCATAGAACTGACTCGAAAGGAGGAGTAGGTAATCACATCTGACATGTATTTCTTACTCTTCATAATTAAATTCATGTTATGAAGATTCTTTAGTCTCCAATGAAACACCCAAAAAAGAAAAATCAGAAACATATGTAACATCTTTATCTTCATTGAAAATAACTGAAGACAAACATAGACCAAGGTTACATCCAACCAGAGGCTAGGAAGAAAGTGAGAAAAGAAGGAAACTTTATTAATAATACCTTCTCCATATCTGAGTTTTTATTTCTTTAGGAATAGACATGGTCTTCTTGAGTTTAGGTTTGGCTAAGTGTTGGGTGCTATGTGTTACCTTGTTCTTATGCGTTAGTTCTTGTTGAGGTCGCTTGGTTTTGTTTCAGTTTTTATTTCCATGTGGCATGGATTTTGATGTGATCCCCATGTTTTTCATACTCCTTTTTCTTTGTTTACGTTATGGACTCTCATATAATGGCATATAATTGTCAAATTTTGGATGTCAATCTAGTTGGGATTCTAAAGTTTCATAGTGATGCCCAACATGCGTTTTATAAAAAAAAAATCTAGAAGAATGGAGTATCTTTTGCAATGCTAAGCCTTATAAGGCTAGGAGTATGAAATTGTAGGAACTTGCATCGTCTAGGAATATGATCAAAATACTTTATTAGAGATCCTACATCAACTAGAAATAAGACTAAATTATAGTATATGAATAAATATATATCTCATTTTATAAGCCGCCTGTGTTTTAGAATAAATCCATGTCTTAAGATGGTATTAGAACCTATCCATTCCTATTATTAGGCCACTTGCATATGTCTATATAGAAGAGCCCTTGATAAAGGCCCAACCACAAGGGCAATTGCCAGAAGAATCCAAGAAGAGTAGAACTCAGCTGAATCCGGCATAATAAAGCTCTTATCAACTTGAGCCATTGATTTTTCTGTAAATAGTAGTGTAGTTTAATTTTCCCTTTTGGGCCATGTACTGGGCCTCCTTATTTTTCTTTTGGGCTTTGTATTTTGGACTCACAGTAGAAGCAAAAATAATGCACAGAGTCACCTAGAACTTCAAATTGGACTTTATTTAAGCCCACTTGAAACCCTGGGCAATTTAGGACATCAAGAGCAAGCATGTAACGTCCACCCTCACACTTTGTGTATGTCCTCAATGCTTTAAGTGTGACTTGACACATGACACAAGATCCACCATTGCCATCCCCTTCTTTTGACCACTTGACAAGTGTCACATGGCCACTGGTTGTTTTACATCTAGGAATTTTAAATTTGAATTTTCCACTCACTTTCCAAGTTGGCTGACTTGGGAGGCTATAAATTCATGTATTCAGCTTGAAATTTGGCTTGAATGAATATAGTGAAGTGCTGAAAATTTTCCAGCCCACACTTGCTTGAGCTCTTTTCTAGGTTAGCACATCTTGCATAGCCTAAAACCCTTGAAGAGTTGGCCTAACCTCTCTTCTCTTCCTCTCAATCTCTAGATCATTTTCCTCCATTGAAACACCTTGTCTTCCATGCTTAGAGCTGCTCCATTCTGCTGCCAATTCTCCATCCATTCATGGTTGCAAGTTTCACGCCCAACCATAGCCATGGAGGTTCATCATTTGGTATCAAGAGCTTTGGTCTTTAAGAGTTAAGTTCTTTGCTATATTTTTCAATTTCTGAGTTGTTTCTAATTCAATTTTCATGTCTTGAATGTTCTTCAAACCTGAATGTTTGACATTTGAATAAATAATAATAATCTGTTAACCCATTCCCTTTTGACCTCAATGGTAAGGTGAGTTGCCACGCTATCTAGGTGTACTTGGATAAGATTTAAAAATAAAAGCTCGATGATATGGCTTTATATTTAAGAAAAATCAATTATCATAAAAGAATAAAAAAATGCTTTTACAATTAATTCCTTATATGTAACACAAACTAACAACCCCTTAACATATTTGGAATGTAACATTTAAAATTCATGTGAAACCAAATGACTATAATTATAAGTGAATATGTCAATAAACAGAATAAACATTTACTTGGAAGTTAGAAAAGAAGAAACATACGAATTCACTGACTATAACATCGGGTGTTGCTTCCCCAAGAACATCACCTTCATAACCATCTCCCAAAATATCTTTGTTTTCCTGGATGACAAGCATTTGATATAAGAGTAGGCGTTTGGAAATGTTCAATTTACTTAAACTTCAAGAAATTATTCCTAAACAACTGACTTTCACTTCATATGTATTGTCATGCTCTTGATAAATTACAATGCATAACTGTTGATGCCAGGGTGATACCCAAAATAATAGCCATTTTAATTTTGGGACTAATAAATGTAATTATTTCATCAGTCATTTCCCCTAATAGCTCTTTTAATTATGCCATTTCAATCATTTTCCCAAATAGCCAAGCTCTTGATTACTACATTGTAGAACTATCGAGACTAACAAATATAGCCATACCATTTCAGTCCTTTTCACTAAATATTGCCAT
>Ga0099824_1002625_pt1 | contig 26299 bp, 7 predicted proteins | sample SiratrowhiteBW_FD_76837 | JGI IMG/M metagenome (GOLD analysis project Ga0099824, IMG submission 76837) | Root nodule microbial communities of legume samples collected from California, USA - Siratro white BW | ecosystem: Host-associated > Plants > Roots > Nodule | place: USA: California...
ATATAAATATATATATATATATATAAATATATATATATATATATATATATATATATATATATATATATGAAAATTAAGACTTGTAATTAAGAATTAAAGATTTTTAATTCAATACATATTGTATAATAAATTAAATAATTAAATATGTCATATTAATTTACTTCTTAATTTTTATAAATCTTGATTTTAACATTGCTTACATCCTTTCATTCCAAAATTTGAAGCTTTTGATCATATTGTATATATATATAATGAATTAAATAACAAAAATTTTAATTTAATAAATATTTGTATTTTATGTTTTTTAATGAGTTGGTATGTTAAATATAAACGAGTTGAATTGTAAGCAGATTGTGTCCAACTTTTATTTTATCTATTATAAAAATATTTTCATTGCTAACCGAACCCAAACTAGGATTGATCCGTAGGTTTAAACATATTTTATCAGTTCTTTATAAAATTATCTTTTTTAAAAAAAACTTTATTTACACTTTAAAATGTTAGTAAATTGAAAAAATTATACTAAAAATTAAATAAATATTTTTTATTCTTAAAATATATCAGCATAATTCAATAGAAAATTGTTATAAGAACCATATATAAAACTTAAAACTCTGATTCTTTCATAGTAGGATTTTACTCCGTTTAAATATATTATGAGGCAGTATAAATTCAAACTAATAGAGAGATTATAATAGTTCAATAATTACGAGAATTTAGATATCTTGTTTGCACAACTAAATGTAGAATAAAAATACACACATGTAAGTGTGTATTATATTAATTTGTCTTATTTTCATGAGTTAAAAACTTTAATGTTTATAAATTTAATTTTATGTTTTTCAAATATATTTATTTATTATTTTATGTAATTTTATTTATTATATAAAATAAACTATTAAAATGTATTATTTATTATATAAAATATGTTGTAATAAATAATTTAATTGTATGAAATCTAACCTCTTACAAATTTACAACGGAAATATAATGAAGAGAATACAGACAACTATTATTTTTAATCTACTCCCAAGAATTTCTTTTTATTATGTTTTAGTTTTTCTTTTCACTATAACTTTTTTTTATATCAGTGTCAATCATTAAAATTAGTTAGAAAAAAAATATTTAGATAGATTAAATGAGACAATGTTAGTTTATAATAGATGCTAAAATGATAGAATTATACGACAGGTTCTTAAAATATTAGAAAGTATGTGACAATGTTTTTAATATTGAAGAATCCTATAAATTAATCCTCAATATTATTGAATTGAAGTATATTAGGTTAGGCAAATACTTGATATATTTATTAAATTTACCCCACGTTAGGGCTCAGTTCGAAAGACTACAGATTTTAGCAAATAGGAAATCAGAAAATTGGTTGATCAGTGTGGAAAGATGTCGATCTTCGAGTACAACGGGAGTGCCCTAGTGGCTATGGTGGGGAAGAACTGCTTCGCCATTGCCAGCGATCGGAGACTCGGGGTTCAGCTCCAGACCATCGCCACCGATTTCCAGAGGATTTCCAAGATCCACGACAAGCTTTTCATCGGTCTCTCCGGCCTCGCCACCGACGCTCAGACGCTCTACCAGCGCCTTGTTTTCCGCCACAAATTGTATCAGCTGCGTGAAGAGAGGGATATGAAGCCCGAAACCTTCGCTAGCCTAGTCTCTGCTATTCTCTACGAGAAAAGGTCTGTTTCTCCTTCTCTATTTTTATCAATTATTCTTAGGATTAGGGTAATTATACACTTTTATCAATAATGTTACCTGTTTGCTTTATCCGAGGACAAAAATAAAAATCGCGTGATAAGTAAAAATGCTGTTACCAAACACGTTGGGTTCTGAATCGTTCCGTTTCAAAATTGTGTTCTTGGCGTAGTAGCTCCAGACTGTGTTCTAGGCGTCGTGGTCAACCTCAGGATACCGTACTCGATCGTGTGTTTAACTGGCATCTTTTGTTTGGGTTTAAGTGTCAAATTTCAATTGATTTGTAGGTAAATTCTGTTTAGGTGGCGTTATGCAGATAATTGATACAGAGCCCGTTGCTGTGTATTTTATTTTGGGATTGATTTTGGTGGAAGTTCCGTTTCTTATTCTAAACTAGATGGTGTAACTCTTACATTTCATGAAAGGAACGAATATATAGAGTTGTGGGTGAGGGAAAGAAGAAGGGAAACAGCTTTAGCATTGTTAAGATAATTCTCAGGGGAGGAAGGGAGACTTAGTATTATTAAAAGAAGTCTTGGGGTTCTCATTAGCAAAACATAATAGTAATGATGCTGTTATGAATATGAGATAGAGAAACAAAAAATTGTGGCTAAGGCATATTCCTACCTCAGTATGTCTCATGTCAACAAACTGAAAGTTGCATCTTTAAGGATGTAATGTTTCATCCGAATCTGCTACTTCAAGTGTTTGACTAATGGTGTATATTCAAATTGACTCTGAATATTTTCTAACTGAACATGCAGAGTAATTTAAGACTATTGTAATTTGGGAACTTAAAATTGTTGTAACTCAATAAAAACATTTTGTAGAACTGCTCTAGTTTTGTGCTTGGCCATGCTGTCTAAATGTGTTACTGAACATGATGTTAAGTCAGGATGAACATCCAGTTTTCTATATTTTAAATCAACTGACTGACTACAGAAGAAAGAAAGAAACATATTTTGTGAAGCAAATGAATGCTCCACTATTTCAATGAAGTGGATATGTTTGTGAAATATTTGTGCATAATTTAGATGATATGCATAATCCTATTTTATGCTTGTGGAAGTTGTCACCTCACTTGATTACTGTAAAAACAAAATATGTTCTTTTGCATTTCAGGTTTGGTCCATACTTTTGCCAACCTGTAATTGCTGGACTAGGAGATGAAGATAAGCCTTTCATTTGCACCATGGATGCGATTGGAGCAAAGTAAGTTGAAGTATTGTATAATCTATAATCTATGCCCTTATTTACTGCTGAGCGTTGAGGAAGGTTAGTGTTTCAGTGACATGCATATGATGTATACATTTCTGAGTCATAATTCTATAATAGATTTCACATATTATTATGCTTTAGCTGGAGACTGGTGAATAACAGCATCTGCAAATCTAAATAATTTTGCTGAACTATATCATTTCTAGCTATTTCTGTTACTCTAGAACTAGATATCAGAGGAAGTTTCAGAATATTTTCGTCATTTTTAAATTTTTATGTCCTAATAGTCATTATTGTTGAGAAAGAAAGTGGCACCTGTCATAGTCAGACATTGGTTTCTACAACTAAATACTTGAAGTGCTGAACGTTTTATTTCTTTTCAAACTACTAATTTGTTAGAGAAACATGTTTCAAGATTTTATTGAGATTTAAAGTACCCCCTACCCTATGCCCTAAATTTTTGCTAAATGATCTCTTATGTACATAACTTTGACAGTGAAGCAATAAATAACTGATTTTATTTTCTCTATTGGATGCACACACCACACTCTTAAATATTCTTTAATCTATTTTTTTTTTTCTAGATTTCTTCTTTTTTGAAAATTTAAGCAACTTTTACCCCTTTCGTTATTAGAACATTTTTTTTTTACTGAAGCCATAGGTCTGTGACGGTAGAAGGTAATGACTTTCTTTTTATATTCTTTTTGCTGTGACAGGGAACTTGCAAAAGATTTTGTTGTAGCTGGTACTGCATCCGAGTCTCTTTATGGTGCTTGCGAGTCAATGTTTAAGCCTGACATGGTTTGTCTCGAAATTTAATCTGTTGCTGTTGACATCACTTTTTTAAAAAAAAATTGTCAATTCTTGCAGTCATGTCTATACTTTGCTTGTGTTTTAATACTAAATTATGAAATAAGTTTATGCAAATGGACATATTCACACGTTACTGAATCTTAATTGGAATAGTTCCTTGCTTATATTCCGAATATCATTCATGTACAATAGGTGGGATCACATGATGTATCTCTTAGGAGCCACGGAAAGCCTAGAAAACGGAAGAATTTGATTAACCTATTTTTATCCATATCTAGAAAAAATGAAATAAGTTAGCCGTCTTTTTTTCTTTATCTTTAGGCAGAAGTTAGTTATCCTTTTTTATCTTTATTTATCTATGTATATGTGTATATATGTAGATACATATGCATGTATATTGTCCCTGCCTTTAGGAAAATATGAGAGGGGAACCACTATGTGTAGGAGGTAGTTGGCAGAACTTAAGGAGATTGGGTATTCTGGTTTTTCTGAGAATAATCGGGAAGGAGTATTCTAGTATCCATCTTTTAAAGATGAACTGCTTTGGAAGGGCAGTGTCGTTATATAAAAAGGAACTCCATTGGGAGTCTGTTCTTTGTACTTTTTATCCTTTTATTTAGTAAAATAAAATAAACATTCTATATTTTTACTTTACATTAATTGGTAGATTTTTATTTTGGTACTAATTGATAAGTACTTGGGAAACACACCTTAAAATGCTAGCTATTAAGGGAAGAAAGCCGAACAGTTAAATACTCCACTGAGTATCTCATATTATTTGATGTGGGATTTAGCCATCCCATGATACACCAGTCCTTATAAAACTGTTTAAGTATCACAGTTGTTCTTCTAAGATAGTGATTGGTACGTGTGACTATTAGATGCTGGCTCGAATTTGAAGTAGATGTTATGTATTGGAATAGCATAAGTGATAAGACTTGTATTTGGAACACTGTTTTATAATAAAATCTTTTGTCGATAGTAGCACTAGGAAACTCCATTTCGCATTTACAGCGAAGACATCTAATCATTCTATCACACTATAGATAAATCAGCAAGTCATTTTTTTTTTTTTTTTCATTTTTTAATGTTGGTAGTAGACATGGGGCACATATAAATAAAAAATGTTATTGCATATGCATGTCTACTTGATGTTGAAGGTTCTTTTCATGCAGATTTTAACAATTACAAAATTCAACATCAGGTGTAATATGTATGCCTAAATGTAGGGACAAATTGTTGTATGGAATAAGATGTTCTGTAATATTAGTATAGTAACGGATTGTGGGATTTAAATAAAAGTGGCTACTAATAGAGGCTCAATTGTTCAGTTGATTTCCCAAGTTCTCACGGATTATCATGGTTATGATATATTCTTGAAACTTCTAAAGATGTTTAAAAAACAATTTTTCATGATCTTTAAAGAGAAGAAAGATTATTCATGTTCCCTTGGTTTCTTAATTGTGACTCAGGAACCAGAGGAATTGTTCGAGACTATCTCCCAAGCACTGCTATCATCTGTCGATCGAGATTGTTTAAGTGGCTGGGGTGGACATGTTTATGTTGTGTAAGCTTGTGATTTCTCCATTTCTCATCATAGTTGACCATAAGTTTTTGGCATACTGCTTTTACCATTTTGGAATTAGGCACTAAGCATTCATATTTTATACTTTTTGTGTTGATTATACTTTTGCCATATTCTAGGCAAAACAAAATAGCACAAAGAAAACAAATCCTAATCTACTTCCATGAGATGCTGTCTTGGTACATGTTACTCTTTAAATTTCTGCGAGTCACGATTAATTTTCCTAGTTATGGTAGAATAGACACAGCTAAATGTTTTTATGTTTAGGTAAAATGGGATTCAAAGTTGAAAGCTGCGGTATTACATGGATAACATGAAAAATTACCAATGCTGACAATATACAGGAGAAAGTGATTAATAAAGCAGCCGCAGGGAGGGGGGGCGTGTTATTTCATTCTTATGATTACTGAATGGGACTGCTGTAATGATTTGAAAGAAAAACTTCGTAGTTTTACTTCTTTTTTTTTCACCATTATTTCTTACTTTTCTTTCTTATTCTATTTTTTAAAATTTTGTTATCCTAAAGCAGGGTATTTGCATTTAGATGTTTATTCTTAATTTAATTTTTGTTAAAGACTCTCATTCATATATTGTAATTGTTGTGGCTCATTAGTCTTTTGGTTTATTTGCTGCAGCACCCCAACCGAAGTAAAGGAGAGGATATTGAAGGGAAGAATGGATTAACTTTTAAGCGTGTTTGTTTAGACGTACTACTTTCCGAGGTTCCTGAACCTGAAAGGGGAAATTTATTGGATGGACGTTCAATCCCGTTTCAAATGGAAAAACAAACATCTTATAAGCCAACCAAGTCACCCATTTCTTATCATTTTGTAACTTAAACTTGAATTTAAATGAAGGTCGTTTACCATCAATTGTGCAGATACCTTGTGATTGTGGCATTTAACCAGATGCACCTTGAAAATTACTTCTAACGGTTTTTAGTCCGGTGTTTAGATTATCAGTGAAAAGTCATTATTCGAAGCAGTCTGGTGTGAATTAAGTTATAATTTTTGCAAAAAAATTACCTTCTCTCTCAAAGTAAAGAAAACAAGTGAGATTTTTTTCTCTCAAGCAAACATATATAGAGGTAGAAGGACCGGCTGCAAATTAGGTATGTTAGTAGAGCAGACTTTGCGATTATTTGTTACATTGTTTATGGTGGGTCTAAGGCTAAGTGTGTATCCTAAATAAGAGAAGTGTGTTTTTTTTTAAAAAAAAAAAAACACTAGTTAAATATCAGGTTTGTTGAACCGTATGAAAACAATAGAAACGTCTTAAGAAAAGCAATAGAAGCTTATTTATTACATTTTTTACCATAATGCTTTTACCTTAACTTAAATCCCTTTACAGAAAAAATGGGGTTAGATTTGTTAAACATTTTACTAAAGTTTACTAAATAGACTTTGAGTTTAGTCTTTTAAATTGGCCACATTCAAGCCTCAAACTTAGGACATAGGCTAACTTATTTATGGTATGACTGGTCCTATTTTTATGCTTAATGAAATGGGAACAAAGGGTATGGTTAGAAAAGAAATACAGAATGAACTTTTATCAATGTGTAATGTTATAAATTATCAATGAAATGAAGGATTATCTTGAATGCCAATCTGCACAAAAATACCTTGCACTGAATTTTTTAACCGCTCTCGTTCAAAAATGAAATAAAACCTTTCTGCACCAGCCTTAACTCATTATCTTGTGCATTGAGCATGACTTGGATGATTTATTGCCTGATTATAAGAATTGGTGCAGCTGCTCAACTGAGATTGCCCACGGTATAATTATTCGAAGCTCAAAAATGAGTTAAGTAACTTCTCAGTGATCACACAAAAAACGAGTTAAACAGCTCCACTGCAAACTTGTTGAGGTTCTTAAAAGTATCATGTGGAATTGTAGGGTCGAATTAAATGTCATGTAGAATAATAAATGGCATCCAAATATTGATGAAAAAATATTTTACCATTTTGTTTACAATTTTAGTTTAAAAAATTACTTTGTATTTTTTTATTGTTTTTATGAAAATAAACATAGAAAATAAAAACAATAAAGTAATATTTTTACCACATAATTATAGAATATATATATATATATATATAATTAGTATGCTTAAATTTGTAATTAGATTTCAAAAGCAATTAACAGTAAAAAAACTAAATACTATAAAAACAGTCAAAAGTAACATGAGAATATGAAAACATTTAAATTTAAAATCCAAAATTATCAAAATTGAAAAAACAATTACAGTACAGAAAGAAACGTCCATGCCTTTCATGAAACAGTAGCACTTATAAAATGACAACGTTATAATAAATCTTATAGTGAGAGCTTATTAATTTTATATATCCCCTAGTATATAGTGAAAATATTATATGATAACACCCTCCCCAACGTAAACAAAATTTATCAAAAATCACAAAAATTCGTACATTTTTTTTATTTAATTTAGTAAATTTTAATTATAATTTTTTCTTATATGTTAAAAAAATATATCAACACATTTCTTATAAATCGAGGTCCTAAAAACACGTGAGGGTGATTAGTATAACAGTTCTAAAAAAATTGGATTGGCTGTGAATAGGATTCATGAAGGCCGATTGAACCCCATGCAAAAAAAGTAGCAAGCTAAGAGAAGGTGCAAGAAATAAAGCAATTACTGGTCAGTAGAAGTTTAATTCTGATATGCAACATAAATATCTTGAGAAATAATATGCAAAGATTGCACCAGTTATTTATTGCAGATGCCAACAAAATAACTAATAAGCCAACAAGAAAATTTGGCCTAAAATCAGATTTCTCAACAAAACTGAATTAGAAGCAATATCAGTTCTAAATAACAAAACTGCATTATCAAGCTCCAACTACTTCAGTGGCTCCCTCAGCCATTGTTTCGTCAACAGGCCTTTCCACTTTTGTACCAATATCTTCTGAGTAATCTCCATGAATCTAAAAGGATTGAACACATAAAGTAATTAGTAAAATGGAGGGGAAAATGAATCCTCAGCATTCTGATTGTCTAATTTCATTCAGGTACAAGAATCATTAACTCATTGAAACATAAAGTAATTAGTAAAATAATACCTCCATCAGTTTCCCAAGATCAAACTTCGGGGCTTTCAGGATCTTAACTTTACGAATAAACACATTCTGTAGAGGATACACACTGGACGTTGCCTTCTCAATCTCTTTTCCAATCATCTCAGGGATGAACTTACGAACCAGTTCTTTCAAATCGCACGATGTTGCTTGGTTGATCATTATCTCCCTCATCTTCCTTCGAATCTGAAAAAACAAAACAAAATCACCCTCCAATTAAAAGATAGAGAAATCATGAATGCTGGAACATATTCCGATCTCATTATATTTGAAAAACAGATTGAAAAGAAAGTGGCAGTGATTGTACCTGTCTAACTTGGCTGGATTGTGCATAACAAGTCCTCTTCACCTGGTTACTACGCCTCTTAGTAAACCCAATGCAGAACAGCCTCAAAGTATAGTTATCAGTGGTCTTCACATCCACATGAGCCTCGATTAAAGTTTGCCATTTTCGCACCAATGACCTCAACTTGTCATTTGTGAAATCCATTCCCTACATTTACAGAGACACAACATTAACTATGATTAACATCATGCAAGTCAATAACAGTGACCAAAAGGAGGCTCCGCCACTATCATATTCATACCCAGAAGTTGGTCAGAACATTTTTCCCTTGAACATCCTCAGCCCTCAAACGAATCTTCTTGAACGCATGGTCCTCGTCACCTTGAAGATCAGCCAGTGAGACCTCAAACACTCGATGCTTGAGTCCATCCGAAGCAATCTGTAGTTTAAAACAGCCATCAATGTAGCAATATTTATCATAAATTTTTGAAATCGCACTTTTTTAACCTAAAAGTGTCAAGCGATGTCAACTGGGTCCCTAAGAAAATTCCAAATAAATCAAATTTTCAATGTTTCATCTAAAACCCTAAATAAATCAATGTCGTTTTGGTTCTTAATCATATATTAATGTTATCATTTAAATCACACGTTGCATGTAACCTGCTGGGTTAACGTGAATGAAAAAAAATCCACCTTTAGGGTTTCATTTTTTAGTTTTCTCAGTTTCACGGATCCATACACAATTTTACTATATGTCAGTGAGAAAAACAGATGCAGGTAAGCGAAGGATCGTTGAAGCGTATATGTAAAAAGCAATTCACGAAAAAATGATAGAAAAAGAAAGGAAAATTGTTATACCTTGGTGCCCTGAGTGCGAGTGACGAGAGTCTTGCCAACATTCTTGACCTGAAACACAGAAGGAGCCTTGATGTCGTACCAATCCTTCTTGGTAAAAGGATCAGTGCTGAAGAAGAAAGCAAAAAGAGAGTTAAAGAAAAAGATAGAAGAAAAAGGTGAGAGTTAAGAGGTGAAGGGAATGGGCACTAACGCCTTCTTCTTGCCACCCTTCTTCCCCTTCGATATCCTCTTGTTCTTTCCCACTGCCATTAGGTCTTTGCTTGCACCACTTTACACCCTAACTATTCCTCACTCTCAAAATAAAATAGGTTTTCGGAATATAAAGATGGAAAAGATATTATGAGTTTTTCTTGGTGCTGGCAGTTTAAAATAGGAATTTGAGGAAAAATATTGAACGGTTTATACGGAGTTATTATCTCGTATCATTTTCTTCAATTAATTATTATAAAAAATCAACAAATCATTTATATATTATTTTTGTGAGTAATTAATTATTTCACATTGTCAATAAATTATTTTTATCTTAAAATAATATACTTCTTTTTATTGAATAACATGGTGTTAAGAATTATATTTTGTTGCCATTTTTCCGTATTTCAAAAAACAATTCAAACATGATTGATTACAATCAACTATTAAACTAAAAATTTCGTTAATTCACGAACGAAAGGTATTCTTTTACAAGTTTGGAATACCAAAAAAATAACAAAAACAACATAAAAGTTCTTGTGTTATATAGTGAAAATAAATTAGGTTTAGAATTTACTCTTAAAATAATATTAACATCTATTCTAACAAGATTTGTTAGACTTATTACGTCTAATCATTCATTTATCTAGTCCTACTCACAAAATATACATATATTGACATAAGGAGTATCTTGAAAATTTTACATCAACTAAAGATCAAGTAAATTTATTGTATATAAATAAATGTAAATTTTATTTTATAAATTGATTTTATAAGATTAAGTTGAGTTTAATATTTATTTTTTAAAATATGAGTAGAAGCATATTATATAGACTCATTTTTTGGAGTTGATTTTATTTAGGTTGAGTAATACAACGTGTGCTCCTATTCTTTGTAAATAATAATAAAAAAATCTCTTATTATGCTATCAAATACCCGTCCTAACCAACAAGTTTGCCTTCAAGGTTGGTTACATACATAAAAATTAATTTTTGAAGTAGTTTGGATGTTGAAACAAGATTAATGTAATGAATGATTGTTCCACCGTAAGGTTTTAATATAACTATATGTATGTTTAATAGCCTTGTATTGTTTTGATTAATCAAAATAAAAAAGTAATTTAAATACACATTTCTTTATTAATTATGATAGAGTTTTAAAATAAACAATATCTTAAATGTCATAATTGACTTTAAAACAAATAATAATTGATTAACTCTAATAATCTTAACCATATTACGTAAAATAAATTTGAGATGGAAACATAATATATGAAATAAAAAGTAAATTAAACATTGTGAAAATCAATTATTATAAAATTAAATCTCATTACAATTATAAACATTAATAATTACTAAATTTATAGATTAATATTTTTTAATAATTGTGTAGGTCACATTTACAATTAAAGAAATAAATATTATATAATATTATAATTAATAATTTCTTGAAAACACACATAAAACTAATACAATAAACTCATACATATGAAAAAAATATATAGTTAGCTTCGAGAAAAAAATGTAATCCTGTTTTACATTTTAGAATATTTTTTTAATAAAGTTACAAAACGAGTAAATTTGAAGATAAATTTATGGAGGAACAAATTTTATTTTGAAAACAAAACTTTAAAAATAGTTTTGTGTTTTTATTTAATTTCTTAATTTATCATTATTAAAATAATATTTTGATATTGTAGTTTTTTACTCTAATACATTTTATGTGAGATATTGGGGATTAGAGATTTTTCAACTCAGTTATTATATGGTTTAATAAAGTGAGAACTATTTTAAGAGTGAGATGAGATTTATACCTGAGTTATAATTGAAATTCAGAGGTCTACTATCATTTTTCAACCTAAGACTTTTCTTCAAATTAGCCAAATTACAGAACAAAACCTATTCTTTTAAGTGGAATGTGACTAAACACCAAGACTAAAAACCGTTTGTTGCTGCATCTCCATAGTTTTTTCTGTACCCCCATAGAGGTTGAGAAATCACTGTTTTATCTTTAATGAAAAAAATAAATAAGATTTTTCACACACCTCTCCATTCAAGATCATGGGCTACAAAAATATGAAATATAATTTTTGTATTTTAAATTTAATAGTCTAGATTACAAAATTTAAATTTTGAATTATACAATTTAAAATAAAAAATCTTGAATACAACTTTTGTAATCTGAATTACACAATACAAAGTGTCAGATACAAAAATCATACTATAAATTTGTGTAATATAAAATAGAGTCCGATCTAGAATATAAATAATCACAAATTTAAAAGAGTAATTTTGGTATTTTATGGAAGTACGGGGTGCAGGAAGGAATGGCCGAACACTAATTGCGCTTCATAGCAAGGACCCATGATGGGCCTAAGTGACCAAGTATTGGGCTTCTAAAGAGCCTTGAGAAACGCACCCACATTTTCCCCACTGAAGAGAACAGAACTCTTACAAGAGAGAACAGAGTGAGGACAAAATCAAAGAGAAAAAATGGGGTTAACGAATTTCGTGCTCACGGTGGCCGGAGTAAGCGCCGTCGTTCTCCTCCTCAGGAGCGACGTGAGGCAATCTGCGTCCATCTTCAAGCGCAACGTCAAGCACATTCGTCACTGGCTCGAAGAAGAAACCTCAGCTTCTGCCAAGTCAGTCCCTCATCTCTATCTCTCTTCTTCTTGTTATATAATTTGTTCAATTGATAGAGATTTAGCAGTGAATCACAAAAGGTTGTTGAAGAATCCTCCCGATCATGCAATCTTTTTCGGTTTATTGACAGTTTGTCCAAAATATTAAATAAACATGTTAATTTGCTACTCCTTCACTTAGATTTATTTATTTTGTGTTAGATTGGTCGTAGCTTATGGTTATTCAGGTCCTTTCTAGAAATATTTAAATAAACGCTTAGAATATTTTCAGATGATAATTTAATTACTTTGGGTTGGATTGCTTGTTATATTTTGTGAGTATTTGTGCGATGCTGCATTTTGAATGTGGTACATTTTTGTAGTAATTTATGTATAGATCGAGTTGTTTCCTTCCATTTTTTCACTTTTCATCATATTCCAATGCTTCCCCCTTGAAATATGAAGCATATCAGAAGAACTGAGGGACATAAAGTTTGTGATTACTTTTGTGGCAAATATTTATGATCAACTTGTTAACCAAGATGAAGTTGTTTTAGTCAAAAACCTTATTTAGCATGTATTTACTAATAAAATGTAATATTTAATAGGTATGAATGGTGCAGGGGGCATGAGGATTAGGTTGGAATTGGATTGTCTTTTCTTAGTTTAAAAGCCCTATTGAAATCATGGTGTTATGCTCTAATCATAAGAATAGAAGAGCTTAAGTAGTTAGGATAATTTTCTTGATTACTGCTAAACTATAAAAAAATGACAGATTAAGTTTGTACCGTGTTTATAATTTTTGTTAATAATACATATATAATTCAGAGATATTGTTATTATATAATGCCTATTCTTTATTATTTTTATAATTATAACAATTACTTACATGACCTTTTGATGTTTTGGAGAAGAGAGATGTGATAAGGATATTAATGGTTAGGTTTGAGTAGGATACTACAGTATAAAAAGATACCTGTATCTGCACTCATAGGTGTGATGGCTATAATGTGTTTGTTTGACAAACTAATGAAAACATGAATGTTATTGTAATACTAACATAATATAACTATTGAAAACCAATAAATTAAAAGTAAAATATGTAATGGATCTCACAATTATAAGTATGATTGCATATAAAATTTTTTAAATTAATTAAAATAGTTGGGAACTAATACTTGTAAAATAGTTTCAAAAGATATGAATACAAACCTTCTAAAAGGAAACTAATATCAATTCTTTAATTTTGTCTTTATGACATTTATGACAGAATCAAACTACCATCAATCCTGTTTATTATTACCATTAATTCTGTTTATGATTACCATCAATTGTTGTTTTTATGAAATTGTAATATTTTTATTTATTTTCTTTATTTAGTTATACCTAGTATGAGTACATTGCTTGTATATATTCAATCTTCTACTTTTGATCAATATAGAAACAAAGAGAATATTTTCATTTTCATATCTTTTGTTCATTCTCCTTATCTCTTCATTTTTTTTATAATATGATATTTATTTCATAATAAATAGTTATAAAATATCATAACTAGTATATGTGGGTATTAATAGGGTTGAGTTCTATAATCTTACTTGTAGTCACATAGTTTTATGGATAAGTATCCATGTTTAGATCCAGTTAATTTGGTGAACAAATGCCCTATTCATTGCAGGTACTTTTATGTGTGAGCATTGGGTTAGTTCTGAGATGGGATAAGATCGAGAGAGAATGGCTTGAATGACGTGCATAATTTTTTCAAAACAATTAAAACAGTTTAGTTGATGAAATGATAAATGTTTTTTTTTTTATAAATATAATGTCATCCCCCCTCATTAGCCTTCATTTCCAAGGATATCAGAAAATGCGATTGAGGAACAGGGCTTCCTTTCCCCGAATTCCTTTCCCCCTCCATAAATTTTTAAATCGTAACTAAAGGGAACTAATCATGAATTCATGTTTAACTGTTCTTTTGAAGATATTGTGGATTGTGAACTGGCTATATCATGATAAATTGGTCCTTGAATGAATCTTTTGGTTACATTATAACACATGTCTGTCCTTTTTGGTTTCACCCTCTTGCCCCAAATTGCTGATGTAGGTGGTATTCATTCATTTAATATATAATTCATAGATTGTAATAAAATTTGTGCCAACTTTTCAGGGTTATAGAGAAGTCAACTAAAGAACTGAAATCAAAGGTTCCTTCGAAAGATAATCATAAGGACTAAGGATGACAAGCACTAGTGTTTCTTTTGGTGATGGGGATGTTTACTGAAGTTATATTGTTGTTTCTCAGTGTTTCTCTAACCGTCTTTGAATGGATACAAGTTTTTACTTCGTACTAAATTGAATTTTTCATCCATGTGTTATGATATAATTCCTGAAAGATCAATATATTTTTGTACAAACATTTTCATGTTAGAATCAATGCTCTGCAATGGCAATCTACCCAACTTCTTTCACATTTTCATTTCTTCATCCATTGTTTGGTTACTCGTTTTATCTTTGTCGACTGTTCATCCACATACAGGTATTTTGGTATTTTTTGTTAATTGGTTAACACCATTGTCCTTCGTTCCTTTCAACGGAGGGAGACAACATTAACTTCATTTAGTTTTAGAAAATACAAGTTAGAGTTAAAGCAGAACAAGAATTGCAAAGAAGTGCAGTAAAAATAACTGTATAAACACTGCCTGATGCACCATTCTCTTCTAATGTAATCTGTATGCCATAAATCCATTCACACAAGTATGTGTTGTTGACTTTTATATCAAATATAAATATATTGATTACAAGTTGTAACTGTGACAAAATTAGGTGTTTAGATATTGAGAAGATTATATTGTTCAAATCAAAGACATTTATTCACTTCTTGATGACGAAATCTTTGTAGAATAAATAGTACATTAAAGAGCAGTTAGCATTTTCTCTATTTATTTATTTTGCTTTTGAAATAGGCCAGGGGCTGGAATGGTGGTGCAGGTAATATGGAAAAATATGGGGGAGCACAAAATGATATAAAATGGGTCAAAAGATAGAGATTATTCTTTAAAGTAGTTTCCATTTTATAGAAATTCCCATCAGTTTAAAAGAATTAAGTAGATTGCTTACTGAATGCATTCCCACTAGTGTCCTACTCAAGCCCTCAGTGAATGCATTGAACTAGTAATAATTGGTCTTGATTACAGCTCTGTGATTCTTGAATATGGGCAACGTCATTGAATCGTTTGCTTCTGGCTTAGGACAGGCTATTGACAACAAGTTGTTTAATTCTCCATTTGTATTTCTTTTAGGAAAGTCGTGCATGTAAGACCATGCAGGGTTATTCTATGCTCATTATGGTTGATGTATGCATTTTTTCACTTTCCACTTCATGCTTGATATATTTGTCTGTGGATATGTTTCACCTCAGTGTGTATGTGGACCAACATGGGATTTCATGTGCTATATTGAAATTTTTGCATTGCCAATATCCTGAAATTAACCATGGTATTTATATTTTTGGATCTCTGTTTTTCTCAACCATGTGGTTAGGTTTGAATTAAAAATAAAAATCCAAACCAAACCAAACCACTTATTGTATTTAATTATAGTATTATATTTTCAGGATTAATTAACAACTAACAAATATAAACAAACATATATTTTTAATATTATTTTATGGCAGGATTACACTTTACTTACAATATATTATCAAAACAATGATGAAAAATTAGTAGTATAACTTTTAATTATAAGATTATTTAACTCATTTATCGATATGAGATAGTTAAAATTATGAATATAATAATAATCATATAAAAGATATAACATATTTTTTATTAAATAAATTCTCATTATAAAATATTGAATATTGTAAAAAATTATTATATTAATTTTTAAAAAAATACTTAACAATGTTATGGTTTAGGGTTTGTAAATCCTAATTTGATTTACTTGAAATTTGGTACTAAATTAAAAATAAACCAAATTACATTGAATTTTTATATTTAATTTAGACGACTATTTAATAAAAGTCCAGTACAACCAAACCACCAACAATCCTAATTACATTGGATAAGTAGTGAAGGCTTATTGATATTAAGAAAACAGTTCCAAGCACCATTTGCCTATGCCTATTTGTAACCGCCAAAAGACGGCGGTGATTTCTATCCCTGCATATAGCCCTATCATTCCGAGCGTTTAGAACCTTTGCATTCTTCTCTTCAAGATTCAGCAAGTGCGTTCCGGAATAAGAACCCGAAGTCCTACGAGGTCAGTTTCTATTTCGCGCCTGTGGACAGTTAATCTATGCTGTTTCTTGAATTTGTTAGAATTTCCTTTTTTCATCTTTCGAACAATACTTGGGTTTATTCTATTAAATTGATATAGAGCTTTGAGTCTGTTTTAGGGTTTGTAAAACGATTGTATTTATTTGATCATCCACCCCTTCTTTTTGCATTGCTTGAAGCAATATCTCAACTAAGAGAGACAATAATGTGTTTAGATTAAACGCAACAAAAATTAAAGGAGACTAAATAATGCAAAATTTTCATGCTAGAATCAATGCTCTGCAATGGCAATCCACCCAACTTCTTTCACATTTTCATTTCTTCATCCATTGTTTGGTCACTCGTTTTATCTTTGTCGATTGTTCATCTACATACAGGTATTTTGGTATTTTTTGTTAATTGGTTAACACCATTGTCCTTTGTTCCTTTCAGCGGAGGGTGACAGCATTAACTTCATTTAGTTTCAGAGTTATGCAAGTTATATTTAAAGCAGGACAAAAAGTGTAAAAGTGCAGTAACAGTAACTATATAAACGCTGTCTGATGCACCATTCTCTTCTAATGTAATCTGTATGTCATAAATCCATATGGACAAGTATGTGTTTTGACTTTTATATCAAATATAAATATATTAATTAATTATAAGTTGTAACCATGCAAATAGATTGTGGCAAAATTAGGTGCTTGGATATTGAGAAGGCTATAATGTTCAAATCAAAGGCATTTATTCACTTCTTGATGACGAAATCTTTATAGAATAAAGTAGTCTATTAATGAGCAGTTAGCATTTTCTCTATTTATTTATTTTGCTTTTAAAATAGGCCAGTGACCTGAATGGTTGTGTGGGTAATATATGGGGAAGCACAAAATGATATAGAATGGATCAAAAGTTAGGGAGAATCCTTTAAGGCAGTCTTCCATTTCTGTAGAAATTCCCATCAGTTTTAAAGAAATAAGTACATTGCTCACTGAATGCATTGCATTGGTAATAATTGTTCTTGAATATCTCCTACAGCTCTGTGATTCTTGAATATGGGCAACGTCATTGAATCATTTGCTTCTGGCTTAGGACAGGCTATTGGCAAACTATTTAATTCTCCAATTGAATTTCTTTCGGGAAAGTCTTGCAGGTAAGACCATGCAGGGTTATTTTACTCTCATTATGACTGATGTATGCATTTCTTCACTTTCCACTTCAAGCTTGATGTATTTGTCTTCGGATATGTTTCAGCTCAGTGTGTGGACCAACATGGGATTTGATGTGCTATATCGAGAATTTTTGCATTGCCAATATCCTGAAATTAAGCATGGTATTTATGCTATCGTACATTGGTGAGTACAACTGTTTGGTAGATGGCAACATGGTCCATTGTAGTACTTAACATGAACCAAGAACTATTTAGTTTGACATATTTGAAATTGGGTATGTCTCTGTTGTTTACTTGCAGTTCTGTTGTTCTTGTATCTGGTACATAAATTGGGCATATGCGGATGTCTTTGCCGTTCTTCTTGCAAAATGATATGGGCATGTTTCTCTTCTTGTTTCCATGTCTGGGAATATTCCTGCACTTTCTTGTGTATTAAGCTGCACAATATCAGGAGGGCAAGAAGAATAAGAAGAAGGGTCAGAATGGACATGAATCAAAATTTCTACTTTAAAACTGGAAAAGAAGATTACAGTGATGAAAGCCTGACATCTGCAAAAATGAGCAGATCAATTTCGCGTAGGAGAGATTATAAAGCTTCCCACCTAAGGAAGTCTTTGCAACCTAGGAGACATCATGCTAGAGTTGAAATTAGGAGAGATCTTAGATATAAAATTAAGAATCATAGTCTTGGAGAACCTAGCCACACAAGCAATGCCATTAAGCATGGAAATCACATAGGCACAGTCAATGACATCAAGGTATCCCATACATCTAAGTCTGCAAGAAAAGGTATAACTAGAAGGAAAATAGTTCTGCCAAGGAAGAGAAGGTAGAATCTTTTAGTTGAAGATACATATACGAATCACTGTGTATCACTGTACGTTTCTGATTTGTTCGATGAAAAACAAAAACATATATATATATATATATATATATATATATATATATATATATATATTTATCTCCTTGTACTATATTGTTTCAAATAGGGTAAAAGGCATCATGAAGTAAAGAAATGACTTTGACAAGCACACGTCCAAAACACTTGCTATTGAAGTTTTCTTTTACCTTATGCCCCCTCTCGTGAAATCCCTGAGAAAGGCTCTACAAAGCATTTTTTTTTTTTTTTATCTTGATTTCCATATGTAAATAGTAGCACATAAATAAAGGTTAAGAACTGAGTAATTGATAGCTTCTTTAATGGAAGAAGGTATATTGCAACTTGAGGAAAATGTTTTGCTATTACTTTGCATAAAGGATGCTTATCCCAAAAGAAAGTCCAAAGTTTATAATCGTTATATAGGCAATCCACGGTGGGACACATTGGAATACACAAGAATCAGGGTTGTTAAGAATCCATGATAAAGGGTTACCATTACTTTACATTGAAGTTTGTTCAGCCCCAAAAGAAATCTCAAAAACTATGGTTCTATATTCTTCCACTCAAATACCCCAGTCGCATTGATTTGTTACCAGCCCACCAACTTCATTGGAGCACCCTTTTCTCCTTCAATGGAAGATGAGGAGGGAAAACAGTGCTCCCACAAAAACCCTTACGTTGAACTAGAAGAAGTTGACTTCGATTTTATTCTAGCATTGAGCATGCAAGAACAACAGAGAGAATTCACAATGCTTTCAACTATTGAAAGTGAAAGTGATGAATATCTAAGTGACTCCTCAATTGATAATGATGATGATGATCCTCACTTCGTACAGAGCCAAGAGTTTGATACTGACCTTCAGTTTCTTGAAGATGAAGAAAGCAACGATGATGATGATGAAGAAGAAGAAGAAATGGAAGTGGAAGAAGATGAGATTGATCCAGACGAATTATCTTATGAAGAGTTGATGGAGTTGGGAGAGTTTATAGGAGAAGAAACGAGAGGATTATCAACAAATGAAATCTCTTTGTGCCTGAACCCTTATACTTGCCATTCTGCTGAAAGAAAAAGTGGAATTGATCGTTGTGTGATTTGTCAGGTTGAATATGAAGATGGTGAAGCACTGGTGGCACTTCAATGTGAGCACCCTTATCATGCAGATTGCATAAGCAAGTGGCTTCAAATTAAGAAGGTTTGTCCAATTTGTAGCAATGAAGTTTCAACTCCAAATATGGCTTCGAACACTTAATTCTTTAGCTGGAATGGTTTAATCAATGTGTTTGTATAAATTACGCACTGTAATCTGAATTTGCATGGAACTGTAGTTGAGAAAATAAACAAAGCACGGAAGCTTTAGATCATTGCAAAGAATAACACAAAATTAAGAAACTCGTTGCAACAAATCCCTGTATTTTATAAATTAATTTCATTCCTTGAACAAATTTTATTTTTGATAAAATTCAATAAAAAAGAATAATCTGCGTAATAAAGCTTATAAATGACCAGACACGTTTCCAGTTGTAAAAATCCATTTAAAGCCCTAAATTCAAAACGAAAGTATCAGTGCATATTTTGTAACTACTTATATACAGAAGACATTACTTTGTTAAAATTCTCTCATAGAACTTATTATTATTATTTTCCGAATATATATTTTTGTCTCAAAAAGTTCATAATCTAAACACGATCATTAAAGTGAATCATATTTTAATCCGTCATCAATTTTAATTATCTGTAGGAACTAATTTTAGTTCGTTAATAGTTTTAGCGATGACCAAATTAGTATTACTCTACTTTTTTAAGAGACTAATTTTGTGCCGAAAATAGAAGAATGGTGACTCAATTTTTGTCTTTTACTATTATTCAAGAACCAATTTTTGTCTATGTTATGTTGTGATCCTTCTTACGCTTTCTTTGTTATTTCGGGCTTATATGTTACCATTTGCTATTCCTGCTGCCTTGCTTTATCCTTAGTTCTTTTTGTTCTTCATTTGGTATTTGGATGTGTTTTACAAACTTCTTCATAAACTCTTTAAAAAAGAAAATAGAATGAAAAATAATTCTAAAAAGGTAAAATTAGTTTATACACAAATTAAAAATATTATATAAAAAATTTAAAATTAACTTACATATAAATTAATTTTCACTTTTTGACAAATTTAATTATTTATTTTTCTATGACAAATGGTTAGGAAGAAACTTGTTCAATAAACCCTTTCGTAAAAAGCCATGTGCTAGATGAATTATGTGAAATTGTAATTTTATAGCTAAATTTTTTATAATATTTATTGACTATAAGGGCATCCAGGGATTTTTTTTTTTCACTTCCATAATTTCCTTTTGCACACTCATAAATATGAATATTTTCACTTTGTCCATCTGGTTTGTGCAAAACTGACTTTTACATTGTTATTTTTTTTTTCATGAAAAAAGGTAGGAAGTTAAAATTAATTTTTAGATTGTTAAATTTGAAAGCATTTTTAAATTTTCAATTATTCAAATTTGAAAACTTGTTTAACTTTTGAATTATGCAATTTTGAAACTTTTTTTTTTATTTTTTGATTGCATAATTTGAAATTCATTTTTTGCATTCTAGATTTTTTTTTTTACATTTGGAATTGTATATTTTGAAAGTCATTTTTTACTTTTGAATTACATCATTAGAAAGTTATTTTTTATTTTTGAATTGTATAATAAAAGGTTTTTTAACTTTCATATTATGCAATTAAATAATAAATTATTTTTTGCATGAGAAAATGCTTTTGGATTAGAAAGTCAATTTTTCATAAAAAAAAATATTTGGAATGTATAATCTAGAAATATTTTATGGATTATACAATTTAGAAGGTAATTTATTAAAAAAATGACTTTAAGAGTACATAATCTAAAACACTTTCTTTCTTAAAACACAACACATAATAAGAGAGTAAAAATGGTGGTAGCAAAGGTTGACAAAAGCAAGGGACAGTTTGGTCTTTACGCAAATATAGCGGTGCACATGAAAATTATGGAGCTGCAGAAAGAAATAACGTGCGTTAATTGTATGTGTCTCAAAAATGACAAACCAATAGATAAACCCACGTACTTTGATGTCCTAATTGGATTGGACTACTTGATTTGGCCCATCTACCCTAACTTTTTGTTAATTCAACCTAGATTCACTTTTGATCGGCCGAGTTAACCCTAGGCTTGCTTACATGTATATATATATATATATATAATTTATGAAATTATAACTCATAAATTAAATTCTATTGGATTGTAAATTCTTATATTAACGTCATTATTCTCTTATAAGTCGAGTTTTTTTTTTAAATTGGTGAAATTATGAGTGATAAATTAAATACTATTTGCGTTGTCATCTTCTATATGAAGTCAGTATTCTTTATGCATGAAATGTAATTTTTAACTGGTGAAATTATAAATGATAAATTAAATACTATTTACAATGTAAATCTCTGTCCTAAGGTCAACATTAGTTATAGATTGAATGTTATTTTCAATTGGTTATAAATGATAAATTGAATACTGTTTGCTTCATAAATTTTATCTTAAGGTCAATATTCTTTATTCATTGAGTGTTAATTTTAATTGATGAAATTAGATGTGATCAATTAAATACTATTTGTGTTGTAAAGTTTTATCATAAGGTCAATATTCTTTATTCATTAAGTGTTATTTTCAATTGGTAAAATTATAAGTTATATATTAAATAATATTTGTGTAGTAGATTTATTTTTTTAAGGTCAATATTCTTTATATACTGAGTGCTATTTTTTAACTGTTGACATTATAAATGATAAATTAAATATTACTTAATAAATATCAATGTTAAGGTCAATATTTTTTTTATACTTTAAGGTTTATTTCTATTTGTGTATTGTTATAATTGATGTAGTATATTTTGTTTCTAAAATTAGGTATTATATTTTACTATTTATATCATAAATGTCAATATATATTTATAATTCAATTTATTGATTTATGATATAAAAATTAATTCGATTTGATAACTTTTAGTTATTTATATTTAAAAAAAATAAGTATCTATTGGACCACAACAGCCTACTCAATGCTAGCATGGGGTAACAAACTCAATTCCTCGTTGAATTTATTTCGTCCAACATAATCCAAAAATTTATTACATAATAATGAACCAATACAAATGGATTGGAAGAATCTGGATCGTTCACACATCTAATTTATTACAGGTTTAAGTTGTTGAAAGCCGAAACTAATAAAACTTTAACTTCTAATTAATTTAATTCTAAGTTAACCTAATCTGAAAATGTGTTGACTAGTGTAAATATGCCAAAATAGTATAAATTGCACCACTAATTTGTCATAGATTTAGTTCTTCCACTCCTAACTGGTATATATGTAATGTTCAAAGCTTTAATATTTATAATTTTGACTCATCACTATTTAACCTTTCCAATATAGATATATTTTTATTTTAATCCTCTTAACTCTTTTTTTTCGTTGCTACTATTTTTGGGTTACTTAGTTTTCTACCTTTTATGATTTAGCAGTTAAACTCTCCATTACATCTACAGTAATGATACACAATACCACTCGTTTTGCAAAATACCCTAATAACATTTATATATGACTTTATTTATTATTTTTAAATTTCTTTTAGGTTATTTTTTCTTAATAGCATATAATAAATATTAGATGGTTGTGTACGTTGACATTCATTTATCTTGAATTATCTTCCTTATGTTTATATTTATAGATCTTCAATAGTTTAAGTATGTATTTTAACAAACTTCGATAAAATAGACTGTAATATAATATTAAAAAGTGAATTTCTAATTTTAATTTATTTTAAAAAATTAACTTGTTATATGAGAATTATTTTATTTATATAACTTATATATTACATAAATTGATTTTATATTTAATTGATGTAAAATTCTTAATTGAATCTGACATGCATGTACAATATCATACTAAAAATTATAATATTAACCAAAATAAACAGAATGAAAACTAAAATACTAAAATATACTTATGTAAGACTAAAATTTTATTTAATACATTATTAATTCCGTCTTTTATTTATATATAAAATCAGCACATAAAAAATGAGCATTGGTTTAAGTGTAAACAAAATATGACTTTCTTCTTGACACTAAAAATGACAACTGCGGCCAGAGTACTGTCATCAGAAAAAAAAAAAAAAAAAAAAGTAAAGTTTATTAAAAAAATAATGATTTTCCATTATTAAGCAATGTGCGTGTTTGATGGAACATGTTGGAGGAGGGTTTTCTGTTCCTTTGGAGTCTGTCGAGCCTGCAACTAGGAAAAAGGCTTTGTAGATATCACACTGTGTTCTTCAGTGCATTCCACAGAACAATCAACTTCATATGTGTAAAGAGATAAGATAACGTAAACAAATAAACAAACTGATAAAATAAGGTTACTACTTGGAAGGAACTATATCCTTATTACTGTTCAAAACTGTAAAATAAAGGTCATCGTTATCTTCATAGGAAAATTGTAACAGTGCATATGTTTACCCACACAGTCACTCTCCCCTCTAAGATCACGTCCAAAAATTTTAAAAATATTAATTATTTATTGTTGTAAGTTTCAACCTAAAGATAAGAAAGAATTATAAAATAATTTAATTTAATCCATACAAGTAAATCATCAATTGACAAAGTTATCCATGTGTTGAATAAGTGGAAGCAGTGATTACTTGTAAATGTCCCGGAACAAATTGTAAATTTCTAATCAGAATACTTATAACACATTATCTAAATTAATTTATATAGAAATAAATATTTAGAATTGAGTACGTAACAAATCGTTGATAAATTTTTAAGATAGTTATTTTTAAAAAATCGATAAATTTACTGTGTTAACCTTTGAAAACAATAAACACAATTTTTACGAACGAAGATTCCTTCTATCAAGCGATGAAACATATAAATATTGCAGAATCACGTGTAGAAAAGAGGTAAGAATGAATCTAAGAAAAACATTTAGTAAGTACAACTATCTTACATAATTGTAAATAGCGAATGAAGTTATTTAGTAGTGATTGGAGATTATGTGGCCCAAAACATATAATATTTGTAAGTGATTAAATAAGATAATTTTGTAAGTGGGTGATAGTGATGGATGGAAATTAGTAAAGCAAAACAAGTGTGGAATGAAGTGAGAAGAATGAGACTTTTAATGACGGCTAGCACATATCATGTGATAGCACATTTGATATATTCCTTTAAAAATTTGTGTTGTTTTATGTGAGTCCAAGTTTTGCCGCCCCTGGTAGGACCCAAGACAAGTTCGTCATTAAATATGAAAGGTGTGAGTGTGTAGAAAGAAAGAAATAGCATGTGTTCATTTCATGTAGACCATAACTGTTACTGTTTTACTTCACCATATTCTCACGAGTCCTCCTGTTTCACCGGTGCCCTTTTTCTGAAGGAAAATGGAAGTTATCACTTTAAGAATCTAAAAGTAAGGGAAATGGTAGGCTAAAAAGGCAAAGGACGACCTCTACTTTGAAAGGTCAAGCCAACCCACAATCTAGATTCAACCTAATCATCTTGCCTTTTCATGCTTATAATAAAGTTCAAAGTATGTTTTGATACACATTATAAATGTCAAAGAAAAAGAAAAAACACATTAAATTAACATAAAGGTTATATTAGGAAGTGTGGGTGATTTATAAATGTAAAAAAAACACGTTAAATTAACATAAAAGTTATATTAGGAAGTGGTGGTGGTTTTATACAAAAGATCATGAAGGCATATGTAACTTTATAAATATATAATCTTTGTAACATCATTCGTTATAACGGATTGAAATTATGAAGATATCTAAATAGACTTTTTTTTCGTATTTAATTTTAGTATGATATTGATTTTAGTGACATCACTTTTGGAAGATGGAGGTATATGTAAAGACACTCTAATTTAGATTCTGTTTTATAAGATGTCATTTTTAAAAGGTTCAAAAGTCTTTTACTTGTGGAGGTTGCATCTTACATATATTACTTTAAGGTAAGTTTTTATCTGTGCACCTCATACATGTTCAAACCTTTCGAGGTCTGTGATGTGGTAGTTTTGATTAGCCTCTTCATTCTACATAATTGTGTCATTATCAGGTATCTTAAAAATAGATTATATTTATAGAGATATTATGGATTCAGTGTGTCCATATATCACCTAGATCTCAATAAATTTTTAATTATTAATATATTTCATATTTAAAGTTTCAATTATATAATTGTAGGGGATCGAACGTCCTCGGACTCAACACCAAAACGTTTTCATAAGAGTATAGACAATAACCAAGCATACAAGAACAATCATTTCAATTCACAAAGTAATAAAAGCATATAACAACAAATCTAAATAACTAAAAAAGAATATATAAAAACATACTATGGTGGAGGAGGAGGGGCAGCCGCGAGGAAGAGGTGGAAGGTGGAGGAAGAGGCGCGGGGTGGAGGTGGAGGTAGACGGTGCGACGGTGGAGGAAGCAGGACGAGGTGGAAGTGGAGGAAGAGCCGCGAGGTGGAGGTGGGGGAGGGAGGCGCGAGATGGATGTGGGCGAGGAAGGCGTGACGGTGGAGGAAGAGGAGCGACGGTGGAGGTGGAGG
>Ga0099824_1002630_pt1 | contig 26281 bp, 10 predicted proteins | sample SiratrowhiteBW_FD_76837 | JGI IMG/M metagenome (GOLD analysis project Ga0099824, IMG submission 76837) | Root nodule microbial communities of legume samples collected from California, USA - Siratro white BW | ecosystem: Host-associated > Plants > Roots > Nodule | place: USA: California...
ATATATATTATAAAATACAAAATATTTTAAGAAAAAAAAATTTTTTTTTATTGTTTTTACACTAAGAACATTTGGAGATATATATATATATATATATATATATATATATATATGATCTAACCCCCCATGTTGTTTAATCTTATTTAGCACTAATGTACTATCATAGTTTATTATTGTGATTTGCTACTTTTCTTTATTATGATGTGGAAATATTGAGTTTTATTATGTATTAAAAGTATTATATCATGCATATACGTCATTAATAGATTCTTAATATTATTTTTATATTAGGCAAACTCTTATAAGTCTAAGACTTGAATATACGAGTCAAGTTTAAAAAACTCTGAGTATATGTAATCTCTTGAGTTTATGATTGGTTGTTTGATGAAATGCATCTCGAGGCTACAAAAAGGGTTTTTATATATGTCAAATGCATATGCAATTTTGTTTTTAAGTACAAGAAGATTGAAAATCTCAAGTTGATTGGTTTCTCTAACAGTGATTGTGGTGGCTCAATTTGATGATATGAGAGAAGTACTTCAAGGTACTGTTTGGCTTTAGTTCGAGTTTTTCTCTTTTAGCTAGAAAAACAAAGAAATTGTTGCTCAATCTATATCAGAAGCTGAAATTGTTGTTCTACCACTGTTTTCAACTGAGTTTTGAGATTTTTAATTAACCTTAACACGGAGCAGAGGGCAAGCACAGGGATTATTGCTGACAACCAAGCTACAGTAGTCGTATCCCATAATCATGTCTTTCTTGGAAAAACTAAGCATTTCAACATTAAGTTATTTTTCTAAGAAAAATGGAGTTGTTATTCTTGTTTACTGTAAAAACAGAAAACCAGGTTGTAGATGTTTTCACTAAGCCACTACCTGTCAGCAAGTTCAAGTTCTTAAGACAAAGTATTGAAGTTTCCATTCTTGAAGCAAGGAGTGCTAAATATTTGCTTTACGTATTGCACGTAACTGGACATTAATATATTTTCTTTTTCAGTTTCCTAAATAAATTCCTAGTAGTCCGTTATTGACACTTTCAGTCAATGACTACTTGTACTTGAGGAACAAGTCTGTCAGTTACTAACAATTATATCTCTTAATATGTATTTTTCTCTTTCAATCATTAAAAATGTAAACGTTGTAGATCCTAGGTTTTAGCACAAGATATTCCAAAGTACCAAATTCCTTGCTTTTAGCGCAAGACATTCCAGCATATTCAGCTTCCCCTTCTTCCCTAACTTATTTTTCTGTCATAATTCGAACAAATCTTCTAGATCATTAAAGTACTTGGGAGAACTTTCAAGATATCCACAGTTGGTTGCCAAATTTCCCCCACGAGGGAAAGATAAAACTGATTGGGGTGGGGTGGATGGGCTACTGACCCAATATATAGGAGAGGAAAGAAACAGAAAAATGGGCATACCAGTAGAGGTAAGACCTCTTGGTGTATAAGCAAGGAGGAACAACGGATCACCAAAGGAAAATTGACGAAGAAATTAAAAAAGTGGAGGAATCAGGGGGTACATGGAAGAGAGAGGAAAATTCTTAATAGAATGAACAGCGGAGAAAAGAAGATTGGGGGTTGAAATTTGGAGAACCACACATGTAATGATGAAAGAAATCATGGGAGTGGATAAAATATGATAGGGTATCTGAGCATTTTTTGTATTGAAGAAAGCCTATGCCTAAGGATGAGTGTGAACTACTTTCTTGAACCTTTTTTCTGGTTTCTCTTTCCTGTGTGTTTTCTATTTCATGGGACTGACTCTTGAATGGTTTGAGGAGAAAAGATCCACTCATACAAGTTGAATAATATCAAGAATTTAATTTCTATAGATTGTATACCATAACCTTATCGAACAAAGAAATGACACCATGAAAACAAGGGAGTGAGCATGATATTAATGATGATCATATTGGTAAGTAGGTTTTCTTTGTTTTTATGGACACATTCAATCAAATTGCACTCCCATTCCTAATTTCCTCTAACCATATTAAATGGAATAGAATTAGCAGAAATACTATCATCATTACAATGTGGACAAATGAATATGCATAGAATCAAAGAAAGAAATGCTTACACAACCACGCCAGTCTGCACGAAGGACAGTTCCAAATGACCCTGAAACAATTATCACTGTCCTTATTTCATTGTTTCAGGATACATTTTCTCAAAAATAAATGATAGCTTTGGCAGAATCAGTAAATTTTTAGTGTATACATCATGCGTCAGGATTAAAATATAAAACCTGTCCCAATGTTCTCCTTCAAAATAAGTTCACTCCAAGGAATATCCAGATCCTCCTCGTCAAGATCAACTTCATGACTTGGATAATCCAATACTGGCTGGTCTACTTCATTGAAATACTCATATTCCTCTGCACCAGGAACTGCATAAGAATATCAAATATGGAGAATCCAACGCCACTACAAATAGAAAATAGAGCATACAGATTATTTTGACCTTAATTATTAAAAACCTTTTTGCTAGTCCATATATCAGTCAGTTCTTATCATGTATGATATGTTCTTTGAGAAAGACATGGTTCCACTCTTTCTGTACTTTTCATTCGGGATAAGAAACAGTTCATTCTTACTCAAAGCAATCAGATGGCTGTTTCCACCAGTATAATTTGCACCCAAATCTTCGGTTCGCTGTAGATCCATTCTGTCACTGTGATTAACAGCAGGTCCTGTCATGATGGAAATTAGTAACTTTAGAGCTGTATGAACATGTGGACAGAAACCATGTTAATCTCTTGATACTCCTCATACAACCTTTATATCCTGAAATTATGATTATATTATTTCCTCCTTAACCACAAAACTACAAACTATCATACACTATATAGTAACAGTCCCACATTGACTATATTTGTAAAAATGTAATTATGGTAAAAGTACTACGGCTGATTACTAGTTAACATCGATTTAAACATATTTTTGGAAAGTAATTATTCAATTTAGTCAATATATTGTAATGTATACAATACTAACTAGGTCGGCAACCCACAGCTTCAACAATCATGTGCTTCTAGAGGAAAATGCATTAAAAAGAAAAAGAAAAGATATAAATGGTCTAATTAATTAGCCTTCTGTGTAGGGTACCTTTCAATGTTTCACGTAAATCCAAGGTAAATTTAAGGTTAAAAAGTTCAGCGATATAACTATAAAAGCACAGGCAATCAAAAGAAGGAAGACTTAGTAATTTTCAGTATAAAGGCAAATAAAAGATTTTTATTCTCAAGAGTAATTCCACATCGTAAATATATTCTTTTACAAAAAAGCATCTAGAGCAAAGAAAATAACCTGGTGTAGTATCAAATACAAGATGCAGTGCTTGACTGTCCAAGAAATACAATTGAGCTAGTGTCTTTGTATATTCAGCTGTTTCAACTGGCTTGAACTTTGGATGACATAGTGGTGAAGCAACCAACATTGAAGATGCAGAATTCAGAGAAGAATCGGGTTGACATGCTGCCCCAGGCCTTCCAATTAAATCAATCATATACTCCCTAGAGGTGTATACAGTATTTCTAAATTAATTGAGCGCTTAATTTTGTTTCAGCTAATAAAACCATGCCGTACACATTTTCTATGTAATAAGAAAAAGTAAAACAATTAAACACATTGGTAAACAAAATTCCTCCCAATTACCCTAATATTTAATTAATACTACAAAAAACAAACCATAATAAAATACTATTGAACTGATAAATCATGAATATTAGTTTCCAAACCCTGATAAAAATTCATAACACACAACCTTCCTTCACATAGTTTGTGGATAAGTTCAGTCCCCCATTTGAAAATGCTAATAAATATAATATTAGATTTTTGGTGGAATAGAAAATATTATTAGGTTAAATATTTGTAAGTGTTTCTCTAATTTCCTTAGAAGTACACATTGGAGCTATTCAATTTATAGGAGAGAGAACAAAATTACAAATTATTCAGTTATGTTATTTTACGCTAACAACATAAATATAAAATCAATCTTGGTCCTAATATCATCATTTACTATATCTATAAGATTTTATCATAGCTACAAGATTCTAACACTCCCCCTTCAAACTAAAGCATATAAGTTGTGTGGTCCAAGCTTCTTACATATGTAGTTAATCAAAGGAGCCATTCCTGACTTAGTGAATATATCTATAAGTTGATCAAGAGAATTAACAAAGCTAGTATATATTTTCCAAACATAACTTTCTCTTTGACAAAGTGACGAGAGACTTTAATATGCTTCATCATTTCATGGAATATTGTATTTGAGGCAACATGCATGGCAATCTGATTATCACATGTAAGTGATAATTGTAAAACCTCCCAAATTTAGTTCCTAATGCAGGTTTTAGCTATATAATCTTCTGACTGGTTACAATCATAGCTTGATACTTTGCTTCCACACTGTGTCTGGCTACAACGTTTTACTTGCTTTTCCAAAAGACAAGGTTTTCTTCTACAAATATAAGAAAACCAGAGGTGGACCTTCTATCAATGGGGGAGCCTGCCCAGTCTACATTAGAATACCCCACAACTCGAGTGTGTCCTCTATCTTTATACAAAATACCCTTTCCTGGAGCTCCTTTAATGTATAATGTATTGACCAATGTGAGTCACAGAGTCTCAATGTTTCTTACATGGAGAGTTGAAGAATTGACTCACTACACTTACTACGAACGAGATATCTAGACAGATAACATAGTACAACAATTCAACTTCCCTACCAATTGTATGTAACTTTCAAAATCTAGAAGAGGCTCCCTTTGATTTGGCAGGACTTTGATATTGGAATCCATTGGAGTGTCAACGGTCTTGAAATTTAACTTTATTGTTTCTTTCAAAATATCCACTACATACTTCCTTTGGGATTTGATCCGACTTTTGGATTGAGGTAGCTCTATCCCCATGAAATATTTTAGTTTACCAAGATCCTCCATTTGAAAATGCTTGAAAAGATGTTGCTTTACTTGCATGATGACAATAACTAGATATATTCAACCACCGAGTGAGTAACGATAAAAGACAGAGTGGTCAACATCACTCTGAGTCATACCAAATTGTTGAATCTAAGTACTATTTACTAAACCATGCTCTAGGTGATTGACTCAGGCTATATAAAGATTTTCGTAGGTAACATACAAGACCAAAAGACTCCCACAGAGGAGCAAAATCAAGGAAGTTGCTCCATGTAGACTTCCTCGAGCAAATAACCATGTAGAAAAACATTCTTAACAAATAGACTAATGAAAAAAGATAGCAATGGACAGGGAAATTGTCGCACAAAAGCAATTTTGGCAACCAATGGAAAAGTACCCCATAATCCAACCCAAAATCTAAGTATAGCCTTTTGTAATGAGACAAGACAGAACATATTGAGTGTTCTAGCTAGAGGGATCCTCATATCTCTTGGCTAGCACCCACTGTGGGGCCCAATGAAACACTTCTCGATGCCCCATCTTAAGAGAAACTAATGAGCCCAATGGAGAGGCAAAATAACGATTGCAATACCACGTGGTGGCAAAGATTATGTGATTCCCGTTTCTATTTCTCTATGTTACTTTAACATGTATTGATATATTTGCCTTCGGTTAAAAGTTATTGTCAATATATTAGTACTAAATTGTTATCCTTTTAGAAACTAGATTGTCCTCCTATTCATCTTTTATATATACATTTATTTTGCATGTTTTATATCTTCTAATTGTGATCTACATTCTAGGTTTGTTTTTCTCAAAAAAAATAAAAATAAAAATTGACAATTGGTTTATCATATACGCAATTATACTTCTTTTTAATAACTTTATATCTCCAACATGATTTCTTTTTACACTAAATGTGTTAACTTTAAGTTGTAAAAATTCCGGTAATATCAATTCTTTCTAATTTTGTTAAACATATTTGTATTGTTATTGCAAATAATTAATATTTCAATAAAAAAATACTTTATGGAAAGAGTTTTGTTATTGCAAATAATTAATATTTCAATAAAAAAATACTTTATGGAAAGAGTTTTGTTATATGGTTTTCAGATTTCAAACTTTTTTCTCTATTTATGTTCATTCCCTTCATCTAATATTTAATTTGTTTAAATATAGCCATTTATTATTAAATAGATTCAGAAAATCATTAAATAAAAATATCTTAATTATTTTGTTACGATTAATCAAAGTAGTGAAAACTATTTATTTTTAAAAGAAAAACAATATATCATTATGCTAGTAAAATTAAAAATATTTTATATTATTATCTATTTAAAAAAAATGAATAAGATGTTAAATATATATTTTGATAAATGGAGCTATATGCATACATTTTTTGTATCTTTCTAATGTTTCCTTTGTAGTAATACTTAAGGATTCTCATTTCTAGTCAAATTTAAAAGAATAAACAAATTCAAATGAAATAGTGCTCACCTACACAAAAGTTGTCAGACCACCTTGCAGTGGCCCATAACATCCTACATCTTCATGCCCTACTATGTTCACATCCCCCCATCACAACTTCCATGCTACAGGGCTAAGGTGCTTTAGGGATTTTGATCTTAGGCGCTAAAAGTCCCCTACACAGAGGAAAAGGGTGAACAAGTACTCTAGGGATTCTGATTCCAGGGACTAACAAGTCCCCTTAAACAAGAGGAAAAAAGCCAACAAGTGTTCTAGGGATTTTGATCCCATGGACTAACAAGTCCCCTACACATGAGGAAAAGGGCCAACAAGTGCTCTAGAGATTTTGATCCAAGGACTAACAATCCCCTACACAAACACACTCTAGGGATTCTAATCCCAATCACTAACAAGTCCCCCACACATGCGGAAAAGGGTCGAGAGTCCTAAATATTCTTATTAAAGAATCCTAATTCATGAGCTTGATGTAAGAGTGAACAGCATAAAACTTCCTATACCAAATGGAAGGAAGGCAAGAGTCCACTTCTGTCTAAAAAGGGTTGACACTCCAACTGTAAGTCACGACTAAAGCAATTCATAAAAGAATTTAAGAGATCTACCCAAGCCACGACTAAAGCAATAAATTAAGAGATCTACAAAACCACGACTAAAGTAATTTGCTAAAGAACTTGAGAGACTTACACAAGTCACAACTAAAACAATTCCCGAAAGAAATTCAGAGATCTACACAAACCACAACTACAGCCATTCGCGAAAGAATTTGAGAGACTCGTGAAAGAAATAAAAGACATGTAACGAACAAAATCGAAAGCCCTACCCAAGTCAAGTAACAAGCAAAATACATAAATGCTTTGAATTGTTCATCAATATTTTTTTCCATATACAACAATTGTTGTGTAATGATAGGTAGGATTTGGAATAAGTTTTATCTGAGGGGTTGTATAGTAATAAGTAGGATTCTAACCTACCCTAAATAAGTTTTATCTCTTAAAAACAATTAGGAGTAATAAGATACAAATATCAACAAATAAATTGGAGTATATTTGTCTCCTATAGGTTTTATCACAATCAAGTTAGAGTAAACACTTAATATAGGACAAATCTAAAGAACAATCTAATAAAAATTAATACAAGTAATCAAAACCAAATAATTGTTAAAATTAGGGAAATAACCAATAAAATGAGACATAAATTATGAATGTAGACCTTCTTAACCTTAGAAATAGAATTACTAGCCCAAGAAAATACTTGGCTATGAAAAAGACCAGTAAAACTAAGACGACACAAAACATACTAAATGTTCTTGCTAGAGGGATCCTTATATCTCTTTGGCTAAAACACTACCATTTCTTACCTACCTCTCAATGTTGCAAACAATTAAAAAACATATATTCATTACCATTTTTACCATGTGTAATTTTAATTACTTAATTAATGCAACAAACCTGTCAGAACCAAATTGCACTATGCATGAAGCTCCCATATCCTTTCTGCAATATTTGCAGCCCTTTGCAATACGGCATGGTAGATTGATTAAGTCAGCCAACACCTACAATTTAAATTGTTATAGGACATTCAACAATCAAACTTCACTAGTATGCAATATGAAGAATATTCTCAGTTAGAAACTCTCAGTTATCTGCTTTACGATGGAACAATGAAAAGAATAAAACAAAGAACAGCATGTATGTCTGAATGATATTAGAGCAAAAATAATTTAACCAGAAAATCATTGCGAACAAAACATTAAATAATGAATTATACTTTAAACAGCAACGCTCGGTGGACACAAAGGCCAATGGGTAAGCTTCCAATTGGAAGAATGACAGAGTGAAGGCAGCTTTTAAGAAGTTGGGTGCATTCCTTCCAGCGCATACCTAAATTTTCCTCGGTTAAAGACCCTCCCCTTTAGAAAACAATCAAAACTCATTAGGAAGATGTGACTTTCCAAAACAATTCTTTTTTATTTCTTTAAAAATTGAAGACAGTTTACTGACCCCATCCTATTGCAAACAAGACTTGCAAGCTGATCAGTTGCATCTTTTGTGGTAATCCAGTTATTTGAAAGACTTGCTACCCTGTTTTGCAGTTCTCTCAGACCAGGATCTCTAGACTTGTCAACAGCAACCACAACAATTGACGAGTCATCACCAGGTTCAACTGACATGAGTGATTCAAATGATGGAATAATACCAACATTCTGCAAATCAGTACTTAGAGTCCATGTGTATGCATCCATCCCATGGATTACGTAAAAGCCATCCAGAATTATGTCAGAGTATTGCAAACAACCATTCACCTGACCAATATGAAAGCATATAGACACTCAATATATTTACAATTGAAGAAAAGGTTTATACTTAAACACAGATCATGTGCACACGCATTATAGCTCCATGAATTAATCATTCAATTTAAAGGTGCATGAATGATTCTAAAGTTACTTTACACTATCAAAACCCACATTACTTATAACTGTGAAACAGGCTACACTCAACTAAGCTGAGCTGAATGAGTACATGGTATAATCTCACAAGTGAGGATTGAACCATATAGAGACAAACTTGTCAATCAACATAACTTAGGTGTGCTATAAAAATCTCCATAAGCATATTTAGAAGAAAAAATAAATAAATTTCTATATTATTTCCTATAACTGATATTGCAGATTTTCAGTTATTTGGGTTGAACTAGCTGTATATAAACTACAACAGCTTTTGACTAAACACAAAAAATATAATAGTAGTCAACTTCTTTCCTATCCCTCTCTATATTCTAAATTCAGATACCTACCAATTTACTTAAATAATAATAATCACCATAACAATATAATAAAAGATGATGTTACTCCAATATTTTAAAAATTATGATTTTTTTTCTCATCTTACATTTGAAAATTCTGTGAATTTCAGATATTCCAAAAAGAAAAACATACAAAATTATCCACTACATAACATAAAAATCCTAAATCCAAGTAACGAAATAATAGGAATTTAAATAAATTATGACATCAAAAAACCTAAACCTGATCCTATTTATAGAAACAGAAACAGCTATATACCCAAAAACGGTGAGATAATGTCTGAGGCGGAGAGGAAGAGTGATCGGATGAAAAAGAAGAGTGAGACGAAAGACGAAGGGCGAGTGCGAGCTGCAACTGATAACTCTGCTCCGTTTGTTTGGCCAAGCTCTTGAAGGAACCTTGTTGTTCTTCTTCATCGGCGCCACCAATACTCATTCTGTTGCGCTCAGATTCAGATTCGGTCTCTGCATCACTATACATTACTCTTACTCCTTTTACCAGAATCGGAATTCTCTATTCGAATGTCCAAACATGGAAGAAAGTTTCGGACAGGTTTCTTCCACCTCTGTCCCTTAACACAGTATTATTCGGTCCCCCTTCTTTTATTTTCAGTAAATACACTTTTCAGTAAATAAACTTTTAAAATGAAAAAGTGGTACATGTACATTTGTGATATTTTTAGTGGTCACCGTTTCAAAAGCGATTCTGTGTCACACACGACACCTTTATGACACAGATGTTACCTGATTTCTAATAAAGTTTTACTAATCTATAACTATATATATATATATATATATATATATATATATACATTATATAATGTAAGGTTTGAGAATATTAACTTAATTCACCGCACATTAAATACTTATATATAGTATAAAATCATAAAATCATTTTATGAAATTTCTAATCTAAAAATAAATAAATTATAATATAATGTTAAGAGTTCATTTTTTTATTTTATTGGTTTAAAATATATTTTATGAATGATGGAAGATTGAGGTCCCCAAAAGTATTAAGAGTTTTCTCATTATTGGTTGATAATGCAAAAGGATCACAGAGACTACATAAAGAGATGTATTAATTATGGTGACAGCATCATTTATGTGAAGGTTGTAGAGTTTGCATCACATCATGTTATCATAATTGTTTGCACATAAGAAATGGATATAATGGGAGCTCAAAATTATGGCAAGAAATGGATAGGAAGAAGAGAACATCTCAACACAAATAAATAAAGAAGGGGTTAATCTTTTGATACCCTGTAAACAAAAAAATTACAAAGGATGGGAAATCCAAATTTAAAAAAACTAGATAAGATAAAGATATGTATAACTTAGAGATAAAAGTTGCATTGCAAACTATTAGATTCAACTGAAAAAGTTTAATACATATAATAGACCTAAGTAATTTAATGATATTATAAATGCTATTTTACATTGAATAAAATTCATTTCATACTTACATATATTATATTTAATATACCCGGATCACAGTGAATAAAGTCTGGGTGGCTCCCTCTTTATACCTATATGACACTAATGTTATTTTAAAATTATTTTTTCATTTTCTCACAAATGACAAATATTTTAATTTTAAATTTATTAAATTAATATCAATTTATTTAAAATAATTGAAATTCAAAATTCTGTGATAATTCTATTACTAAAATTGACTCAAATGAGAAAAGGTGTATTTAATTTATTTTACCACAGAAATATATATATATATATATATATATATATATATATTATTGATAATTATAATATTTAATATACTTATATTTATATATTTGAGAGTACTTGTAACAATATTTATTTAACATCTAAGACTTGAAGTTAATGTTGTCACAGAGATTGACATGGATTAATTTGTGAAATAGGACATCAGTTGTAAAATATTTATTTGTGCATATGCCTTAGGTACAAATTTTGACATCATATAGTCTTTAAATATAATATGTATTTTGATAAGACATATTTTTCTCTTGTAATATCAATTAAATTATATAAGATAACATAAGAAATATTTAAATATAACATTCCAAATATCCAAACATAACTTAGAAATAATTAAACAAAATCTTCATTCATTTAAACATAAGTTACAACTCAATAACTACATACAAAATTTTTTTATATTTAAGTTATATAATTTAATTATTTAAATTAGATGTTCCAGTTGAAGTATATATACTAGGATGATGTACAAGTTTATTATCGTATTTAAAATTCTTAAATGATTACACCTACACCTACTTATATTTCTTATAAATCAAATTTTATTTTAAATGTAAATTAATTAATTTATATTTTAAAATTTTATTTTGAATTACTTTATAAACAAAATTTACTATGATAAATGTGTAGATATATGTTTTTTATGGTTTAAAAAAATACTATTTTTTCTTACTTTTCTATCCTTCATGGCACACCCCATAGAAAAAAAAAGCACAAATTTTCGTAAGTTAAAATATACTTGACGTATATGACAAAATAAAAGTACAAATATCTAAAAATAAACAGCCCACAAAAAAAATACAGATAAAAACTCAAAAAAAACGTTGATTATTATACACTCACACATAAACAAATATTATATTGTGCATATGTATTTTAATCTAAAAATTAAAACTTAACAAAGCAAAAAAATTATTACCAAATCATTAAAACATAACATTACAAATATTCATTAAGTCATTCAAATATAAGTTATAACTAAAAATATAAACATACTTTTCTAATATAATTATTTTTTAAATTTAAAATAATTATAGATGCATTGTATAAAGGAGAAAAAATGGAAGTATCATAAGGAAAAATCCAGAAGTACCATCTAACATCAACCAGAACTGGTGCAGGCCAACTCAGAAACCAAACATCAAACACCATCTCTGCGTCCATTCTCAAGGGTTTTTGCTTTCAATTGTTTGTCTCAATTCACCTTCGCGCATAGCTCTGCGGTTTAGGAGCAATCGACATGGCGAATTTCTCGTCATCGTCATCTTTGAACTCTTCATCATCTTCGAACTCTGAGAATTCCAATTCCAGAGAACTAGTGTGCGTGGGAACGTTGGAAATCGCCACTCCCAAACCCGTCGGCTTCCTCTGTGGTTCAATCCCCGTTCCCACTGACAAGTCCTTCCACCACGCTTTCCATTCCGCTCTTCTCCCTAATCCCCAAACGTATACACACACACTCTCTTTCTATCTCAATAATTGTGTTTTTGTTTTCGTTTGAATTATGTGTTGAGTTTTCGGAATTAAGTGTGTTTGTGGTTGTTTCAGGGGGAATGCTCCGCGTTACCGTTACCGGATGCTGCCGACTGAGACTGATCTGAATACTCCGCCGCTTCTGGCCAATTTTCCGGACAAGGTTCTTCCTGTTGGCGCTGTGCACTCCAAGACAAGCGGAGGAGGTGCTTACTGTTTATGTTTGGAGTAAACTGATTATATGTTATGAGTGGAAGTTCATGTTCAATGGTTCAGTATGTTATATTCTACCTCTTCACACTTGGTGGTTGTCTGTTTTTGTTTTCAAGTTCTTAAAACTCTGTCAGTAAGTTTCAATTGACATTATTGGAAAACAAAATTTGGTGGAAAGTGACTCCTTTAGTAATTTCTGAATAAAGTGAAAGTTTGGAAGTTTGGTTATTGCACCTTGGATAAGTCTTGGTTGTTGTCTTGAAGTGAAAGTTAGTTGCCGACCTTGTGAATGGTGTTATATCATGGTTCTGAGATCAGTATCCTATCTGTTGTACTGATCTCTCTTGTTGTAATGGGACTTTGTTAGCTGACCTACAGTTAAAAGGGTCTAAGTTAGCAAGGGCGACAGTAGAGCTTAGGACTAAAGGACGAAAGTCCAAGCTAGTAAGCCAAGGATGGAGGTCCAGTTCCTAAAGGGGGAAGTAGGTTTCTCTAAAGTTTCAACCTTACAGATTCCAACTACAAGCCACCGGCAACCAGTGGGGAGTTGAGCCCAAGATTATGTCTCGTTTCAGATTTTCAAAAGTACTGGCCAAGTTGTTCACTGGTTGTGCTTATTTGGTAGTACTACACATACAGGTCAGATAGGTATTACTATGCATAAGTCAACTATTCTAACAAATTAGCCCATCTAAATAAGTTTCACAATTCTAAGAGTAAATTGCTGAAGCGTAGACTATGCATTTTGCTGGTACTAAGCCTAAACTTAAATGTTGCATATTTTTAGGTAAATGTGCTTAGCTAATATACAATTTCCTTCTCTTGCAACTGCTGAAAAACAACCATGTGCAATTCTAATGTTTTATTTCCTAAACAAGGAGAATATGTTTTAAATAAGAAAGGTTGATCATATTGAACCAATGATGCATGGTGCCCACATGTTTGAGGTGCAATTAAAAGAGTTAGATTAGAGGTACTAAAATTACTTCATTTGTACTAAAGAACCAATACCATAGCGAGCTAGATTTTAGCAACCTTATGAATTCATCAACTGGTTCCTTAAAAAGAGCTCCTCTCTGCCTCTTGAGTTGTAACACCAAATTTAAGTGTTGATCTAGAACCTAACTTACCACCCTTTAGTTGTGTTGGTGTATCCCATGAATTTTCTAGGAAGTTTTTCGGGCATGACGTGGTTTATTGCCTTGATCATGCTAGAGATTTGAAGATTTCTTCTTCCATGCCCAAAGCATTTGTCTGAAGAGGTGGATCTACTTTTTGTCTTTCTCATCATCACCCTTATGTGAGTTTCCTCTGTTCTGAGGCAAGGCTTTCACCCAATGAAGGCAATGTTGCTCTCCCAGTGATTTTATCGTGAACTTCATCTAGCTTCTCATTGAGACTGCTAGAACCTGAAATGTTCTTCCTTCTTCCACTGTTTGTTTATGGTGTTTGACATTCTTGGTTGACTTCCACTTGCAAATTTTCAAGTGATCTAGCTTCTGTCACACCCACTTCAAAGAGTGGAAGTATCTCTTGACATTGCTGAATTTCTCTGACTTGTAAGGTGAGTTCATAAATCTGAGATTTATTCACAAGATCTAAAAAATATACTTATGTGACACTATCCCACAATTCTCTAGCTGCAGAATTACCATGTAGTTGCTACTGATTTCTCTGTTTCAACAACCACATCATAACTATGGAGTTTTCAGCACCCCACAGCATGTTGTGGTTCTGTTGTCTTGGGCTTGAGTTGCTCACCAGTGAGGTATCTAAACTTTCACTCTGCCACTGATATACATATAAACAAATTGGGGCCAGTGCAGTAGTTCGATCCATTAAGTCAAAAGAGTTGATTTGAACTGAATGAGAATCGCTGAGAAACAACCTTCTACTAGGATGCAAATTTTGATATCAGTGGTGGCTGAGGAACTGTCACCCATGGCTCTGCATATCAGAGACACAGAGGTCATCCTTTCATACCAAGTTGAAAATATGGACTATTGTTTTTCAATAGAAAAAACTTGCAGGGATTTCTTCCTTTTAATAAAGGGGGATTACGGAAGGTGATATCCTAAACAGGGAAACTAAATCCTAATAAAGGAAAGAAAATATCACAACAATGAATTACCTAAAAAAGGAATAGAATAATTGCTAGTTGTACAGGAATAAATACATAATCAAATTTAATTACAGAGATATTTTCAGGGAGTCAAACAGGTTTAATCCTCTTCTGTCACCCCATCAGCATAAATGAAGCAAATCCATTCAATCTGCACTTCTCCCTTGTACTTCTCACTAACCAAACACACTGTTTGTGTATTCTTTCTTTCCAGCACACTAAGAGGGTTAAATCTATAATTCCTTCTTCTTGGGTTGATACTGTTCTCATTACTAGTCATTGAAAAAAGAAAACGAATGTTTTAATGAAATACAGATGCATGCTATCATGATATACGGATGATGTATGGTTGGTTTTCATTTCTTTATCATAGATTCATAAAATTCATATTACAATTTTTTTTTAAATCTCAATTTGTTGGTGACAGATCTTCCTTGGGAAGGAACTGCTGTTGCATCAAATTTCAATAGAAAATGTGAGGCCCTTGCGGTGTCTGGTTTGGTTGATTATGGAGATGAGATTGATGTCATTGCCCCAACAGACATTTTGAAGCAGATATTTAAAATGCCATATTCCAAGGCTCGTCTATCAATTGCCGTTCGTCGCATTGGTCATACTCTTGTCTTAAACACAGGGTGTGTATTTAACATACTCATGATTTCATTATTTTTCCATGACTAACTTCCGCTTAGTGACCTCTTATAATTGTTGTTGACTGTCTTTTGATTCATGATACTTTTTTTTACTCTAGAAAATTGAGCTTCCCTAACTTTTGTAGCAATAAGAAATTGAAATTTTTATTTTGATCTGAAGAGAATATTAGCAGTTGAAGATTACGATATTATATGCTTAAACAAGGAAGGAAATAGGTTTTATTGCATCTACTATGTATAAATTGTGCATTCTAATTCACATGGTGTACATTTGACCTACTCTTGATTTAATTTTTTTTGGCATGACTAACTTCCATTTGATTGTGGTTTTCTTGCATCCACTGTCTATAAATTGTGCATTCTAGTTCAGGATCTATGATATTTGAAAAGATGATTTTTTTTCATAGGATTCGTTCAGATGATTTATAGGAACTCAATCTTATTTGGGAAAAAATAAATCTTATTTAAGAATGTTTGGTTATTAAGTTCTACTGGATTAAATCATCATTTCTGATTCTGAAACTTGCTATTTGACTAACTTTTTTTCTCTGTTTTTGACAACCTTTTATTTATCACGGAGAAAAACTGGAGGGCATGTGAATGAATCTGTGTTGACTACAAGGAGGAGGCTTTTATTTAAATACAATTTATGATGGTTACATAATGCAGTTTATAAAATCTTAACAATATTTTCCTATTTACACAGTATATTACATAATTACAATATTCAAGCCTTTGATTCATAAGAGACAAAGTATTTATGAAGTGCAGGCCAGATGTTGAAGAGGGAGAAAAACTTATAAGAAGGCATAACAATCAAGCAAAATGTGCAGATCAATCTTTATTCTTGAATTTTGCTATGCATTCAGTCAGAATGGAGGCATGTGATTGTCCACCAACACATCATGTTCCTTCAGAAGATCAATCAAATTCTTCTGTACTTCCTGGGAGAAAACCGCCCCATATTGTGGTACAAAATGATGATGTTATTCAAGCTGAAGGATACAATTGCCATTCTGATTACGCACAGGTAGAACAGGAAAACTTCTATTGGGGGAGCAAGAAGAACAGGAGAAATAAGAACCGTAGTCCAGTAAAAAAGGTGTCAGAAGTTGGTGAAAAATCCAGATCATCAATGCAGGAATCTGAAAAACAAAGAAAACTTGGTAATGATAGCTTTCTTAGGATTTTATTCTGGCAGTTTCATAACTTCCGCATGCTCCTGGGAAGTGATCTACTTTTATTCAGTAATGAAAAGTATGTTGCTGTGAGTTTGCATTTATGGGATGTCACACGACAGGTGAGGAGTATTCTTCTAAAAAACGTGTTATGTCAAACTCCGTATTAGCAGATTGTTAATGTTTAAGTTTTCCAATTTTTGTAGGTCACACCTTTGACTTGGCTTGAAGCATGGTTAGACAATGTCATGGCGAGTGTACCTGAGTTGGCTATTTGTTATCATCGCAATGGTGTTGTTCAGGGGTATGAACTTTTGAAAACCGATGATATTTTTCTTTTGAAAGGGATATCGGAGGATGGGACACCTGCATTTCATCCTCATGTTGTACAGCAAAATGGTTTGTCTGTTTTGAGATTCCTACAGGATAACTGCAAACAGGATCCCGGAGCATATTGGGTACTATTAATTTTTTTATTACATTTATATATTCGATGCTTTTAGCTTTACTGTGTTAATTTTTTTAACAAATTTATCACCCTTTGTAGTACTAGGAAATCTGACCTAGAGTTCTGCAGCTTTATAAAGGTGCTGGTGAAGATGATATACAACTTTTTGATCTTTCCGTTATCCCCAAAAACTGTTCTTCAGATGATAGTGATGGTGCTTCGAGGTCCTTGCCATCATCAATCAGTAGGGGTAGAAGTGATGCAGTATATTCATTGGGAACTCTCCTATATCGGATTGCTCACAGACTTTCCTTATCAATGGTGTGAAATAATGAAATGTATTTATGAGCTAATGCTTCTTTTAGTGGTTTCTACTAATTTTTACCAACTACTTTCTGTTTTGCTGTAGGCTGCTACAAATAGGGCTAGGTGTGTGAGGTTCTTTAGAATGTGTTTGGAATTTCTTGATGATTCAGACCATCTGGTATGTTTTTGGAATAACAAAATTGATAGGATTTCTTCTTATCTTTTGTTGAGTTGATTGGATTTCTGATAAATGTTATACTGAACAGGCCGTACGAGCAATAGCTCATGAACAATTTGCAAGGCTGATTTTAAATTATGATGATGAGTTGAATTTAACTTCTGAATCTCTGGCCCTAGAGTGTGAACTAACTGTTACTGAAGCCAAAGAGTCATCTTGGGATGTTGAAAACAGTAATTCTGAAAGAGGAGGTGCCCATGAGGTATTTTATCTGCATGCTGGTGCCAAATCAGGTGAACATGGAAATATGATTGAGCACTTAGAATCAAAATGTTCTGTGAAGATGGTTTCTGAAGGACACAAATCCACATCTGGGGAACTGGTAGCAGTCAGTAACACAGAATTGAGCAACCACGAAGGCAGTGTACCAATCTCGTATTCTGATGTTAGCTCTCCAGTTTGTGAAGTGTGTCCAGTTTCAACCCCTGTGGTTCAGACAGTTGCCGATCCAATCTCTTCTAAGTTAGCTGCTGTACATCATGTTTCACAGGCCATTAAGTCTCTGAGATGGATGCGACAGCTTCAGAGCACAGAACCAGAGATGATGAATCAATTCACTGAAAATCATGACAGACCATCATCATCTTTTAATGTTTCTGTCTGTGCCTGTGGAGATGCTGACTGTATTGAAGTTTGCGACATTCGAGAATGGCTACCGACATCCAAGTTGGATCATAAGTTGTGGAAGCTTGTTCTTTTGCTTGGAGAATCATATTTGGCACTTGCAGAAGCTTATAAGGAGGATGGCCAACTGCATCAAGCATTAAAGGTAATTCAGCTATCATGTTCTGTTTATGGGTCAATGCCTCCACATCTTGAAGACACAAAATTTATTTCTTCAATGGCTAGTGGCTCATCCTTACAGAGAAAAGTCATCGATCTGAATGAAAACACATGGCGGGATGATGTAAAAGATGAGACTGTTAATGGCTATATTGAAAGAAAGTCTTCTGCTTACCTTTTCTGGGCAAAGGCATGGGCACTAGTAGGAGATGTTTATATTGAATTCCATAGGATAAAGGGTAAAGAAATCGCAATACAAGATCTGAAAAAACCTGCCACCAGAGAATTGAGAATGTCATCTGAGGTTGTGAAGGAAGTTAAAAGGCTGAAAAAGAAATTGGTTCAAATGAACCAGAACTGCAGTTCATGTTCCTTGGTAAACTGCAGCTGCCAGAGTGACAGAGCTAGTAGTGGAAACAGTGCAAGCAGTAGTAGTGCTGATGTGGGCTTCATGACTCATGGTAGAAAGCATAGTAAACGACTGTCTACTAAAAATGCCAATTACTTGCCTCCAAAAGACCCAGGAGACGAGTTCATTCATGGCAACGAGAATGGAAAAGATTTTGACAGCAAACACATTGAGCATAGTAATTATGGTGGAGATCTGAATCAGACTGATGCTCTTGAGAGTAAAATGGAAATTGAATCTTTGGCTGCTGTAAACCCTAGAACCCTTGAGGGATCCTCAGAGATGGACGCCTCATGTTCTAGTGTTGTCTGTCAATCGGAAAATAATTCAAATGAAACACAGAAACTAAAAACTGGTGGGATATTTGAGTACCTAGTTGAACCTCCGGTGGGAAATATAGAGTCCAATCTTTTAGCTGCTTTAGAGTGCTATGAAGAAGCTGGACAAGCATTACTTAAACTTCCAAATAGTTTGTCTGAGTTACAATCCGTGGTTAAAAAGAAAGGGTGGGTTTGCAATGAATTGGGCCGGATCAGACTTGAGAATAAAGATTCATTTAAGGCTGAACTAGCATTTAGAGATGCTATAGATGCATTCAGAGAAGTTTCAGATCACACCAACATAATATTAATAAACTGTAATTTAGGCCATGGCAGACGGGCTTTGGCTGAGGAGATGGTATCTAAAATAGAGAATCTTAAGCTACATAATATTTTCCACAGTGCATACAATCATGCATTGGAAACTGCAAAACTGAAATATTTAGAATCCCTTAAGTATTATGGGGCAGCAAGGTTAGAACTGAATGCCGTAAATGATCACGATGATTCTGTGACTAGCAGCTTGAGGAATGAGGCACATACACAATTTGCTCATACTTATCTGCGGCTTGGAATGCTTTTGGCAAGAGAAAATACTACAGCAGTTTATGAAAATGGATCACTGGAAGATACATATGTAAGTCACACGAAGCCCCAAGACAGAAAAGCCAGAAAAGATTTGAGAAAGCATGAGATTTCAGCTAATGAGGCCATTAGGGAAGCATTATCTGTGTATGAATCACTCGGTGAATTGCGCAAACAGGAGGCAGCATATGCTTACTTCCAACTGGCTTGCTATCAGAGAGATTGTTGTTTAAAATTTATGAATTCTGGAAATAAAAAAAGCATTTTGCCAAAAGGAGAAAATAGTGCTGTGCAGCGAGTAAAACAGTACGCATCTCTGGCAGAGAGGAACTGGCAAAAAGCGCTGGACTTCTATGGCCCTACAACTCATCCTAATATGTATTTGACTATTGTTATGGAGAGATCAGCTCTTTCATTAAGCCTTTCAAGCTATTTACACTCCAATGTGGTATTTTCCTGTTCTTCTTTTACACGTTCATTTGATTCTGATTATGACTATGTTTTACTGAAATATTCATTGAGATGATTTAATTCCATCACTAACCTTTTCTGTTGCACTATGCTATCTAATATCGTGTGTGTATTAAGAAAGACTCCTTGAAAATTTTCATACTTGGCAGAATCCATTGATTTGTTTGTTTACTTATAAGATTAACTCAGCACTTATCAGCTAGAAAAATATTATAAAATTCACAAAATTAGGTTCTGTATTTCCAACTTAGATTTACTTCCTATGAAACTTGGTAAAAATGTCTACAAGGTGTTGGGTCAAGTTGATATCTTAGATATGTTTAATTGTGATATGTCAACTGCTTAATTTGCTGAAGTACTGTATTTTACAAACTCGACCATCTTTAGAATAAGGAGGGTCAGAGAATACATAAAATATTGAAAAATCTTTGAAATTCCTGACTTGCGTTTTTCTGAATCAATTAATTGCCGTAAATTTCTTGTAATATTCCATAAAATTATAGATTATTAATGAATATCTTACTCTAGACTCTATAGAAAGTTGGTTTTTGATATATATATACGTATCAAAATTTTATTAATGAATCAGTGTATATTTCTGTCATTTGTTGATTCTTCCAGAATTTTGTTGCAGGTTCTGGAATTAGCTTTGGTGCATATGCTTGAAGGACGCCATGTTTCTGATACTAATACGGACACTTTCAGTACTAGGTATCCTGAATTACATGCAAAATATTGGATTCAGTTACAGATGCTTCTGAAGAAAATGTTGGCCACGATACTTTCATCGAGTGCAAATAAAACGCCTTCTCAACCATCTTCGACATCTAGCAGATTTGGAGATGGTGGAAAGATCAAAGAACTCTACAAGATGTCCCTGAAGGGCACCGATATGATCCAATTGCATAAGATGCACAACTTGTGGATATCGTGATGGGAAATTAATCCAACTGCACACCCTTGTGAAAATCATGGCAGTAACTTCATGGTGACATTTCTTCTCTTGTTAGCATCGGATCAATGTAAAATTATAAGAAAAACTTGAACAGATTTTGTGGAAAATCAATAAACATATGCCAGCAAGCTATTTTTAACTACTTTGGGAATTGATAAAAAGCTATCGAAATATAAAAAGAGATTTACATGCAATTTTATTTTTTAAAATATTTTTAATCTAATGCATCCTTTACTAATAATTTTTTTCATAAGTGGGAAAGAGTGGTCAACAATGAAAATACCAATTGTTGATATAATAATGCGTGTGTAAGTTATATGGACGCAAAAGCAATAGAATTTTATTAAAAGTGATTCGCATGCATGATGCACTGATCCTAAAATGATATATGAGATGAATTGTAGATTGATAATAATAAAATAATAATAATATTTAAAATATTTTTAAATTTCAAAATAATTTATTTATTAGTTTATCTTTTAAATAAGAAATACATATATAAACAACAACTTGTCTACAAAATAATTTTCTATTCAACATATATATAGTTTATATTTAAATAACATATAAATTAAAGTTTTGTCATATTTAAATAACAAGATGCTTTCTGCCTAAGTTGAATGAATGTTATTACTTTGATTGCAAAAGTTCAGCCTACTCCTTGACAAAACTTTTATGTTTCTTTTTCAGTATATTTTCATAAAACTTTAACCTACAATGTTTATTTTATTAACCTCCTATTCCTTTTACTTTGGGTAAAATTACTTTTATGATTTTTTGGTATATTGTTTTCAATTTTTTTACTAAACCAAAATAAATAGAATACAGTTTATAAAAACATTATAGAAAGAAAAGATTTATTAAGATTTGAGTGTCAAAGTGGTACATCATATCCACATAGGATGAGAGTAGACTAGACTAGGTTTCATTAAGATTGGACCGATCTTTTAGAACACTTTAGACACACGGAAGGATCTTTATCCCATATATTTTTATGATAATTAGCATTATTTTTTAAAAGAATATAAAAGGATAAATAAGATATCTTTAACTTAAGGAATTTTGAACTTTTTTTTGAGATATAAGCATCAAATCATTTTTTTTACAGTTTTTTTTTTCAACATAATTATTGAATGTTCGATGCGTTGTTATTCAAAAGGATATGTTTTCGATTGAAATTTGCACTAAAATAAGACGAGTATTTTTACTTGATTTTTAAAAAAATTTATTAGACAAAGACGAGTTAACTTAGTAAAAGTTTTAATATCTTAAGTTTCATTATATAATATACAAATTTTGAATATAATAAATAAAAAATCCGTGTCTGTCTAACGTGCTTTATATAACATGTAACAGGTAACAAAAGTTGAATAATGAAACTTAATCACAATTTAAAAATAATTTTTTGTTAAAAGTGTAAGTCATGACTAACGTACATACTATAGAATGTTAGATAGAAAATAAAAAGTGTTAAATAACCATATTAGTAAACTATATTGTCTAATATACATCATTCATAAATAGACAACCATATTACTTATCGTATTAAAAGTTTGTACTTATAACATGTGATAAGTGCGAAGAAATATGTGGATAAGGTATTAAAATTGAAATTTTAATAATAACATTTTAAATCTTTTTATATTATTTAAATTTAAAGTATAATTATGACACCAAGAATTGTTTAAGAAAATCATAAAAAATATAACTTGTAATTTTTTGTTATAATTATTTATTTATTTTTAATAAACTAATTAAATTCAAATAAACTTTAATAGTTAACAATTAATATAATTAAAAATTTATTTTATTACATATATTTTTATTTAAAATACCATCCAATTAAAATTAAAAAGATTAAATATTTTTAATCTTTCAATATTTATTTATTCTCTGAATTAAGTTTTAATTAAATCACATTTTAAACCAACTTAAAAATTAACATGTCTTTTGTACCGTTTATCTACTAGAAAGTCATTAAAATAAAATAACACGTTAGATATAAAAAAAGTAAATATACTATCCGTCTTTTAATATTCTCCGTGTTTTAAAATTATGATTTTGTGAACTTTTGAGAATCCCAATAAATAATCCCAATTATAATTATGTTGCTGTGGACGTGAACGTTAGGGTGAAACAGGCTGCGATATCAACACAACGCGTTCCTACAATTAGATAAATAATTTTTAATTAAAATAAGATTCAATTAATTATTTCTTCTAACTTACAAGTTACCCTCACATACTCAAAATTACAAAAAAAATAACACGATTTATATAAAAAATAAATCTACTACAATTTTGTGAACTCTTTAAGTGATCGTAATCTCCATTTTAATCCTATTGGCTCTCGAATCTGAGGGTGAAACCGGCGGTGACACCGACACAACACGGTCGCCACGTGGCAGAACCAGGTGGCGACACCAACCCAACGCGTTCGCTTCGTACTTAAGCGATAAGAAACTTTGAAAAACCTTTGTCAGTTCGTGTGCATCCATAGTAATATTCTCCCTTATAAAACGCAAATGGGCATGCCCTTTTTCCTCAGAATCTCCGAACTCGCAATCCTCGTTTTCTTCGCTTCACTTTGCGTAGCCATGTCGGATTCCGCCGCCACCCCGCTGGACCAGCACGCCACCGGTTCTTCCGCTGAACCGGCGGTTCACATCATCTACACCGAGAGGCCACAGGATGAGGAGCCTGAGGCTTACCACATCCGAACCCTCTCCGCTGTTCTCGGCAGGTGCGCTCTTCTCTTACAAAATCATATATGCTTCTGTGAAGAAATCACAAATTGAACAGCGTAATTAGAATAAAGCATAGATTTTTTTTTTTTTCTCAAGTAGTTTGAAAACTGTTGGGATTATATAATTGGTCTCTAGGGTATTGAATTATATCGACTAAGTCCTGAATTGGGACTGATTTGAGGAAATTTTAATACCTAAAGTGACATGATTTCTGAGACTTAAGCCTACTTGTATGATTTTTTTACTTTAAAGACTGCACTTAGAATTTGGGTTTTATAGTTTAGGATCTGAACATGCACTCATAAGTACGTCTGATTCACTTTCACGCCTCTTTTAGAATCAGTGGTTGCTTTTTGGAGAATTTTAATTAGAATGCACTGACCTTGTCATTCAATTATAGATTTTTTTTTTTGTATATTTAAATATGACTAAAATTGAAGTCAGGGAAAATTCAAGCTTTGGTAACTGTTTATACCTTAGGAAACTAGTTATATTAATCTTTGCCTACTATTTCTTAAAAGGACTAATATGACTAAAATTTAGGATTTTAAGGAGGAAAGTGAAAATTTTACATTTTTAAGAATTCTCATTTGTACTGCTAAATTTTTCAGCAGAGTAACTTGATGATACAGTGAGTGTGTGTGTGTGTTTTCTTAAAGTAATGGTGTGATTGGTTAACTATTGCAGCGAGGACGCTGCCAAGGAAGCTTTGTTGTATAGTTACAAAGCTGCAGCTAGTGGGTTTTCTGCTAAGCTTACTCCGGAGCAGGTTGAACAGATTTCAAGTAAGTTCGGTTGTCTTCAATTTGTTTTTTTTCTTAATTAATCATTCTCTCTTTTAAAATGCGTGATATTATATGTTTCATTTATACTATTTGATTTTTACCCTTCTGGTTAATGACTTTTATCTTGAAATTCCAAGATGCATAGTGACTCTTTTATGTTTTTGCATTTAAATGTTTTGGATGTTGTGTAGTTTCCAATGTGATTGTTGTTATCAGATTTTATTTAATGTTTAAGGATAGATTATTCAAATAATAAATAATAATCCTGTTGGTTTGGGTTGAGGTAATTGGAACTTGATAAAGAGTAGTTTTGTTAGTATGGCTTAATTTGTGGAATTGCTCAGACAAGTATCACTTAGTTTTTGTCTTACTTTTGTGCAGAATCTGTTTTTTAGCTGAATTCTCTCGAATGCTCTCTCCATCTTTATTATAAAATTTTCATAATTGATTCATCAAACTACAATCTTTTTTATTTTTTATTTCCTAGACCACCTTAGTCAAGCAAACTAGTGTTCGATGAGAGAGCAGTTTCTGGTACCTTTCTATTCATATAATACATGTTACCCCTCTTAACCCGGTTGGTCTTATCCTTTGTTCTTTTGGGGAAACACTATTGTGATGTTTTTTAATGCTCTGATATCTAGTGAAAAAGGGTTTCAAACATTCAACTGATAGAACTTCTTGAACCATATTGTTAATCATATTCAAGTTCCCGAGGTTTTCATGACGCTCTTGTGTGTGCCATGCATGTCTATTTCCACAAAATGCTCTTTCCCATGCTTTTTAAAGTTGCACCATTGCAATCATAGCAATCACAGGATTATGAGGCTCATATTTTAAAGTTCCTAGAAAACCATTAGTTGATCACCTTAATTCTCAGAAAATCCAAACCTAAATTCTATGAAAACCATTAGTTTCGTGATCATATTTAAAATAAGGATGCCAAGTTTAGGGAAGTGAATGTGGGAACTGGTGTTCTGATTGTTTGTTTGTTTCTAGTATTTATTGAGTGGTGAAATAGTTTATTTTTTCAATGATTAGAAGTAGTTATTAATAAGATTTTATAAGTGTGTATGAATAAATTTATTCCAACTCAGTAAAAAGTTATTTACTAAACGATGTTAGAAGTTAAAGACTAAAAGTAAATTGAGGACTTGTTGAATCACTGCTCTTATTTTCTCTTCTGCGAATGATTTACTATTTCTCTGATTTTCTCATTTTGGAAAATGTGTTCCCCCCATGAATAGTAGTGGATGCATACTTAAATATTTAGCGTTTCACATTTTGCAGAGCAACCAGGTGTTCTTCAAGTTGTTCCTAGCAGGACATATCAGCTGCATGGATCAAATAATCTGCAGTGAAGAACGTTGATAACACTTCACATGTATCAGTTCCAAACTGTTTTCTACACCATGTATAAACTAAACTAGTGTGGCTTAGCCTTTATACTTATGTCAATAAACATGTGATCAATGTTATGATATACTATCATTGTCTCATGTATTCAAATAAACATTGACTCCCTTAATTTTTTGTTTTTTTTTTTTTTCTAATTTTTGAAATTGTTTCCAAAATAATTTTTATATTTTTATTTATATATTTATATATATATATATATTTTTTAATATATATTTTTATTTTTTTA
>Ga0099824_1002632_pt1 | contig 26279 bp, 17 predicted proteins | sample SiratrowhiteBW_FD_76837 | JGI IMG/M metagenome (GOLD analysis project Ga0099824, IMG submission 76837) | Root nodule microbial communities of legume samples collected from California, USA - Siratro white BW | ecosystem: Host-associated > Plants > Roots > Nodule | place: USA: California...
ACCTTTGGTGATTCAGACACCCTCTGCTTTCCCATACAAGAATGATAAAGTTGTTCCTTGGAAGTATGGTGTCAGTATCATCCAAGGAGAACAAAAAGATGAATCAGTCGAACAAGGCAAAGCTGTTATTAATAATATATCCGGAATTGGGGGCATGACTAGGAGTGGTTGACTGTTTACTCCTCCTGAGTTGAGAGATGAGAAAAGACATGAAAAAATCAGAGAAGAAGTGGCGACAGAAAAGGTTAAATCATTTTTAATAGGAAAAGTTGTGTAAGTTGATCAGAGCTGGATCAGAAAGAAAGAAAAGAGGTTACAGATAATGATGCATATGAGTTCTTAAAATTTATCCAACAAAGCGAGTATAAAGTGGTGGACCAGCTAAATCGAATGCCTGCAAAGGTGTCTTTGTTGGAGCTATTAATGCATTCAGATTCTCATCGGAAATTACTAATGAAAATTTTGAGCGGAGCCCATGTGGAATAAGACATTTCCTTAGATAAATTTGAAGGGATTGTTAGCCATATTACTGCTAACAATTACTTGACTTTTACTGAGGATTAATTACCACCAGAAGGCAGAGGGCATAATAAAGCTCTTCACATTTCAGTCAAATGCATGAATCACTTCATATCATAAGTATTAATTGATAATGGTTCATCATTGAATGTAATGCCAAAATCCACCCTGAACAAATTTCCAAGCGATGGGATTCATTTACATCCCAGTACCATGGTGGCAGAGCTTTTGATGGAAGTAAGAGTGAAGTCGTTGGTGAAGTAGAATTACCAGTGCAAATTGGACCATGCACTTTTCAAGTTGTGTTCCAAGTTATGGATATATTACCGGCCTACAGTTGCTTGCTTGGAAGGCCTTGGATACTATATTATACTATACTATATTATATTATATTATATTATACTATACTATGTTATACTATATTATATTGTTATACTATACTATACTATATTATACAATACTATATTATACTATACTTTACTATACTATACTATACTATATTATACTATACTATATTATATGTTGAACATTAGACGGTCCAAAGTCTCTTTAGAGGAGCAAATCATCTGATAAAGTTTTGATGATAACAAAACTCAAGTATATATTTATATTTGATGACTTATATACATTGCACAATTAATATTATTATTAAAGCAGGAGACACATGGTCTATAAAGAGATAATTTTTTTACTATTTACTTTTATGTGTTATTGATTTGATTTTAATTGATTTTATATCATATTATGCTTTAATGTTCAAATATGTTCATAATGGAAATTATTCAAATTATTATGGACTATTTAGATGTGATTCATTGTTAACGTTCAAATCTGTTCATAATAGAAATTATTCAAATTATTGATGAGTATCTCAAATATAATTTCTCTATTTTATTTTAAATTATTTCTGATACATAACTAATCAAGTTTAATGCAGTATGAAAATTAGAGAAATATTTCCAGTTTGAGCTTCATACATCAGAAAATCAAGATTACTCTGTTCAAGCATCCCAACGGCTAGTTTCTAAAAAGCTACATATAGAGGAGCAAGTTCAAGTGGAAGAACACACAACAAGAAGCAAGAAGAGAAATACATCATATAATACATTGAAGACAATATATTGAGTGTTTATTGTCAATCTGTTATAGAGAGCATATAGAGTTTTGGGTTGTGTGAAAGCATTGTGTAATTCTTCACCATTGTGAAGTAAACCCTTATGAGCTTTCATTGTTCTCTCCTTTGAGATTGTTTCTTTAATTCTTGAGTGGTTTTGATCTCAGGGGGAGATTGGGACTAGTATAACCTGGAGAGGTTTGTGTACTCGTGATAACCTGGAGAGATTTGTATATTTGTTGTAACCTGGAGAGGTTTGTGTACTCGTTGTAACCTGGAGAGGTTTGTGTACTCGTTGTAACTATTTGCTAAATAGTGAAACCTCTTAAACAGTTTGTTTAAGGGAGAATTGGACGTAGCCCAAGAGATTAGGGTGAACCAGTATAAAACTGCTTTATCTGTGCTTAGATATTTTTACCTTGGTTGGTGATTTCTATTTATAGCAAATTGAGTTCAGGCTCCATTCTCCTTCTGGAGCCAGCTGTTCCTACATTATACTATACTATACTGTATTGTACTGTACTGTAATATACTATGTTATCTTATGTTATGTTATACTATACTATATTATGTTATGTTATATTATATTATATTATATTATATTATATTTGTAACGTCATATTACGTTATTATATTATAAACGTGTAAAATAAGTCTATTGAATTATATATGACTATATTTATTTAGTCTTTGAATAAATGTAAATAAATATTTTATGCATAGGTTTTATTTATTTGAAGGTTATATTATAATACGTTACTTTACTCGTAATCAATTCGACTATTTTACTTTTTACTTTGCTGAACGTACCTCAATCTATTTATTTTATTTCATTGTAGTTTCGAAACATTATTTTGATCTTTTTATTTGGTTTTTATTATTTAAAATTTTAGTCTACGTGATATATCTAATAGACAATATTTACTTATTAATTTTAATTTGAAGTGATTCAATATTTATTTATATAATTCCTTATAAGTGTTTTAGTAATCAAGATGTGAAGTAAACTAAAAGAAATTCTAACAGAAGAAGATTTTTGCTCATATACTTGTTTCGTAGGAGATCTTGTATATAAAGGGATCTCAAATAGTGAAAAAATAATTTAGATGATAAGATGATACTTATTAAAAGACACAAACATCTTACTATACAATGCATATGTACATCTCTAATTACGTCACAATTCACATTTTATTAGGAAGTACTAAACTTTCTAGCAATGACCCCCTTTTTTGTTTTGGTTTTAGATTAATGTAAATTAATTTTAACAATTCTTTTGTCAAATTAAAATTATTTAAGTATTTTAAATTCTAAAATTAATATTGTTTTATTTTATTAAAATACACTCAATTGGGTAGAATAACTAAAATGATATTTTAAGATATTTTAACTTATGAAAAGTTTAATAAACTTTATAAACAACTTAATTTTTTCACATACCACTTTTCATGCTTGAAGAAAAAAAAAACAAAGCTTGAAACATTGAGATATCAAAAAATCTATATTATTCATGAAAGATTACATATTATAATCGAACACATCAGTTCCACGGGTAGCATTTGCGCACGCATGATCCTGAAGTACAATTTTCGTACCTGCATGGTCCAGCTTTATGAACATACCAAAAACATTTTTCACATACATTGGAATCTCTAAGTTGTACCGTATGCATCATAATACAATAAATTACCATTTCCCCATTTAAAGGAACAAAAGAATAATGTTTTCCGGAAGATATCAGTCCCAAAACTCCAATGGAAGGTTTGATTAAAATGGAGAAGATGTAATCCAAGATCATTATTTTTAGATTTGCAGTGAAGGTACAAATCTTCATGTCCTTCCAAATTGTTACAGTAACATGTTTTGCCCACACCAATGTAAGTATAGATAGTAAGAAAATGCTTCTCACAAACAAAGACATTGCAACTGACACTCTTTGCTAATAAATCTCTTATTTCTGATAGACACATAGAAAAACAATGACAAAATGTTGAAGGATATTCGAAAGAGAATAATATATATATAGAGAGAGGGATTTTAGTTTGTTGAATAATAATGAACTAAAATTTATTGTTGGTCAAAATCCAAAATTATTAGTTTTATTAACTATAAAGATTTATATTAATTATTTTAATTAAAGTATTTTTTACTAATACAAGATTTGCCTAGTTGAAAGGAAAAAAAAAATGTTTTTTTTCTTATATTTTAAGTCAAATTCGTTAAAGTTGTTATATTATATTACTTAATATTATAAAGTGTTACTATATTACGTCATATTATATTATGTTATACTACGTTCTTATCTTATTATATTATATTATATTATACTATATTATGTTATATTATATTATATTATAAGGATAGTTTTGGCTAGTTTCTCAAAACTCCTATGACAAAAAGTTAGTAGCATAGAAAAACAGGGATATAACACATCAAACACAATTGTACAAACTCTTCAACTGACTTCTTATCCAAGCAAAACAATTTAGGTTCTAAGCTCCTAAGAGTTTAATACACATGATTGGGCAAAGGCACCAGTCTAAATACGTGAAATTTGCCTTAGGTATCTTATTTGTTATCCAACATCACGCCTTAACTATGCTAAGTTAAACCTTTTCAAGGTCTTTCACCCTATTCTTGATAATAATATATTCCTATGCGTCCAAATAATCCACATTATTGCTACCCACATACATCTCCATCTCCAGCATTGTTTATTATGGTACACATTTATAGCCTATAGAAGAAAAATTGCTTTTAATGAAGGTTATATTTAGCATTTTTTTCCACGATTTTAACCTCTATTAAGTGCATTACCCGCTGTTTAGTTTTTCCTGGAAGAACCAGCATTATTAACGGATTACCGATGATTTTTACTAACTCCTGGAATGATGGTTTTAAACCCCAATTATTTTTTGTGATTTCAAACCCTTGTTATTTCTAACGGTTTCAAACCATCGCTATTTTTGACAGGTTCAGACTCCCATAATTTTCAAGAGTTTTGAACTCCCGTTATTTTTTATAGTTTCAAACTCCCGTAATTATCAACAGTTTTAAACCCGTTATTTTGGCGATTTCAACCCACATTACCAACAATTTAATAAATTCATCTGTTATGTTTACTTAAATGAGGTTTATTAATTAATTTTATCAAACAACTTAAATAAATTATAAAAAATAAAAACTTTAAAATTGGTATTAAGAATAAATCATAAAGAGTAAAGACTTTAAAACATTTGTATTTATAATTGAATCTATCATTGACAATAGTAAAAATGAACAAAGTTTACGACTTAATTGAAACTTTAAACTTTAAGTTTTATCATTTGTTTTGATTCGTAAAACTAGACATAATAAAAAAACTAAATAACATTTAGTTATGATTTTTAATGTTGATCATTTGTTTTTTATTAGGAACACTTCCTTAAACATATACTTAATATATAAAAGATAATTATAATAAAAGCATGCTTCAATTGGTGTTATATTCGTAGATGAAGACACTCGTGGAACAAGTAGTGTATATTAGTAAATAATATTTTTAGATATTTTTGTTAACCGCTGAACTGTACAGAATGTAGTGATCCTTGCATGTGACAGTACATTCCTTCTTTTTCCCTTTAGGGCTTAACATTGACATTTAAATTGGATTTATAATGAGAAATATATTGGTGTTTTTCGATACTGTTTTTTTGTTATATCTATTATTAATTTATTGGAGAAGTCTCAATTTACAAACTTGTAATACATTTTTCTATTCTTAATAATCTTTCTTCAAAATTCAATCAAGAATAGTTTTTTTTTTTTTTTTCTCATAACTTACATCCGCTGAAACAAAATTCTTTCAAATGAACCTTCAATTTCATTTTCCTGATTTGTTTTGGCTGTGCTCATCTCTCATCTAGTTATATATTGAATCTATGCATGTTCTCTCAACCATTCAAGCACTTTAGCTCCTTCAAGTATTTCTTTAACCTTCAGGAAAGTTCAAAAAGATCATAGCAATCAATCTGTTAAATTAGGAAATAGAGTTTGTAACAAAGCACACTTTTTTAAACAACTGAATATGCAAAGCAATATATTGGTTTACAGCCTTTGGACTTAGAGATCAGCATTTTTCTTTTTCATTAAATAGTGAATAAAAATGTAAAATTTTTTAAATGCCTAATTGGCCTGAATATCATGCATCTTGCAATCAGGGATGGCTCAAGGCCCAAGCAAGTAAAGCAACCGCTTTAGGCCTCAAGGTCTCAAAGGCCTCAAAAAAATTTAATATGTTTTAGGCCTCAAAACTACAAAAGCCTCAAAAAAATTTAATATACTTTAGAACTCAAGGCCTCAAAGCCTTAAAAAAAAATTTAATACTCATATTATTATAAAATAAAAAATATTTAATTTTAAAATTATATTAATAAAACTTTCATTAAAAATTTAAATATTTAACTTACTTTAAGTTTATAACTATAAATATTATTTAATGACTTTAAATTTATATTGGTACTATAAATACTTTTAATGAATAATATTCTTGAAACTTTCTTTTAATAAATTAATAATATTTAAAAAAAAATTAATCAAGAAATCTTTCCTATCAAAATTTTCTAATTTATTTCTTCCCTATATTCCAACATATTCATATAATTTCTTTATGTCCTATCATCATTGTATGACTATTGGACTTCTCTCTTTCTTTCTTTACTTATCTCCTTCCTTCATCTGTCTCTTGGTTCCTTCCATAATATTATTTCAATTTATTTTCAATTTCAAATTCTTTCATTTCATATTTAATCATTATATAGTGTGCATTTATGTGCGTGTCTCTAGTTAGAGATTTTGAGTAGTAAATTGATTGAGAAATAATTTGTGTTCACTTTGACTCTTTTTGAGAGATCAATATTAAGTAAAAATAATATGAGATTGATCTTTTTTTTTTTATTTTTCTTTATTTTTCTTACAATAATTTGTGCATATTTAAGGAACAGAATTTAGAAGTTACAAATTATATTTAAAGACATATCAAAGGATAGGATCGAAACATAATAGAAGTTACAAATTATATTAAAGAAATACCAAAGGACATGATCGAATCATAATAGGAGACTTGAGACTACCATCAAGTTTATTGTCTTGACAATCAGGTTTTATCCTTTTAACTTATAAGTTATATTCAGTGTGATATATATTATAATTTTCAATTTTATATAAAAATATATAAATATGGCAACTAGAAAATTTGAATCAGGTTATTCAAAAGTTAAAAAAAAAAACAAGAATTAAACTTTTTGTTGAATCACAAAAAGGGACTATGGATAAATTTATAAAAATAAACAAAAAAATGAATTAGAAAATGCAGGTGAGTCTTGTTTAAATGAAGAACATATATAAATTCAGGTGAAGATAACAATATAAATATAGGTGAAGATAATAATAAAGTAGATAATAATTTTGATTTTCAAACTTAGGATAATAATTTTGATTCTCAAACTCATGATAATAACACAAACTCAGGATAACGACAATAAAATTGTAAGATAAAATTGTTCTAATATTAAAAATATCATAATTTAATTATTTTATTAATTTAAAAAAGACTTTATTTTTTATTCGTTTTAGGCCTCTTAAAGCCTTGAGCCGCCACTGCTTGCAATCAATACATGTATTTCTAATAACTTGGATATGATCATATACTCTTACTGGATCCTAAACATTTCACAATCAACAATAAGTTTTTCATCGATGAACCTATCTACTTCAAATGCTCTCATTTCATATAAATCAAACCTCAAATATGAGTGAGGGTTACAATCTTTAAAATTTGAGAAGTTCTACTGATAATTTTATTTTCCTTTTCTTTTCACTGTGATCACACTAATACTATGCTGAAATATTTATTACTGAAATGTTTAACCGTTCTGTTGAAATTGTTTACCACCATTTGGTATCACCATCAATAAATAATTTATTAAGAATGTGTTACTGTCAAAAGATGTTATGCAAAAGACTAACTACCCTAAACACTTGAATTTTTAGGATTTAGACCAATGAATTCTTTATTTCTCTAACATGTGCTCTTGTACAACATTAAGAATAGTGTTGACAATATAGCTTAATTAGAAGAAGGGAGGCAACAAGAATCTGATAAACACCCAGGTAGTTGGGGAATCCACTCTCAAAAACTAGCTATATTAGAGAGAAAGAATCTTAACACTCGTGGGAGTTAATGTCTTTATTAGAATCCAGCTATTGTTTGGTTATTAATGCGTGCTATGGCTTATATATAACTACGTAAGGAAAATAAGTTTCATCCTACCTTAGGTTTAGTATCTAAGACTTGTTTAAATTGCTTTATAAGTTTTGGAAGAGCGACTAACTCATGCTCAAGTATAACAATTGAAATTTCGAACACATGAAAAAATCAAACAGCATCGAAAGACATTTACTAGAAAATACAAGCCCCATGTTGTCATTATAGATTTTTCTCATCTTTCGGAATCATTAATAATCTGGAAACTTTTTAATTATTGTTGAAGTTTTTGTTTTCCTTAGAAAACACTTTGTCAGATTGGGAAACCTATAGATTATGAAACAATCTAAAATCTTATTGAGAATTCATACCACGAACGTCATCCATAGAAATAAATAATGGATGTAATAGCACAAAAGCTTGAACAAGTTTAGCTTTCCTAAGGTCAATAACGGTCCTCGTTGTGAGAAAGAGGAAAACACATTATTATGTATGTAGTTTATACTTAACATGACCTGAAGTTGCAAAATACAAATATAAGAGGAGATAAAAGAACACCAATTTAGTGGAAGCCACTTACCACCCCAACAGAAACCAACAAATCCAACAGCAGAAGGACCTTTACGTTCTAAGCTTTCAAAATAGGTTTTGCAGTTTCAATAATAGGTTTTGTAGTTTTAATACCCTTTCCTTGCATATTTAATAGGTAATGTGAGAATCAGAAAAGTCACATTTTTAATCAATTTGATAACATATCTATTAAATTGTTAATCAATTTAATAGTTAATCATCTACAATAACAATTTGATTGATTCCTTCAACTAACTGTGGAGAATGCCCAGCAACCTTCATGAAGACCGAAACCAATTAATTTATCAATTTTTAATCAATTTAGATTGATTTTGTAATTTGTCACATAATTAAAGAAAGATTTATAATAAACAGAATGGTAACCTTGAATCAAAAACAATGAGTTCCTTGATACTTATTTAATTTTATCACTCTCCCATTATATAATGATAATAATAAAGACAAATCAGTTAATAATTAGTAGAGTTTTAGACCATTTTACTGTAATTAGACCAATTAGGTTTCAGTTAAAAGTTATTATTTTAACACCACTTTTAAAATTTTAACATATTTGAGTATTTTTTTTTTATTTTGTTCATAACTTTTTCTATATAACTTAGATTTTATTCTTGTTTCGTTTTACAGATAACCTAAAATTCTATAAATATTATTCAAGAGCCGAGAAAGCAAGTTAGAACTGAAGAGTAATTGAAATTTGATTTGAAGTCAGTACATAAAGAGTGAAGAGTAAAGCGGCACATGTATATTTTGAACACGAAAAGTGTTGTGGCCATTCTTCCTAGACGTGCACAAGAACCCCAGCTTGAACTCGTTGTTTCTCACCCCATTGTTATGCTCCTCAACGAACCTTAAATTATTCTTAAAAATCTGAAACCTTCTCTCCTTCTCCTCAATCGCATAGGCCTTAGTGTGTTTCACCAACCATGCCTTATATGTGAGGACGAAACATAGGAAGACGAACCACAAGAGACCGAACCTAGAGACGATTTGACACCGAACCCTCCCGAACGAAAACACCTGAAACATTTCTATAACAAAAAAGCATCATCTGAAAATAATTTGTTCCATAAACAAATAACACACTAAGACTTAGTTACAAAAGTGACCTAGGATATGAGAAATGGAGAAAGTGAAAATCAATTTTAAAATGAGAAAGATGAATTTGAAATAGGATTTGCCTGCGCACAAGTAACGTGCTCCATTTAAAGGACAATTTATGTGCACTGAGTTAGGAATTCTAACTAGTTGCGAGTTAGAGTTGAAGAAGAAATCTATATATCAAATTGTAGTTGGAAAGTTGAAGAAGGAAAATCTCACGCGGTTAGGTCAAGCTACTGGAATGTTCTCTTTAAATGAAAACTTAACGCTTCAATTTTTGTTTAAGTATTAAAACTAATTAAAACATTAAATTGATGAATTTTACAGAGGTTTATTATAACATCGTTCTGTTACGTGTGTGGCTTAGAAGGGGTTTAGTAGCCTCCAATAAAACAATCTGTTAAAATTAATATTTTTTTTGTAGTGAGTAATGTTTATAATACTAATAATAATAATAATAATAATAATGTTATTATTATTATTAATGATAATAATAATATTAAAAATGTTAATAATAATAATGTAAAGACTTATATTGCATACAAACTTGGAAATATGGAACGTTACAAGGTTTGACTGTTTGTCAAAGATTTTACTTAAAAAGGATGACATTGATTATAAGGAAACATTTTTGCTTGTTTCTAAGAAAGATTAGTTCATAATCATCATGGCTTGGTAGCTCATTATGATCTTTGAGTTGCAAATAGATGTTAAAACTATGTTAAAACTGCTCTTTTTTGGATGAGAATTTAGATGATGTTTATATGGACCAACCGGGGGTTCACTGAAGAAGGAAAGGAACACATGATGTGTAAACTTAAGAAATCAAATAAATTAATATATGGACTTAAAGAGACTTCTAGGTAATGGTATCTTAAGTTCAATGATATCATTACGTCCTTTGGATTTAAGGAAAACATTGTTCATCGATGTATATATCTAAAGGTCAGTTAGAGCAAGTTTATATTTCTAATTTTGTATGTTGATGATATCTTACTTGCAACTAATAATCTTGGTCTGTTAAGTTAGACTAAGAAGTTTCTCTCTAATAACTTTGAATTTAAAGATCCGAGTGAGGCATACTATGTGATAAGAATAGAAATATTGTGTTGGGTTTGTCTCAAAAAACATATATTAATAAAGTTTTAAAGAGGTTCAAAAGAAGCCAGGACACTTCAAATTAGAATGTCCTGATAGATTGAAGAAAAAGAGGAGAAAGAAAAGAAGAAGAAATTCTCCAAAAAGAAGAAGAGTTTCCTGTTAACTTGGGAAGATTTGGACTCATCTAGTTCTGATTCTGAAGAGGAGGCAAACACAGGTCTCATGAATGATGTGACAATAACTCTATGTCAGAGGACTCAGATAATGAGGTAGATTTTACTAATATTGATAGTTTATGATTAGGTTATCAAGAAGCAATATCTAATAATGGTACGATTGCATCTACATATAAAACAATGAAAAGAAATTATAAAAATGCTTACAAAGAAATTGAATTAATGCAACAAGAGAAAGAAAACACAGAGCTTCTCTAAGAAAAAGAAAGATTGTGTAATGAAAATAGGAACCTTAAAAGGGACCTTGCAATTCAGAACACAAATATCAACAACTTGGAAAAAGAACTTGTGTTAATTAGAGAAAAATTAGGAAAAAGGCCTATTGAATCAAATGAGACAAATATTGATTATATTATTACTAAAAATATTGCTCTTAGAAAAGTTTTATCTCATTCAAATACAAATGAAAAATCTCTAAATATGTTGATAAAAAGTTCTATAAATTCTCATGATAAGAATGGAATAGGTTGTGATCAAAATAATGCATCATCTAGTTCTTCCATTGTACATCCTATATTGTCCACTAATATTTGTCTATTAATATTTCTGCAAGAACCTTCAAGAATAAATCTTAGAGAAAAACTAACATGAAAGGACCCAAAACAGTGTGAGCACCAAAAGAGAAAATTATTCCTCTTGCAGATATATTAAATCCAAACAAGAAGACTCAAATATTGGAATTGGAAAAAAGAATGCTCACTATTCATAAAGGTAAGAAAGTCTACATTCCCATAATTGAGAGTCAAGAGACAGAGAGATAACATAAAAAGATGAACAAGATTTGTTCGAATTGGTCAAATAAGGATGAGACGTTCACATTTTACTAATAAAGGTTCATCTAAGATTAGACGGTTTGTCCTGTCTACAAGATAAGTATTTCTTTTTGCTTGCATTTGTTACTCTATATATTTTACATATTAGACGGTCTAATAAAATTTACATGTATTTGATGATATGTGACTGTCTAAGCAAGGTGTCATATTTTTTACATAGTTTTAAATTTGATTTACATTATCTTGGTTTCTTCAAATTTGTTTTATTTTATTTATAAAATAAAAAAAGTGTGTGTTTTTAACATATTGAAATTAAAAGTCATTTTATAAGAGATCATGTTCAAAAAGGTACCACTGATTTGCAATTTGTCTCAATTGATAAACAATTAGCAAATATTTTTATAAAACCCCTTGTTCAATAACGTTTTAAATATTTAAGAGAACTTTTGGGTATGATCTTAATTGAATATCAATTGGCTTAAACTCATTGCATAAAATATTTTCATTTAAAATTTTATATGCATCTATATTTATTTCTTTTAAAGCATGATTCTTTTCAATCATATTTTCTTGATGCATTTATCAATTTTTTTTTCATAGTCTGGTGAAAAATTGTTCTCTTTTCTTAATTAATTCACACTATGCATTTTCTAATTTTAAGAGTCTGAGTTAAAATTTCCCTTTACCAAATTTACACACCTAGAAAAATTTAATTGAGTTTCCTTTCTCACCCAAGTTGTTGTGTTATTCAAGCCAGAAATTCACATCAGATGAGCTCTCCAAAATATGAAAAAATATTGTTCCCTCATCTGTTTATTATTTAATAATATCTAAATGATGAGTGTGTATAGGAACCATAAGATTTTTGTGTTAAAGATCAAGGTTATTGAGCTACAGTTTGAAGTCATCCTTATTCTAAAACTTTTTATCCCAAACACATGACCACTTAGAATCTTTTATCAGCACCTCCCAGTAGCAATGATGATTTCTTAAATTAACCCCTTTCTACGATGACAAAAAGCTGGAGAAAGAGAAAGTATGACAAATAATTAAGAGAAAAGATCAAATATATTTTTGCAAATACTTTGAGTGCCCTTGGATTTGTTTTACAATTCTAATTTTATGCAATTATGCATTTGCATGTTTTTTATCAAATAAATTCTTCCACTGTTTATTCTCTTGATATTTTTGCAATTATTTGTTCCTGAGACTTGTAGTTTTGTCATCATCAAAAAGGGGGAGATGGTCGAATACTAGACGTTCCAAAGTCCCTTTAGATGATCAAATCACTTGGTAAAGTTTTGATGATAACAAAACTCAAGTATACATTTATATTTGATTTGATGATTTATATGCATTGTGCAGTTAAGATTATTATTAAAACAACAGACACATGGTCCATGAAGAGATAAGTTTTATTATTATTTATTTATGTTATTGATATGATTTAAAATTGATTTTATAGCATGATGTGCTTTAACGTTCAAATTTGTTGATAATGGAAATTATTCAAATTATTATGGAGTATTTAAATGTGATTAATTGATTTTATAGCATGATGTGCTTTAACATTCAAAATTCTTCATAAATGGAATTATTATGCAGTAATTAAATATGTGATTAATTGATTTTATATCATGATGTGCTTTAAAGTTCAAATATGTTCATAATGGAAATTATTCAAATTATTGATGAGTATCTCAAATATAATTTATCTATATTATTTTAAATTATTTCCGATACAGAATTAATCAAGTTAATGCAGTACAAAAATTAGAGAAATATTTCCAGTTTGAGCGCCATACATTAGAAAGTCAAGATTTTGTTCAAGCATTCCAGCGGCTAGTTTCTAAAATGCTACATATATAAGAGCAATTTCAAGTTGAAGAACAAGAAGCAAAAAGAGAAAATACATTATACAATACATTAAAGCAATAGAGTATCTACAATTGAGTGTATATTATCAATCTGTCATTGAGAGCATATAGAGTTTTAGGTTGTGTGAAACTATTGTGTAATTCTTCACCATTGTGAAGTATATCCTTGTGAGCTTTCATTATTCTCTCTTTTGATAATGTTTCTTTAAATCTTGAGTGGTCTTGATCTCAAGGGAAGATTGGGACTGATATAACCTAGAGAGGTTTGTGTACTCAGTATAACCTAGAGCGGTTTGTGTACTCGTTATAACCTGAAGAGGTTTGTGTACTTGTTATAACCATTTATGATATAGTAGAACCTCTTCTTGAATCGTTTATTCAAAAAATTAGTAATTCTTTCATCTCACAATCTATATTTTTCCAATTTTTTCTTAATAAGTTTAATAAGTATCATAAGATTTTTAGATGGATGAGGATTTCTATTCTTTATTCTCATGCCCCAATATCTACCATTATTGTCTTCAACGATAATACTATAATTATGCATTTTTAAGTTATATAATAATTTAGTCTTCTTAAAGCTCTTTTTAGTAATTTAATGACTAACTTATAATATTCTACCTTTCAGTAATATCTTTTAAGGTCTGTTATTTCATCTATAGAGTTATAGTAGTTTGTTAAATTATTTCTGTATTTAGTAATAATGATGGATGCATTTCTAAGTGAGTGAGGATGCTTTTTTCTGAGTCTTAAAGTAACTAACTGTACTTTGACAGAGTTATGATAATATAAAACAAATTTATCAGTTAAACCTAAAATATGTGGTGATCTGAGTTCGTTATTGGGTCCATTATAAACAAGAAAGAGATTTTCTGGTAATAATAATAATAATAATAATAAGCATTATAAAAGTATAAAATTTTGTTAGAAGATAGACATTACTGGAACATAATATCTTGTTACAAAAATAGGCATCACGGAAGTATAATATAATAACGAAATTAAAATGCTTTTGTTTATCAAAAAGTTTCATATCACATTCCTTAATCATTTTGTATGCATTGCGGTATATATTTCCACAAAGTATGATATTTTGACTTACGGTCCCGGATACCTCATCCGTTATTATTTATTATTGTACCATGAAATACACTATACAAAAGTATATTTTGTTTAAGAAAGAAGCATTTCAAAAAGGACAATATTTGGATTACGGAATTGGCATTTTACAAGTATAATATTTTAGCTAGAAAACAAGTATTCTACAAGACATTTGTGTTTAAAGAAATGTTTCATGATGTATTATTTGTTCTAATCACATTATCCTTATGCTTTTTGGAATGTAGTGCATTCAAAACAATTAATGCTGAGACAGAAATTTAAATACATTATATTTAAATTAATCTTATTTTTTTTAAAATTAAATTTTATTTTTTTCATTTAAATAAAGTATTTTAATTACCATTAAGTACTAAAATTTATTTAAATATTAATTATTATTAATAATTTAAAAAATTAATATAGAAATCTTTTTAGTCAATTTTAATTGATCCTACTTTTTGTCAAAATTTATCAAGATTCTTTTAACTAATATTGATGAAGTTCTTTCGTGATTCACTGAAATTATTTTCCGTTAATATCAGTCACAGTTATTTACATTCATATGACCTAAACTATTTTCATAACATTGTTGTTTGAGTTCATTTTCTTTTTTCTTACTTGTCAATTAATGCTAACTGAAATTCTCTAGTTAACATTGACGGAAACAATTCTAATTACTGGTATATTAAAAATGTTTTCAATCAGCAGGAAAAACAAAATCTAATCAACTATTGACTAATAACGTTGTCAATGCAAGAAAATAATTACTAAATAATAACCTACCCACATTATTCAAAATATTAAACAGAACTCTACATATTATCGAACAAGCAATAGGAATACTCTAGAACAACAATATAATCTTAACCATCTAAATAAAAAATAATAATAATTCATATTAACATTAATAAAGAAATATCTTAGCAAAATTTAACTGAAAAGTAATCATTGCTACAATGTCTCAAGTCTTTAATCAAATTCCTCATACCCTAATCAAAATTTAATCAATAAAAAAATACATGTAAATTTGAAAAGATAAACATTTTAAATTCTTCCTTTTTAAATGAAATTTGAAATGATCTAATTTTAAATAATTCAATTACTCTCATAAATTTCTACAATCTTAGTTTATTTTAAAATTCTTTATCTAAATAACGTATTTTGCCAAGCATTTCAAAATTACTGTAAAAAGAAATACTTTCTTAAAATTTTCTATCAAAGCACACTATAAAAGAATAAAAAATTGGTCCGAAAAAAAGATCATTTACCAAAGAATTCAACTTAAATCTAACATAGTTTGGACCTAATAATTAAATAAATTAGAGCTAACTTATTTGTTGTCAAAAACACACTTCTTACCTTTTGACCCTAAAGAGATTTGGTTCCTCAATGGACCCGACACCAGACACGCTAGCATCCATGATCTTGGAAGGATTGGCATGTCTAGCTCTAGCATACTACAACAAAAGGCAATTTCTAGGTACCATTTCTTTCAAAACTTGTACCTAACAACAATGAGCCTAAAAGCTTTGAATCCCCTCTAGCTGGTATTGTGGTTCACCTAAAAGCTGATATCATAAGCATTTCGTTCTCACAAGATTAGCTTTTTCAGCTTTTCTTGTTTCTTTTCTGATGAAAAATAAAGGGTATACGGGCCATCATCAGTCTCGTCTTGCTTGACCTGTAGTGACATTAATATGGTGGGCTGATAGAGTTGTTACTGCTAGACATCAACAGATTTTTGAACCAACTAGAGTTACCATAGAAGACCACTTTCACAAGAAAGACAACCTTTGAGTGCAAATTTACAACTGATTTCGTAAACTATAAGACAGTTTGTAGCTATTGAATTTCAATTAGGAACTATTAATATAGAAGCACAATTTTTAGAACATAGACGAAAAATAAAACTAATATTGTGGCAAACATTAACTAAATGTAAATAAATTTATAAATTACCTGTCGGATGTCTTAAAAGTCAAATTGGGGAGTTCCAGACAGGCGTTGTTAAGTATTTATTAAGGAGATGAGGACATCAGTGGTAGTAATCCTCTCTGCTTGCACTCAATAACTCAAAAAAGACTAATTGATATTGCATACATAAACTCAACGCATTAACTTCCTATTCTCATCCCCTACGTATTCATTTTTGCCAAAAGAAATGGCAGAAACAGATTTGAAGAAGGGCGGAACTGAAAGAAAAGGAAGCTAACAAAAGGCTAACGTTGGAATTCTACAACCGTGTCCCTCACTGCTGCCAAGAATCAACCAATAAAAAGACTTTGAATGAGACATGCTACCTATAAAATGCTTCAGTGCAGCAGCGATGACCCCAAAGATGCAAAAAGCAGTTACTTAGATTTCTTTTGTATTTCAGAAACTCTTTGGCCCATAATTTTACAAACAGCTTCCTCTTTTGATTGAAGAAGTTTTAAAGCAGGGTGAACTTTGAGATCTCCCATTACCACCTTCTGGCCCACATCCAACTCACTCAAATCCACGTCAATATATGGGGGAATAATGTCAGCAGGGCACAAGAACTTAACAGTCCTTTTGATGGTATTCAAAGAGGCACCTGCCAAATTTGTAGAGTGATTAATAATACTCAACAAAGTAAAACATTATACACACAACACAACAACGAACTAAACAAAATGCTTTGAGAAGTAGGTGTCAAGCAAAAAGCAAAAAATGTTGAATAATGAATTAAGAACCATTCACGTTGCATAATATAATCTTACATTTGAATCATTTGACAGAAACTGATGTTCTACTCATAAATTATAATTGCCCGGAGGATCCAAATTGTTCTTAAACTGAGTGAGTGAGTAAACATTTACACAAGTACACAACAGTTGACTACAACTAACAAGGCAGTAACAGCAGACTAGTTTTAATTTAGGAATACCAGATAATTAACAGGTCATTATTAATAAAACAAGTCAATTGAATTATAATAAAGGAGAACAAGAACAGAAGAAAAAAAAAACAACGCATAATTGGCACGTCTAGTAGTGTACTCAAACTTGCTCAAGTTGAATTCAAGATAGAAAAGCGAGAACTGGTGTTTTAGATCATTTGGACTATAACAAAGTACATATGCTAAAATACCAAATGCCCATATCATTACTATAAGTAACTATCAGTCAGATTAAAACAGCACACACTAAACAGAATAAAATTACATAGAAAAAGGCATCCATTTTACCCTACATAGACATTATAAACTAAGGATACTTGTTAATGGGAGGGTATTCTTCATAAAGAGCACTACATCATTAAAAGTAAGGATACTTGATACCTAATGACCTAGTAGTCATTGGTTTAATGGCTTCAATAACAAAAGCAGCCCCTCCCCTCAGACCTTACAATCGTAGGAGCCTCGTACACTTGACCATAATAAAACTCAGCCTTAAGACCTATTTATCTACCAATACCAACTATCATCAGCACTTATCCACACTTTGGTATACATGCCACATGAAAAGACATCAGAACTCAAAATTCTAACAAAAAAATATATCACATTAAACCACTTAGCATGAAGCCTACTACCATTAAAATCAACTTATGCAGGTCACGAGAAGATGGAAAAAACTTGACATAAGCTGAGGTTAACTAACAGGAGATCTAAATTAATTTAACCTTTTTAATTACTACTATAGAAAAAATTATCCGCACAGAGCTTACTATGTAAAAAAATTAAAGTGCGAGGATAATAGAGCGAACCTTTCTTGAGTCCAGGCGATACATCATCTCCTCTGAAGACAAGAGGAACATCAACTTTCAACAAAGCGTGCGAGGGAGCCCTTATAAAGGTCACATTCAACGGCGCGTCTGTGCCAGCTTTCAAATGAATCTGCGAAATTCTCAAATGTTCAATACAAACCATAATCAATTTTAACACGCGCATTGCATGAGGAAATTCACAATCACAAATTCACAAGCACAGGATCAGTTAACAAATCAAAACGATGAATATAATACAAATAAAGAGAGAGAGGATACACTGCGAGGCAAGACGCGAACGCTCTCAACGACGTCGTCAGAGTCGAACTGAGCGCGGACTTCAAGGTGAAAGAGGCGGGAGAGGAAGAAGGAGCGGCCGAGGTGGTTGACAAGTTTTCTGATCTGGTCGGTGCAGACGGAGATGAGGCGTTTGTTGCCGCCGTGCTGGCCGTCCTCCTGCTCGAAGATGATGCTCGGCACGCGCCCGACGCGTCGCTCCTTGGCGGAAATGTTCTTGCCGGAGTCGGCGCGGGGGATAGCGAGGATCATCTCATCGTGCTTGGGATCCGGGCGAGGAAAGCCGGGAAGGTAAGTGAGGGGCTCCGGCTCCGGCGGGTGGAGGATGGCGGCGGCCGCGGATTGGGAGAAGTGGCGGCGGTGCGGGGAGAGTCTGGTGAGGATGTGGCGGGGTAGATACATAGTTTGGCGTGAATGAATGAAAGGGTTTAGAAGGGTTTTGTTTTGTGTTGGCTTCGACTTGCAGCGGAGCCTCTCTTGGTGATTCACTCACTAGCTACCACCTGAACTGAATGGAGTTCTTCACGTGACATACACGTGATCTCAAATCTCATACTAGCTCCTTTTTTTTTTCACGAAAAAATTGATAGATTAGGTTTCTTACATTTGGTTTTCAAAATTAATCTCAAAAAATGAAAATTAGCACCCTGAAATTTGACATGAAACCATGGGTTTTAATAGTTAATATTTTCTTTTAAAAAATAATTGATATTTTGCAAACGTGTCAAATAGTTCATCTGCCAATTTTTTATTAAAATTTACCAAAACTTATTATTCAACTAATTTTATTCTAAACTAACATTTCGAATTATCCTTACTCGTCCGTATTCACTTTTCATACAAAACCTGTAATCTCTTATTATTTTTAAAAAATATGCATATGAATTATATTTTTATATAAAAATGTATAAACTTATTATTTCTAAAAAAAAATACCAATATTTTCTTTTCTCCTGTACTCTTACAATTTATTAAAAAATATTTAACTTTTAAAAAATAATAGTTAATGTTATAAAATAGTTTCTGTTATATGTCTCTTAGTAAAAATAATTTAAAAAAAAAAAGTACATTTAGCTGTATTCATACAAATCTTCACCATGCATCAAATAGGAATGCACAAGTTCAAATTCAAAAGCTAAACTTGTAAGTTACTTTTCTGTAGATAACAATACGCGATAATTTTTTCATTTTCATCTTTTAGTTTTAAACATAAATTTCTGTAAATCAATTATGTGTTTTTTCATTATAACTGTTTTCGTCCTTTTAATTATACATCCCACATTCCTTAGAAGTTATATATTTTTCTTATACTACTTAAATTTATATAAATTTAATGCGTAATTAGTAACTTAAGTACACTTTCACTGCCCCTTAGCTCTTCTTATAAAATATTCAGAATATTTAGTTATTAATGGGAAATAAAATTAGTGAAAATGTTTGGTGAGCATCATACTATATCAATACCAGTCTATTAAAAGTTTAAAACTGTCCAAAAACTCATTTACCAATACAACTTAGTTAAGTATAGAGCTAATTTCTTTATAGAATAAGAATTTGTTTATGACTTGAATTTGATTGTGACAACCTTCAACACAACATATTATGACTTGAATTACGGCGGGGCGAGCAACCATCAACACAACATATGCCAACATATACGAAGACACTAGATAAAAGCGATTAAAATCCAGCTAATAAAGATGAAGAGTAACAAACATTACACACTACTACTACAAACTCAGAATAAAAACCACATTACAAGGAACTAAGAATAAAAACAACACTACTACAACAAAAATTACATTAGAAAAAACAATAAAATAATGGCAAAAAATAATAAGCAATGACAGCAAATTTAGCAAGATGCCCAGGCTTTGCAGTTTGAAAAATCCAGGCAAACTAATAAAACTATCTACAACGTTGCGTGGGTCAGCAAACGGTCCTAAATTCCTACCTAGATCAGTATTATCATTGATCCCTAACTCACTATTTCTGCTGATTAGCAAATTATAATCCATTCTCCAATCACTGCCAATTAAAAAGCCGAAATCCACTTCCACTTCCTACATCCGTGGAATCAGATTCACTTCCCATTGTCTCGTCTGAGCTCTCACTTGGAAGGACTTTTATTCGGTCTGCATGCTCAACGATCCAATCAGTGAATTCTGGAGAAGCAGCCCATTCTGCTAGAGCCTGCTTTGTGGATTCTCTTGTGAACTCATCCCACTCTTGCTTTGTGAACTTCTTTCTGTTCCGGGTCTTGTGGAAGGTTGAATAATAATCCTGTCCCATATGAGTCCCAGGAGATTGTGATGAAATCCCGGAAGATGGTGTTACAACGCCTGCAATAGACAAATGAATCAAATAACATATTCACAGCATTTTTGTTGTAACCAAAATATTTATCCAGAAACTTCAGTTGTTTGAAAAATAGTGTTATATCTGACTAATACAAATATTGTACCAAAGTTCATAATAAAAATTGTACCAAAAAATATTTCATAAAAAAGGTAAGCAAGCAAAGTGCGTTCATCCTTTTGGAATATAGACTGAGGGCCAATTTGAAAACATAATTCATTGCTGAAAATAAAAAATGAAAATCCAGCACTGACTGATTTTGTGGCATTGTTTAATTCATGCCAAAAAAGAAATAACTGAATGTGAAAAAGAAAAAGGAAATTTCCAGCATATGACTCAGAAGAGATCATCAGGTATTCACAAACAACTAAGTGCAAGAAATTTCCAAAATATTCAGAAGTAGAAAACAAAATTCAGAAGAAAATCAACAATATGTAGCAATCATACATATAACAAGATCGGAACATGAAACAATACCTCTCACGGGAGAATCAGTCCATGCAGATCGTTTATGGCTATTCCACACTTTTCTTTTAGGGCTACTCCACTGTTTTCCTTGAGGGGTTGACCTGCTAAGGAATTCTGCCCGCCCTCGCGCTCCTTTCACCCATTGCAGGGAATAATCATCATTTCCTGAAGTTTCATACCTACATGAAATCGTAAAGCCATACATAGAAGTGAAAAGCTTTGAACTTGTTATCTATGACAGGCAATGACAGGAAAAGATACAAGTAAAATAAGTCCAGCATATGTTAGTAGATCCCACTTTCTCTTTATTCCGTTTTTTGGTTCCATAGACAGTTATGAAGCTTGAACCTAAGACCTCTACAATGTTCAACCTTCCAACCAGTGACCATTACCAACAATATGATTCAATTCTTTTGGATTCTTCAAAAGCAAAATATAAAAATGCATGAAAAAACATCCAAAATGCCTTATTAACAAACGGTCAGCATTGTGAAAATCCTCCAAACTTGTTTTCTTTTGTCCCAAATCCTCCAAACTAGTGTTCCTTGGACAAAACTACCATGACCAATCAAAAGCCGAACATGCAAAAACTACCCTTGCTTTAAAAGTGAAAGGTGAACGAAAACATGCAAATATGGCCAAGATGTCCGCCAGACATTATTCTACACCAAAAAATAAAATAAAGCAGAAAGAGAAGTCATCCTTACCATCCATGAAGCCATTTTGTGGCAGAAAAAAGTTTGCAAACAATTCCGCAAGAGATCAAAGCTCCAAATGCTAGAAGAGGATCAAGAGTACTCTGAAAGAGAAATGAAAATTAGAATAAATAGGGAAATGAACATTATCCTAAAGAGTATGTGGCAGACCAAAATGGTAAGATATCACTACTTGAGGGTTTTAATTAACAACAAGTTAAATTTCAACACAGATAAATATATCCATCTCATCACAAACTGAAGGCGTCATGGATTCAACAGAATTTAGTATGCAAATCAGGTGAAAGCAGTGGCATTGTTTCCAAATATGCCAATATAACAAAATTTAACAATCTATAGTCTTACAATATTTTTATTTTAAAACTTATCATTGCAGAAATTTCAAAAATAATTATAACTATACTCTCTATATGTGTTATGTAACTTATTTTCACTATTTTCGGTTCTCAAAATACTCATTTACTACTATATTTCCTTTACTATTAAATCAAAAGAAACAGACCGCTTTGCAGTTTATATTATATATTAAATTTCTTTTATATTTTATCTGTTTGTTCTTAAAAAATTTTGCAACTTTACTGTATTCTACCTGAATGAACATATAAAATTAGTCCAAAAGCCAAATATTGTATCTTTTATTGATTTGTTAAGCTTAATTTATGTTTTAAATAAAAAAGTATACCAAACTATGACTCCTTTAAAATATATTTTCAAGATTAGAAGCAAAAATTAGAATACTTGATGCAAACCTGTAAAATGAAAGTGGTTCCAATGATGCGCATTGCCCATTTCACAAACTGAGCAACCCCAGCATCTACACTACCATCTTCTTTTGAAATAACAAACCTCCTAACAATCCAGTAGCCTAAAGCAGCTCCAGCTAAGATGATGCCCAGTATCACAAAAATAGCAACCTGAAAAGCATCAAGGAAATTAGTTCACAAGAAAATAGAAGATGTCTGATAAATAGGCAATCATTAAAAAGTTGACCAACAGTTGATAATATGTCCAACAGACAAGAAAAGCTGGCTCCAGAAATCACTAAAAATTATGCAGCATTAATCAAAGGAACCACAGAAACGGGACGAGAGAGTGTGAAAAGGGATAGGTAAAGGGTAAGTGAGTAACCACAGATCAGGGATTAACCTTTGGCGTTTGGTGATTGATGGTTCAAACATCAGATGATATATGTCCAACAGACAAGAAAAGCTGGTTCCAGAAATCATTAAAATTTATGCAGCATTAATCAAAGGGACCACAGAAACGGGACGAGAGTGTGAAAAGGGATAGGTAAAGGGTAAGTGAGTAACCATAAATCAGGGATTAACCATTGGCGTTTGGTGATTGATGGTTCACACATCACAGCAACACGGATATATAAAAATGATGACATAGTCCCAGAAAACTAAATTATTATACAGGAAAAGACAAAGTCATTTCCACCCCTTTAGCAGCTATTTTCTGTTGACCAAAATCTCTTTTAGCTAACCCAAAGAGAAATAAATAATATATAACAAAAGTTATTCTAAATGGACAAAAAAGATAGCACAATATATTTTAAAGATCACAAACAATGTCGTGAACAATTTAAAAGAATGATTCACTGAAAATGAAAACAAAATGTTTCAAATGAGTCCAAAATGTTAGTTCATCATTCATCAGAAACATATGTGTAGGTCTGAAGAAAAATCTAACAAAAAGGATCAGAAATTCAGACTATTAAATAGTGGTTAGCCATTCAAGATGTATTGTCTCATGCACCGATTTATATAAAGTAGAAATGGACTGGTAAACTTACTGGATTGTACATATCTTCACTCATCCCAAGACTCTGAAAAATAGAATTTAAGATCAAAGAGAATTGGTGCAAAAGGAATGATCCAGCTCCAACCTGAAACAACACAGGTAATAGTGTCAAGTCCAATAATCTTGCCATGAAACATGAAAATCAGCAAGTGAACAACAGCCAGAAATTAAATCACTCACCACTGATCCATATATGGTAAGGTAAAAGATATTTTTTCTTCCAGTCGGCATTAATTTCATGCCCTACATTATAATAAGAAATTTAAACATGTCAAACAATCGAGGAAAATTTGGAAGCAATAAACAAGCTGGAATTTATGTATGATAGAGTAATTTATATTATAACATACCTGAAAAAGAATGATTATAATGACAAGAAAGATCCCTATAGCCATCGAAGTGCTATAATAAAACGGAACCCAACTGCTAACAATTGGAGCCAACAACAGCAGTATCAATCCCACTGCAAGACAAACGAGGCGCCATTGCTGAAAATCTGCAACATATTTTCAAAACGTACAAAAATTAGCACCAAAAGTATAACAAAAAATCACCACGAGAAGAGACAACAAAAGAACAATCCCCCTATCCCCCACCTGCCCAAGTTTTTAAGGTGGAACAAACTAACCTTCTTCAAGAGCAACCGTAACAGAATCCAATATTTCTCCATTGATCTTCACATCAACATATCTAGTTTCAAAAGGTGACATAACAGCATTCCAAACCCCTTTCTGTAAACTCCTCCACTCATCTTTCTCACATTGACACCACCCAAGTGTATCATTCCTGCACATGGTCAGCAAATTAGAAATGGGAACCTTTATAGATTAGTTGAAACAATAATAGCGAGAGTGTGCATGCCAAACGTGCACCTGAGAGAAGTAGATACAGTGACAACAAAAAAACTTATAATTGCATTTTCCTCCCCTCATTCTCGATTTCATGAATTTCGTCTCCCCATTTTTATGTGAATTTAACCCTCCAAGTATTCTAATTATACAATTGTGATTCACCCATTAACTAAACACCCAATAATTAAAGAAATATTGACACATGACATGACACTCGTTTACACTGCCATGTCAAAGATACGGTGTACCAAATTAAAGTAGCGGAATCAAATGAAGGGACGAAATCCGCAAAATTGACAAAGTAGAGGATCAAAAGTGCAATCCGCAGCCAATAAACAAAGAAAACTACGTTCCTCAACTCCAATTTCGTTCTTACCTGTGAAAACAAACCTGAATTTTGCCATGCATCTTCTCCGGGATGGAAACGGAGGGAGCCAAAGTAACATGGAACGAATTAGCAAAGCTCCCAAGTTTCAGTCTCGAGATGCCGGAAACTCGAACACGCTCGCATCGCACAGCTTCTTTAGCACCTCGAGAAACCGAAAACACGGAAGGCGAAACCTCCAAAACCGGCTTTTCAACATCCACACCTGCAGTAATGACAACCAGTAAGAAGCGGCATTAGGAAAATCAAGTAAATGAAAACGAAGGTTTTGTAGTGGAACTGGAAACAGAAGAAACCCTAGGAAGTATCAATGTGTTGTGAAAATGGTGTTAGAGAAAGGTTGGTTCTGACCTTTGAGTGTGAGAGGGTTATCATTGGGATTAGAGAGTGAAGAAGAAAAGAAGAAGAAGAAAAAGAGAAGAAGAAGGAGAGAAGAGAAGATCGATCCCATAGAAATGCGATTGGAGCCTCTGAAACAGAGACGCTCCAATTCGATTTTTGCTTCAGCTGCTGTTAGTCACAAGACATGATTTGATTTGGGTTTCCTTTATTCTGTTTATATATTAATATCTTATGAGACAAAATTGATGGTTATTTTTATAAAGTAATTTATGATTTTTATTAAATATTATGAATATGTGAGATTTTATTATTAAATATTAGAAATAGTATTTTTAAACATTGAAATCAATTTAATTAAATATTTAGAAATGAAATAAATATTATTAACTGGAGAAAATAATAATTTGCTTTTTCACAGCGTTGCGTTGTTTCAAGGCGACATGTTTTTCTCTTACGCGGGGAACTGGTTTTGGAAATGCGTAGAGGATACGTAAGGTCAGGGTATACTATACGATGACAAATACAGCCCTTGCCCTTTTCAAAATTTATTTGACTGTAGTAAAATGTTTATAATTTTTTCTATCAATAAATATAAATATATATATATATATATATATATATATATATATATATATATATATATATATATATATATATAGTGAAGACCAGATAA